>SDBT01003555.1_pt1 | contig 26885 bp, 26 predicted proteins | sample 2277101 | NCBI WGS metagenome assembly SDBT01 (sample SAMN10404973, study PRJNA504765) | marine sediment metagenome | isolation source: marine sediment core GS10_PC15, 103 cmbsf | place: Arctic Ocean: Southern Knipovich Ridge | collected 2010 | reverse complement strand
TTCCTCCTCCCAAGGAGAATAATAAACAAAATCTGGAAGCGTGGGCTGCTGTACCGGCTGCTCGGCGGTGCTCTGAACGCGGTCAATGCCAGCATCGGCCTGACAGTGCTTGCCCTGGTAATGAACGCCTTTCCCATTTTCGGCTGGCTGGCGCGCTGGGTGACTGGCTCCAGCGTCATGGCATCTCTGGTGAGTATTTTTGGTTTTATCCAGGCACTGCTGCCCGAAGTATTCCGGGCTGCAGCTACCGTGGTTTAGTATTAGAAAAAAGGAGGTAAATAGCATATGGCAGGTCAAACATATCCGGTAACGCTCATCGGTGAGCTCACCATACCGCCGGGCCGTTGGAAGTGGCTCATCAAAATAGTGCTGGTGATTCCACATATTCTTGTACTTCTATTATTATTATGGCCAGTATTCATTATCGTGTGGATTATCGCCTTATTTGCCATTCTCTTTACCGGCAGGTTCCCCAGGAGCTTGTTCGATTTCAATGTTGGCGTGCTGCGCTGGACGTGGCGGGTCGGTTTCTACAGCTACGAGGCGCTGGCGACGGACAAATACCCGCCGTTTACATTGAAATCGGTTGACTACCCGGCCGACCTTCAGGTTGAATATCCAGAGAAGCTGTCCAAGGGGCTTGTGCTGGTCAAGTGGTGGTTGCTGGCCATTCCGCATTGGATAATTGTTACAATCTTTCAGGGCTGGGGCGGGAAGGACAGGGGGTTCCCTGGGCTGGTTTATGTGCTGGCCATTATTGCGGCGGTGGTGCTGCTCTTTACCGGCAAGTACCCTGAGAGCATTTTCAAGCTGGTAATCGGTGTGAACCGCTGGTCATACCGCGTATGCGCTTATGCGGCGTTGATGACGGACCAGTACCCACCCTTCCGACTCTGGGACGACTAGGGAGCCGGCTAGCACCCGGGACAGAAATAGGTGCCGCGGTTGCGTACCGGGATGCGCTGAATCGGGGTGCCGCAGTTGGGGCAGTTTTTGCCGCGACCGTGCGCAACCTTGAACTCAAAGTGGGCGGTTCCGGTCTCGCCGCCGGGCCGGTAATAATTCACAATGCTGGCACCTTTATTACTGATGGCGGCGCGCAATGTCTGCTGAATGGCGTTGTAAAGTCGTTCGAGCTCTTCTGATGTCAGACTGGCACCGGACCTCAATGGATTAATTTTGGCGGCGAACAGGGCTTCATCGGCGTACATATTGCCGATGCCGGCAATTATAGATTGGTCGCAGAGTAGCGCCTTGACGGGCGCTTTCCTATTGTTCAGTCGCTGCGCCAGGACCTGCGGCGTGAAGTCGGGTTCAAGAGGCTCCGGCCCCAGATTCTTGGTTACCGTTTTCCAGTCCTTAACCAGCCATATCCCGCCGAATTTGCGCGTGTCGCGGAAGAATATATTTATGCCTCTGTCCAGGTGGAAGACAGCGCGGGTATACTGGGGCGGCTCTGTGGTATCCCTGCTCAGCAGCAGCGAGCCGCTCATCTTCAGGTGGATGACCAGCGAATCATCGTCGTTCAGGCTCAACACCAGGTATTTGCCGTGCCGGGACAAACCGGCGATTTTCTGTCCGACCAGGCGGGAACAGAACTCATCAATCGATGGCGTCTTGACGATGCCGTCCCAGAGAAGGGTGATGCTGGTGAATGTGCGTCCCAGAACGTGCGGGGCAAGCTCATTTTTTATCGTTTCCACCTCGGGCAGTTCGGGCATGTTAAGACATTTCCCCCCAGTTCTGGCCCTGCTTGGTGTCAACCTTCAGCGGTACGCTGAGCTGGAGCGCTGAGGACATCACCTGTGGAACGAGTTTTTGTACTGTCTCCATCTCTTCAACAGGAACCTCGAGGACAAGCTCATCGTGTACCTGCAGCAATATCTTGCTCTTCGAATGCTTTTTGTCCATTTCACGGTCGAGGTTTATCATGGCCACCTTGATGATGTCGGCCGAGGTGCCCTGCACCGGCATGTTTATCGCCATGCGTTCGGCGGCTTCCCGCACCTGCCGGTTGGCCGAATTGATTTCCGGGATGAAACGCCGTCTGCCCAGAATGGTCTGTACATAACCGTTTTCCCGGGCCTGCTTTTTAGTCGATTCAAGATACTCTTTCACCTTCGGGTATTTGGCAAAGTAGGCGGCGATGAATTGAGCGGCTTCTTCACGTGAGAGCTCGGTGGCCTGCTCCAGCCCGTACTCGCTCATGCCGTAGATAACGCCGAAATTCACTGTTTTGGCCAGCCGGCGCATGTCGGCGGTCACCTGTGACCTTTCCACGTTGAAAAGCTGGGCGGCGGTGGTGGCGTGGATGTCCTCGTCATGCTGGAAAGCGTGGATAAGGCCCGGGTCCTGGGAAAGGTGGGCCAGCGCCCGGAGGTCGATCTGTGAGTAATCCCCGGCAAACAGGCAGTTTCCCTTTGGCGCGGTGAAGGCGCATCTTATCTGTTTGGCCATTTCGCCGCGGATGGGAATATTTTGCAAATTTGGTTCGCTGGAAGAGAGCCGACCGGTGGTTGTCCGCGTCTGGTTGAAGCTGGTATGCACCCGTCCGGTCCTGGGGTTGATGAGGCCGGGAAGGGCATCTATATAGGTCGACCTGAGCTTTGATAACTGTCGGTACTCCTGGATTAACCCGATTATCTCGTACTCTTTGAGTTCCTCGAGGACGGATGCCTCCGTAGAATATTTGGACTTACCTTTCCGTGGAGTGGGTATTTCCAGCTCATCGAACAGAACCTTTCCCAGCTGCTGCGGCGAATTGACGTTGAACTCATGACCGGCCAGGGTTAATATCCGTTCCTCAAGTCCTGAAATCTGCTCGCCAAGCTGATGTGACATATCCTGCAGCCGTTCCTTGTCCAGGGCGATGCCGTTCCTCTCCATGCGGAGAAGCACCGGCACGAGGGGCATCTCAACCTCGGAGAAAAGCCGCCAGAGTCCCTGCCCTTGCAGCTCCCTGCCAAAGAAGTCCGTTAAGCGGCGGGTCATATCAGCATCGGCACAAGCGTAATCGGCCACCTTTTCTATCTCGACCTGAGACATGGGCAGCTGCTTGGTGCCAGTACCGATAAGGTCGGTGATGGGAGTCATATCGATATTCAGCTTGCTGAAGGCAAGGGTTTTCAGGCCCAGTGATTTCTCTCCTACCAGGTAAGCGGCAACCATGGTGTCGAAAGTGAGGTTATTTACATTAACACCAAGCTCAGCCAGCACGGTCATATCGTATTTGCCGTTGTGGGCCAGTTTGGCCAGCTGGTTATCTTCAAGAATGGGCTTGAGCCGGTCAATGACCTGCGGCCGGGGAAGCTGTGCCATTGTTTGCAGGCTGGTGTGTCCCACCGGAATATAGTATGCCTCTGCCGGTGCCGGTGAGAAAGAGAGGCCGACCAGCTCGGCGTACATCGGTTTCAGGCTGGTCGTCTCCAGGTCAAAGGCAAACGACTTAGCCTCCACCAAACGGTTTATCATTTTATCAAGGTCGGAAGTGGTATTGACGATACGGTAATCTCCCTGCGGCGGCCCGGTCTTCACTGCCGCTGGTGGTGACTCGGTGGTCTCTGCCTCGCCCTCGATTCCAGGCAGCCTGTCGCGCAGGCGGACAAACCCAAGCTCGCGGAACAGCTCGTTGACTGTCTCGCGGTCGTACTGTCCTATCTGACAGTCGTCGAGATTCAGTTCAACTGGTGCCTCGATAACAATAGTGGCCAGGTACTTGCTCTGGCGTGCCGATTCTTCGTGCTGGCGCAATGTTTCCTGGAGTCTGGGGGGTGTTACCTCGTCGATATGGTCGTAGATGTTTTCCACGGTCCCAAACTGCTGGAGCAACTTGACGGCCGTTTTTTCACCCACGCTGGGGACACCGGGAATATTATCCGATGGGTCGCCAACCAGACCCTTGAAGTCGGCAATCTGCTCCGGCTTTACTCCGTACCGGTTGCTTACCGCCGGCTCATCATAAAGCGTGGTATCGCTGAAAGAGCGGCCGGCCTTCGGGTAGAGCACCTTGACGCGAGGCGAGACCAGCTGCATGGTATCGGCATCGCCGGTAACGATGATAGTATCAACGTCTTGTTTGCTGGCCTGATGGCTCAGCGTCCCCAGTAAATCATCAGCTTCATAGCCGTCAAGCTCAAAGATGGGAATGCGAAAGGCCTCCACCAGCTGCTTTACCCGGTCTATCTGGCTTATCAGTTCTGGAGGGGTCGGGGGGCGGTGCGCCTTGTACTGGTCGAAAAGCTGGTGACGGAAGGTGGGGCCTTTTTTATCGAAGGCGATGGCGTAATGGGTAGGCTTGAGCTCATTCAGGGTCTTGAGCAGCATCTGGGTAAAGCCGTATACGGCGCTGACAACCTCGCCGGTCTTGCTCACGGTCAATATCACCGGCGACCTGCTCGTCTGGAAGGCATGGTAGGCACGGTGGATGATGGCGTTGCCATCAAATAGAACCAGGAGCGGCCTTTTCATAATTAAATTATAGCAGAGCGGGGGGCGGTAAAGAAGGGATGAGGAGGGGATTAGTCCGGCGCGGCCTGCTGCAGGAGCTTCTCGTCCTGGTAGCACTGGCGGATGTATCGATAGATTTCAGCACCGGTGGCGGTCAATGGCCCCGCCAGCAGGAGTCCCCAGAAGCCGGCAAGATAGGCACCCAGGACAAGCATAAATATCATGACAGCGGGGTGGATGCGCAGGTAGCCGCCCTGAATTCGGGGCACCAGCAGGCCGTTTTCCAGTAGCTGGACGGCAAAGAAAAGAACGATGACCCAGATTACCTTGTCCGGAGCCACGGCCAGGGCGATTATCGCTACCACGCCGCCGCTTATCCATGGGCCGAGCGTCGGGATGAGTTCTCCAATACCGGCCAGAATGGCCAGTACGGGGGCAAAGGGTATTTTCAAGATAAGCAGGCCGATAAAAACAAGATAAGCCACAATCAACCCGAGCATCAACTGGGCACGGATATAACGCCCGAGGACTCTTTCGATTATGTTGACCAGGTTCCTGGTGTGCTTGGCGATTCCGGGATTGAAGGCTGAGTAAACGTAATTTTTAAGCTTATCAGAATCCTTCAGAGCGTAGAAGAGGAACAGCGGTAAGGCGGCAAAACCGAGCACGAGGCTGAAAGTCTCCGGCACAAAGGAGATGCCCTTGACCAGGGCGTCACGAATGGTGTTGCCCAGCGCCACGCCGGCCTCCAGCAGTGCTCTATCCACCTCAATGCGAACTTCTGGTGGAAACTGCTCCCTTATGACCTCAAGCCATTTTGTTATCTGGTAGAGGCTTTTACTGATAAAATAGGGGGCGCCGGTGGCCAGGTTAAGAGAGGCATCTATAACGGCGGTAGCGATTACATAGGAGAAAACGGCCAGAAGCGCAAAAAGAATGAAAAATACGATAAGGATGGACAGGACGCGCTTGAATCCCAGCCATTTTCCCGGTCCGGGAAACTTCACTTCCAGCCAGTTAATAATCGGGGCCAGGAGGTAAGCAAGCACCAACCCGAGAGCAAATGGCAATATGACTGTTTTCAGAATGTAGAGCAGCCAGAGAAATATGGTCGCGCTGAGTACCAGAACGACCATTCGCCAGTGCTGGCTGAAGAAGTTAGTCATTACGGATACAATTCTCCCAATAACTTACCGGAGATAAGTTCAAGAGACTGAAAATAAGGGTAATGAGGGACTGGCTGGTTATTCGCTTGGTTTCTTTCGGCCCAGCTTCTCTTCGACGCGGTGTTCGGCGGCGACGGCAGCTTCCCTGGCCTTCTCTGCGGCCTCTTTTGCCTTCTCGGCAGCGGTCTCAGCCTTTTCCTTCAACATGGCCCGGGTTTCACTTCCCGGCTTGGGTGCGTATAGAAAGCCAATTGCCACGCCAACAACAGCTCCAAAAAGGAATCCAACAGCAAAACTGGCACCAGTATCTTTTTCAGCCATTTCTACCTCCTTCCTTTTTTCTGGCAAAGCTACTGAACAGGCCAACTACCTGCCGCACGCCCTGGACAAAGGCAGCCAGCTGTGCCAGTGGCCTTGATACCTCCTCCTCAACGGTAGCGGAAATGTTCTCAACTCGTTTGGCGGTGGACTTTGCTGAGTCAAGTATCGGCTTCACCTTGCGGTATAGCATAAAAGCCAGGATGCCGATGCAAATGACCACGAGGGTGACGCCAAAACCGAGAATTACTATCGCCAGGTCACGGAACCATTCAATACCCACTGGTTCTCACCTCCGTTAACAACAGATTACCATAACATTGTAACTGTCTTGTCAAGCAATGTAAAGAGGCGACCCGTTAAAAGTCAGGCAGCGGTGCTCTGGCAACCGGCCTGAGGAAGGAGGTATCATTGTGCCTGGTGAGGCTAAACTGCTCGTTCTGATAGGCGAGAATAGAGACGCCGCAGGTATCCTGCCGGATTTTCCAGAAATGGCTGTTGTCCAGCCCCAGCAGGGCACAGAGCATGACTTTGTTTACCACCCGATGCCCGACGATTATTATAGTGCCTTTGTGTTTTTTGATAACCTTATCGATAACTCGAATGACTCTTTTCCTGACATCCTCCAGAGTCTCGCCATTAGGCATCCTGACCTGCTCGGGATGAGCTATCCATGTTGTGTGCAGTTCTCTGTATTTCTCTTTCACTGCCTCATGCGATAGTCCCTGCCACCTGCCGAAGTTAAGGTCGATGAGGTCAGGTTCAACGTTTACTTTGAGTTTATGGGGATTAGCGATGATTTCGGCGGTTTTCAGCGCCCGTTTCAGAGGACTGGAATAAATGGCTTCAATGGTTGATGTGCTTAAATATCCGGCCAGCAACTCCGCCTGTTTTACTCCGGCTTCACTTAAATCGATGTCAATCTGGCCCCGGAATACCTCGGCCACATTCCATTCCGTTTCACCGTGTCTGACAAGAATAATCTCGGTCATTGTTCCCTGTCCTTGCTTTCCAGAGTTCCGGCTTGACACCAGCCGATTCAAACACGTGCCAGATAGCGGATGATAGCATTTTATTATCAGGCGCCAGAAAGAGGTGGCTGGAGCAGCGGCAGTCGCTGGCGCCAAAATCGGGGACAGGCTTAAGCTGTGCGCCAAGTGCTCGAGCAACGGCGCATTCTGCCCTCGTTTCCGTCTCCCCGACAATGACTTCGGTAACGGGTGCCTCCGCTAACAGGAAATCTATGTGCCAGCGTCGCTTTTTAGCGTTTCTGAGGTGCCGGTTAACTCTGGCTTCGATGCCGCCCAAAGCTGAGCCTACATAAGCGTAGTAACCACCGGAAAAGTGAGCTGGAGGGCGATTACCTATGGAAATCTGACGCGGGCGGGTAAGGTGCATGATGAGCGCGTATATCCCTTTCACTTATGATTTTTCCACTTTTTCAACTTCTATGGTACATTCGGTTACCAGTGCGGCGAAAGCACCGATGGCAGCCAGTACCGGAGCCGCCATAATGCCCAATGCCGCAGCCGGAGCACCGATGGAAAGTGGAATCTCAATAATGGTCCTGTCTTCGTGAAGCAGGCGCACCTTCCTGATATTGCCTTCGTGGACTAGTTGCTTCACCTTCTCCACTAGCTCGCTTCCGGAAACACGGAATTTTTCGGTTTCTGCCATCTTCACCTCCTGTAACTACTGCATATTAGATAAGATACACAAAATGTGTCAAGAAATCGACTCAAAATGCCTTTCGACCAAACATTTTTTCGTGATATACTGTAGGGCAAAGCAGGGAGGATATAATTGAAAGGTAAGGATTTACTTTCCATAGCTGACCTGAGCCGTGAGGACATAACCTTGCTTATCTCCCGTGCTGTTGAGCTGAAAACTGAAGGCTGGGCTAATTCCCTCAGTGAGAAGATATTAGCCCTGGTATTTGAGAAACCGTCGCTAAGGACGCGGATGAGCTTTGAAATAGCCATGCTTCAGCTGGGCGGACATACCATCTATCTGTCTCCCGCGGAGGTTGGCCTGGGGGGGCGGGAGTCAGTGCCGGATGTGGCCCGGGTTCTTTCCCGCTACGCGGATGCCGTTGCTGCCCGAACCTTCTCACATAAAACGCTGGAGGTGCTGGCACAGTACGCGGACGTGCCGGTGATAAACGCCCTGTCTGACCTGGAACATCCCTGCCAGGCACTGGCGGACCTGCTTACCATATACGAAAAGAAGGGTGAGCTTGAAGGGCTGGCCCTGGCTTATGTGGGCGATGGCAACAACGTGGCGCACAGCCTCATGCTGTCGTCGGCACTGGCGGGCATGAATTTCCGGATTGCCTCACCACCTGGTTACCGGGTTCGCGACGATTTGCTCGAACTGGCACGTAGTTATGCCATGGAGAGTGGCACGGAAATAATGTGCACTGAGGACCCGCGACAGGCGGTGCGTGGGGTGGACGTTATTTATACGGATGTATGGACAAGCATGGGCCAGGAAACCGAAAGCGAGAAGCGGCGCCAGGTGTTCACTGCATACCAGGTAAACGATGACCTTTTAGCGCTGGCCTCGGAAGATGCTATACTGATGCATCCGTTACCCGCTCATCACGGAGAGGAAGTGGCAGAAGGTGTTCTTGACACTCCGCAGTCGGTGGTCTTTGACCAGGCGGAGAACCGGATGCACCTGCAGAAAGCGTTGCTCGCGAATATGCTGGGTGGTCTGGAAATATCACTGATGAATTACCAGTAAGGGGGACGGAATGTATACGCTGAAGATAATCATCAACCGTGGCTGGTACCCGGCTCTGATAACAGTGCTGGCGGTGCTTGGTATTCTCTATAGGTGGCCGGTTGAGTGGGTGGCACCGGCGCTTATCTTTATTCTGGCCCTCGGACTCGTGGTAACCGTAATCAGGGCCAGAGAGCGGCAGCTGGAACGCGCTGTATTCAGGCTGCGGCAGCTGGCCGAGTATTTTCATCGCCGCTTTATGGGAGACTCAACGCTGTCCATCTTCATCATTATCGACACCCTTTTCAATATCGATAATCCGAAACTGTGGGACTGGGCCCGGGCCTGTGATATGTCACAGCGCATTTTCAATAGCTGGTGTAGCAGCTTCATCGACCGCATGGAAAGCGATATTGGCGTTACCAAGCTGGCCGATTATTTGTCCGTGTACCTCAACGAGCTGTGGCAGATAACCAGTCATTATCACGACTTTGTGGAGCAGTTTTATGAAATCGCCGTGAAGGTGGAGGTCCCACAGGAGACACTCGACCAGTATGGCAAATTTGTTATGGAATATAATGCCTTTGCCCAGAACTTCCGCGAACATATCACCGAATTAAAGAGCATTGCTCGAACCGGTATTGAACCCCCAAGTATAAAACTGGCTCAGGAAGTCGTCAAGACGGGGTAAAGAGCATGACAGCAGGCAAGCCAATCGTGGCGATTGTGGGTCGGCAGAATGTGGGCAAGTCCACGTTGCTCAACAGGATGGTGGGGAGGCGGCTGGCTATCGTCGAAAATCTACCGGGCACAACCAGGGACCGGGTAATTGCTTCTGTAAACTGGCATGATGTAGAATTCACTGTTGTGGATACCGGTGGTCTGGAATTTGACGCCCGTTCCACGGTAGCCCACGGTGTACAGGAGCAGATAGGGACAGCGATTGCCGAGGCTGATGTCATTGTTTTCCTGGTGGATGTAAAGAGCGGGATAACCGCTGATGATATGGAGATGACGGACAGGCTGCGCCGGGCGAAGAAGCCGGTGCTGCTGGTGGTCAACAAGGCGGACAATGAGAAGCTGGAGGTCGGGGCGGTGGAGTTCTACCAGCTCGGGCTGGGGGAGCCGGTCGTCATCAGCGCCTACCATGGACGCGGTATTGCGGAACTTCTGGATCGAATCACTGTCCTGGTACCAATGCCGCTAACGATTGGGGCAGAACCGGAGCTCATGAAGATAGCTATTGCCGGTCGGCCCAATGTGGGCAAGTCAATGCTGCTCAATGCACTGGTCGGCGAGAAAAGGGCTATCGTCGATGATGCCCCGGGAACGACCCGTGACGCCACCGATACCGTAATTGACTTTGAGGAGCAAAGTGTGTTACTTATTGATACGGCCGGTATACGGAAGCGGGGACGGATAGGGAGGGGAGTGGAGAAGTACAGCGTGCTCCGTGCGCTGCGGGCTGTTGACCGGGCGGATGTAGTCTTGCTGGTGCTGGATGCTATGGAGATGGTAACCGCTCAGGACATGCACGTCGCTGGCTTTATTCAGCAGGCGACCAAAGGGGTGGTGGTGGTGGTCAACAAGTGGGACCTGGTGGCAGAGAAGAATTTGGTCGAGTGGGACCGGTACCTCAGAAGTCAGCTGAAATTTATGAACTACGCCCCGGTCATTTATACCTCGGCGAAATATGGGGAGGGGGTGGACAGGATAATACCGGAAGCCAGCCGAATCTACCAGAACAGATTGAGAAGACCGGCCACAGCCGAGGTTAATGATGTTGTTCAGCAGGCGGTGGCGGCCCATGTGCTGCCGCATAAAGGCAGCAAACGGTTGAAAATACTCTACGCTACCCAGGCGGAAGTGAATCCGCCGACTTTTGTTTTCTTCGTCAATGATGCGAAACTGGTGCACTTTTCCTATCACCGCTATCTGGAGAGAAAGTTGCGTCAGGCGTTTGATTTTGCGGGAACGCCGCTACGTTTGGTCTTCAGGACAAGGGGGGAAGCGCCGTGATTGTTGCCAAATTCGCTGCCGTAGCCCTCATTGGCTACTTTCTTGGTGCCGTTCCCTTCGGGGTGATGATAGCGCGGCGAAGCGCAAAAGTGGATGTTACCAGCTACGGAAGCGGCAAGACCGGTGCCACCAATGTTCTGCGAGTAGCCGGGAAAAAAGCCGCGGCTGCCGTTGCTATTTTTGATATTCTCAAGGGCTTTTTACCGGTTGTGTTTGCTGCTTTGATATTTAACGGTGAGTATGTCCTGACCGGTAGCACCAGCCCGTGGTGGCTTTCCAGAAGCGCTCAGGTACTGGCAGCACTGGCAGCGATTGCCGGTCACAAGTGGTCGATATTTCTTCACTTCGGGGGAGGGAGGGGTGTGGCGCCCTTCTTTGGCGGATTGCTGGCCCTGTCTCCGCCGGCAGCACTTTTCGGTGCCGAAATATTTATTCTCGGCGTATGCCTGACCAGATATGCATCTATCGGCTCGATATCCGGGGCAGTTGCCGCCTATGCCATACTGATTCCTCTTACCCTGCTCAACGGGTTTCCCGTCGAATTCCTGGTTTACGCACTCGTCGGTGCTGTCTTCATCATCGTCGTTCACCGCGATAATATCGGCCGGCTGCTGGCGGGCACGGAGCGCCGGATTGGCGAACGGACCAAGATGTAAGAACGGCCGCCAACTTCGGATTCAAAAAGCAGGGCCTTCCTAAATATCCGCAATTGAGTTAAAATAAGTTATGCTCAAGATCGGCATCATTGGTACTACCATATGGGGTATTACTCTGGCTGTCATCCTGGCGGAAAAAGGCATAGAAGTCGGTTTGTGGGCGCGAACCAAGAAGGAAGCCGATGAGTTGCAGAACATCGGCCCTGACCCGGATGAAACACCAGATATCAGCTTTCCCGCCAATGTTCTCATCACCCACGAGATGGAGGCAGCCCTTGATGAGGCCAGGGCGGTTATTCTGGTGGTGCCTTCCCAGTCGATGCGGCAGAACACCAAGCTGATAGCAGGCCGCATTACGAAATCGATGCTTGTGGTCAGTGCCGCCAAAGGACTGGAGATTGGCAGCGGCCTGCGTATGTCGCAGGTTATCGCCGAGGAGATAAACCCCCGTTTTCACGCCAATATCTGTGTTATCTCAGGCCCTAACCTGGCCAGGGAGGTTTTACGCGGCCTGCCGGCAGCTACGGTGGCTGCGGCCGAAGATGGCGCAGTAGCCAGGCAGGTGCAGAGAATGCTCACCACTCCGAACCTCTGTGTTTTCAGCAATATGGACGTTGTCGGGGTGGAGCTGGGTGGGGCACTTAAAAATATCATAGCGCTCGGTGCCGGTATCGCTGATGGGCTGGGCTATGGGGACAATGCCAAGGCCACCTTCATGACGCGAGGCTTGACCGAGATTACGGCGCTTGGTGTTGCCATGGGGGCGAATCCGCTTACCTTCTCGGGATTAGCTGGACTGGGCGACGTTATCACCACCTGTGCCAGTCCGTTGAGCCGCAACCATTATGTTGGCGTGGAATTGACCAAAGGTCGCTCCGTGTCGGAAATAGTGAGCACCATGAGCGGCGTCGCCGAGGGGGTAACGACCACGCTGGTGGCCCGCAATCTGGCCCATAACCTTGGCCTGGAAATGCCGATTACGGAAAAAATATACCGGGTACTCTACGAGAACGCCGACCCTAAAGACGTGGCGGCGGAGATGATGGGTGGCAATGTGCGGCACGAGCTATCCGGAAGACGCTGGCGGCTGTTTTCTCTATTCAAACGTCGGAAAAAACCGCAGAAAAGCAGGTAACCATACCATAACAAGTAACCGACGCTGAATCAGGAACCCGGCTTTTTGCCGTCTCTTTTCGCCCGGCCAAGGGTATTTGACAGTTCCTCGAAGAGTTTGCGCTGCTCCTTGTTCAGCGATTCCGGCGTAACCACCAGCAGTTTCACAATCTGGTCGCCGTGACCGTTCCGTCGCAGGTGAGCGATGCCCTTGTTCTTCAGGCGGAACTCTTTCCCCGTCTGGCTTCCGGAGGGGATGGTGATTTTGGTCTCGCCGTAAAGAGTGGGTATTTCAATCTCGTTGCCGAGCGCTGCCTGAGCGAAGTTTATCGGCAGTTCGTAGATGATGTCGTCGCCCTCCCTAACGAACAGTTTATGCTCCAGCACCCCGATGGTCACATAGAGGTCGCCCGAAGAGCCGCCCCTCAATCCCACATCCCCCTCACTGCTCAGGCGTATCTGGGTGCCGTCCTGTATGCCGGCCGGAATCTTGACCGAGATGCGGCGCTTCTGTTTCTCCCGACCGCTCCCCTTGCACTGTTGACATGGCTCCGATATAACCTGTCCCTCGCCCTGACAGCGGTTGCAGGCGGTCATGTTGATGAAGCTACCGAAGAGGCTGCGCTGGACGCGTCGTACCTGGCCGGTGCCGTTGCAGTTCGGACAGCGGACCGGCTGACTGCCCGGTCTGGCACCGGTGCCGTGGCAGGTGGCGCACAGCTCGGTGCGTTTTATTTCGATTTCCTTCTCACACCCGAAAGCGGCTTCCTCAAGGGATATAGTTGCCTCGTACTGCAGGTCAGTGCCGTGCTGTGGGGCATGGCGAGTGGCGTACCTCATGCCGCTGAAGAAAGTCTCAAAGATATCGCCGAAACCGCCGAAGTCAAAGCCCTCAAAGCCGCGGGTGGAAAACCCATCCGTGTCCATGTGGCCGAAGTGGTCATAGCGAGCGCGCTTGTCCGGATCGGAAAGTACCTCGAAGGCCTCGTTTATTTCCTTGAACTTCGCCTCTGCCCCGTCATCGCGGTTGCGGTCTGGGTGGTGCTTGAACGCAAGCCGCCGGAACGCCTTTTTGATATCCTCCGCGGTGGCATCCCTTGATAAGCTCAGGGCTTCGTAATAATCTCTTTTCGTTGCCATTTCGGTTGCTTCGGTGCTGGTTCAAAAGGCGCAAATTACATTTGAAAAACGTCTTCTGCGCATAATTCCTCTACTATGATACTAACAATACCGCTATCAAGTGTCAAGGAAAAAGCGACAAAACACCATTGACTGATATAGAACAAATGTGCTAATTTTATTTTGCATGGTTTAGGTAATGGGTCGCAGGGCCAGAGTAAACAGATATGGGCACAATGACAGCCGATTATCCCAGCGAAGATAAATTAGCGAGGAATGAACATGATTTACCGCCAGAGTTCTGCCATTACCGGGATGAGGGATGTGACCTCGCTGCCTCATGTCTCAACTGCCCCTATCCACAGTGCGTCTATGAACAGCCCGGCGGCAGGCAGCGCTGGCTGAAAACGATGCGAAACAGGGAGATAATCAGGCAGTTTACCAGAGAAGGTAAAGAGATGAAAGAGCTGGCCTTAATGTTCGGGGTGAGTACCAGGACGGTGCAGAGGGCGCTTGGCAAAACGATAAAAGGAGAACGTTCGAAAAATGAATGAAACGCTTCCGATGCAGCTGGCAAGACTGGAACTTGACCGTACCAAGGGTTACCAGGGGCTTCTCGACTTCTATTATGGTCGGCAGTGGGTAGGTAGGGAGAGGAGGGGAGAGAGACGCCTCATCTTCAACTACGCCAAGGTTTTTATCGATAAGATTACCTCATACCTGATGTCGGGCATTCACTTCGCCGTTGATGCCGCGGAGGATTCAGAAGAAGCGAGAGACAGAGCCCAACAGGCAGAGGAGGCTCTATACGGTGTTTATGAGGAAAATAACCTGGAGCAGCTCGACCTGGATACGGAAATCGACTGCGCCATACTCGGCGATGCCTGCTATAAGGTCATCTGGGATGCGGCGGAAAAAAAGGTCAGGGTAACCGCTCCCGATATCCAGGGCATCTACGCCTGGTGGCTCGGAGACGATACCTCCAGGGTATGGCGGGTCGCCTCCAAATATATCTTATCGGCGGAGGAAACCGAGCTTCTTTATCAGATAAGGCCCAAGAACAAGCGGGCCACCGTGGTCGAGATATGGACCGAGCAGGACTTTGAGCTGTATCTGGATAATGTCCCAGTGGAACAAAAACCGAATCCCTATGGGTTTATTCCCTTTATTATCTACCCCAATCTGCGGGAGCCCAAGAAATTCTGGGGCGTCTCCGACCTGCCCCAGATAATGGAGTCGCAGCGTGAGTTGAACCGGGCGATGAGTCAGCTATCACGGATACTGGAACTGTCCGGCAATCCGATTGCGGTCCTGGAGAACGTGGAGGAGTCCGAGGATATCGCCATCAGGCCCGGGGCGGTGTGGAACATTCCGGAGGACGCCAAGGCCTACCTGCTCGACCTGCTACAGGGTGGCGGTGTCAACCTGCACATCAACTACATCGACCTGCTGTACCGCACTCTGCATGACATTTCGGAATCGCCCCGCTCCGCCTTCGGTGGCACGGAGAGAGATTTGTCCGGGGTGGCGCTGGAAATCGAACTTCACCCCTTGCTGCAGAAGGTTCGACGAAAACGAATCATTCGCAACGCGGTATACAACCGCCGGAATGAGATGGTCCTCAGATTGCTGAAAAAGTATCGGGGCGCGGACTTCGGCAGAAACCGTCCGCGGGTGCTGTGGGGCCACGTGCTACCTCAGGACATAACCCGCCAGGTAAACAATGAACAGGTCCTCGTCCAGAACGGTATTCATTCCCGAAAGCGCGCCATGGATGAGCTGGGGATAAGAGACCCCGATAGCGAGTTCGAGCGATGGCTTGAAGAGCGGGAGGCCATTCTGAAAATGAACCGACAGTTCAACGCCAGGCCGGTGAGAAACGAGAGAAGAGAGAGGGTTTTGACGGCTCAGGCGGAGGGTGTTGAGGAATAACCAGCAGGAGGCATAATGGTGGCTGATGAAGAAAAAGAACTGAACGATGAGCTTGAAGCGCTTCGGGAGGAACGGGAAAGCCTGAGGCAGGAGAAAGAAGTGCTCAATGTTGAGCTCAAGGCCAGAGAAACAACCATAAGCGAACTTCAGGAGGCGCTGACAGCCAGGGATACCGAAATCGCTGGCCTGAAGCAGACCATTGCCGAAGCAGAAGGGAAGCTGGCTCAAATAAACGATTCGCTTTCCCAGGCAGTGGCCAGCTACCGGGAAATGGTGGTGGCGGCGCATCCGGAAATACCGCCCGAGCTCATAGCCGGCGATTCGGTTGAAGCGGTGGATGAATCCCTGCAGAGCGCCAGAGCCCTGGTCGATAAGGTGAGGCAGGGAATTGAGGAGGAAACTTCAAGGACCAGAGTGCCGGCCGGAGCACCGCAGCGGGCACCGCTTGACCTGTCGGTTCTGTCTCCGCGGGAGAAAATACAATATGCAATTGGAAGCAAACAATAAAAAAACGAAATCCTGAACTCTAAATCCTGAACTTTGTCAATCTGGGTTTGTTTGGAATTTAGAAATTCGAATTTAGGATTTCATCCGAAGGAGGTTAATGATGGCTTTGACACTTGCAGAAGCGAGTAAACTTTCCAATGACATGCTGCTCCAGGGGGTGGTGGAGACCATTATCAAAGAATCGCCCATCCTGCAGCGAATGCCCTTTATTGAAATCGTCGGCAACGGGCTGACCTACAAGCAGAAGAAACATCTGACTGCCCACCCAAAAAGGCATCTGTATCCACCTTATCGGCAAACGACAAAGTACCTTTTAGCTGGATGCGGTCAGGGTAAACAAGAGCTGTCCAGCCGTACTTCGCCATCGCCTCACGAGGCGAGCCAACAAAGGCTTTTATTATCTCACTCCCTGCCTTATCCATATCAGCCCTATCCAGGTTATCCAGTAATCGTTGGTAGAGCTTAGTATCAATCCTGTTGGCATCGTATTGTTGTAGAACCAGAGGGTCAGCTTCTTTTCGCTGACGCTGTAAGTTCCGCAACTTCGCCTGTGAGCCACCGATTATCGCCTTATAAGTATCAGGGTCTATTCTCCGCATCTCTAGTTTGGTATCGGCAATAACCATATCCTCCCTTACCCGCTCCATCTCAGCGTGCATAGGTTTCAGTTTGTGTTCAAGCTGCTTCGCCTCCTGATTTAGGCTCTTCAATGTCTCATCTAGGTGATGCCGCAACACCCCGGTATCGCTGAAAGTAGCTACTATCTGCTTTGACAGCGATGTTTCCAATTCCTCAGCAGAAAACCGAGGCAGTGAACATCGCAGGCTACCATCCAGATGTAGCTTCTTACCTCGACCAGGGCACTCATACTTACGCTTAGTATTGTGGTCATAGGCAATTCGTAGAGTATGACTACATAACCCGCACCGAAGTAAGCCTTGAAATTCAGCTTGACTTTTGGCTGGTTTGAAATGCCGGTTAGTCATTAGTCGCTTCTGAACCAGATACCAAGTCGTAGGCTCAACAATAGCTTGGCACTTAAACTTCCAATCCTCGCTTGGTCCGCCCTTATAGGCAAAGTGGGTCAGAACGTGCCTAATTGCGCTCTGTGTCCAGATGTTGTGCTTTCGGTGTCCCCACCGGGGGGTTAGCTTCTGCTCGGTATTGAGCCGTTCGGCCAGTCTGATTATGCCGAGGCTGTCATTCAAATAGGTGTTGAAGATATAGCGGATAACATCAGCTTCAAGCTCGTCAATCTCAAGCTCTTTGTTATCCTTATTGAACCGATAGCCAAAAGGTGTTCTGCCACTTGACCACTGTCCTTTACCGGCCAGATGGCCCCGAAAGTCCCTTACCCGCTCCCCGATTCGCCCCTTTTCCCACTCAGCGATAGAACCAAGCAAAGGCACTATAACATCGCCTAAACCTGGCTTCCGGGTATCAATTCCCTCAGCTTTAGCAGCGAAACCTACCCCGGCTTCCTTCAAGTCGTGGATGTAGTTCAACAGCAACCGGGTATTTCTCATAAAGCGGTCTATTTTCGTCACCGCTACAAGGTCGAAACTGCCAGACTTGGCATCATACATGAGCCTTTGTAAATCAATGCGATTGTCAGTTCCACCCGAAACCCCCTCATCACTGTAATGCCCGGTAACTTCCCAGCCTTCCGACTTTGCCCATAGCTCTAACTGTTCTTTCTGATCAGTTAGACTTACTCCTTCTCTCGCCTGTTCCTGTGAACTTACTCTTGTGTAAATTGCGATTCTATCCATTTTAATTCCCCTTTTACTTTTATTTTCTTGCTATGATGAATCTTTGTTTTACTGCTCAATCGGCAGCTTTGACCATAAAATGACACCCTTCACTGTACCATTTGGTAGCTCCTCGCCAACCTCCATTGTTCCGTAGCGATAGCCCTTCGACCGTTGCCTCTCAATTTCTAGCGCAAATTGGTCAATAGCGAGCTTAATCTTTCCGGGATTCTTGCTGGGAGCCGGAGCTGTAAATTTAGTGACTATCTTTACGACCTTGCTCTCCAGCCTTTTAAGCTGTTTTGTCGCCATATTATTTGGCTTTTTAATTCCCCGTTCCCAATTAGACACGGTAACAAAAGAAACATTTAGTTTCCGTGCAAATCCCTCTTGAGTCAACCCAAGTGCCTGGCGGATTCCCTTTACGTCTATTGCTTCTGTTTCCATGTTCTAAAACCTCCTGCTTTACTAACTATAAACTAGTTTATAACTTTCAAACCGTACTTGTAAAGCCCTCTGTATAGCTAACTCAAATATATTATTTTCCCCCTTTTTAAAATAATTCAAGGGTTTAGCTACAACTTGCTGAACCTGCTCCTTTTCATCCTTAATTTTGCTGATTTTGGTTAGCTGTGGTGCTCCGACACCTCCTCCAACTACACCCCCATCTCCACCAATGCCTGCACCCAGCCCGGCACCTACCCCTAGTCCTGCACCAACACCAGCTCCCGCTCCGACACCTGAACCAGCTCCTACTCCTGAGCCTACTCCTGCCCCGACTCCCGCTCCGGCTGCGGGGGAATTAAAAGTTCACTTCATAGATGTTGGTCAAGGAGATTCAATCTTAATTGATTTGGGGGAGACTGAGGTCCTAATTGATGGTGGGGGTAAATCGCCCGGAGTAGTTACATATCTCAATGATTACGTGGATGAAGTACTTGAGGTAATGGTAGCTACTCACCCCTATGCAGACCATATCGGAGGACTAATTGCAGTCTTAAATGCCTTTGAAGTTGAGGAAATCTGGCATAACGGGGATTCAAGCACTTCCAAAACCTATTCCCAATTCATGTCGGCGGTCAGTGCTGAAGGAGCACAAGTATATGAAGGAAGAAGAAGGGACATTATCAAGGTGGGTGAGCTTACCTTTAGTGTACTTCACCCGGTCAGCTTAGATGATGCTACTAACAATAATTCAATCGTATTGAGCTTAAGTTATGGAGAGATTGATTTCCTTTTTACGGGCGATGCTGAACAGGAGGCTGAAAGCAGTATGCTGGGTGCTGGTATAGTCCTCGATGTGGAAATATTAAAGGTGGGGCATCATGGTTCTAAGTCTTCATCCTCTGCACAGTTCTTAGACGCTGTAAAGCCAGACGTTGCCATCTACATGGCCAGCGAGGACAACAGGTATGGACATCCCCACGAAGAGACTATTACTGCCCTTACTGAAGCAGAGGCAGTAATATATGGCACAGATATTCACGGCACTATCGCAATTACTACTGGTGGCAAAATATATGAGCTACACCTAGAGAAGCAAGCTCCGCCAGTGACATTGACTTCTACTCAGCCGTAGTTTAGCCATTATGACTAAGAATCGTGTGATAATACTAGTCGCTACAAAATCAGTCCTATCTCTTATTGTTTTGCTCCTGTTTACAATAATACTTCACGAAGGCGCTCACTATGTCGCTGCCCTCATAATGAAGGTGCCGATAGCGTCCTTTACCTGGTTTGACCCTCGCTACTTTGCCCCTGTATTTGTTTCAGGTTCTGCAGAATATACTTTAGGGTACAAGGTGGTGAGCTACGCTGGAGGATTGGTTACCGGAGTATTGCTATTAGCACCCTTGGTTTTAAAACGAGAATGGTTTAAGCAGTCATTATATCGGTGGCTACTGGGGCTCTATATGGCTACGCTTGGATTCTGGCAACTATGTCAAGGTATCCTTGAAGGAGCGTTTCACGATATGTATATCTCAGACGCCACTAATCTTTTCAGCTTAAGTTACTTAATAGGCTATGCCTTTGCGTTTCTGGGCATGGCAGTGTACTGGGTATTTATGCCCGGTGTAAAAGGTCTAATAGCTAAAGTGAAGTATGGCTAAGGACACCTTTGGGCGGGGATTCAGTTCTTACGCAACTAGAGGTTAGTTGCACATCTTGGCTTTTTGTTACCTCACATTTCGATTAGTCATTGTGATTAGGACTAGGAAACCTCTTCCTTCCCGGTATCCTCATCCTTTTTAACTTTGCCTTGGCCTATCTCTTTGTGTCTGATCGGTAATTTAATAATAAATGTAGCCCCTTCTCCCGGCTTGCTTTTTACACATATCTTACCACCATGTTCGCTTATGATACCATGACAAATACTAAGCCCTAATCCAGTGCCACTATGCTTTGCTTTTGTCGTGAAGAAGGGGTCGAATAGCTTATTCATGTGCTCAGCTGAAATACCGGGTCCATTATCAATGAAGATCGTACTAATATAGCCTTTATGCTTTCGAGTCTTAATAATAAATTTCCGAACATTATTTACTCCGGTCATCGCCTGTTCTGCATTTATTATGATGTTTAAAAAAACCTGCTCAATCTGTTGAAAGTCAGCTAGTATTTCTGGAATAGTAAAATCAAATTCTGTTACTACCTGAATGTTGGTTGTTTTTAGATCATTAATCTTTAGTTCCAAGGTCTTTTGTAATATCTCATTTATATTTGAATATTCCTTTTTAGATTCCCCACGCCGAGCAAAAGTTAGGAGATTCTCTACCACTTTAGCTGCGCGCCAACCTTCACTGTTTATTTTCTTCAAACCTCTCATGGTTTTTTCATCGACACAATAATCCAAGAGAAGCTGAGAATATCCCGTTATTCCGGTAAGAGGGTTATTTATCTCGTGTGCAACTCCTGCGGCCAGTTCACCGATGGCTGCTAATCTACTGGCATGCTGTAGTTCCTCACGCATTTGACGTGTGCCCTCTTCTAACTTCCTCTGTTCGGTTATGTCTCTCAGTACTTTTATAAAAGATGTACTGCCACCTGTATTTGCAAATGGCGTGACTGCTACATCGTACTCTCTGTCGCCAATGCGAGTATTGTATCGTGACAACTTTTGGCTTCCTTGAAAGTCATGCTGCACTGAGCAATTAGCACATGTTGGGTCTTTCTCCTGATAATACCAGCATCTATTGCCGATTCTGTCACCAAAAGCCTTGATTGCAGCCCTATTCATAAACTGCAATGTACAGTCTGTGTTAACTATCAAAACACAATCGGTCATGCTGTTTAGCCATGAATCGAAATTCTCCTTGTCCTGTACTGCATCGTTGTAGAGCCGCGCATTTTCGAGGGCCATTGCCATCTGACTGCTGAGGGTAGCGAGTAACTGCTTATCTTCGCTAGAATAGGGCTGCTCAGAAAGCTTATTGTCCAGAACAAGTATCCCAAACAATGCACTTCCGCTAGCATTGATCGGAATAAAAACCTTTGCCCTCATTCGATCCAGGTTGTTCTTTTCCACAAGTGGAAGACTCTGCAGCAGAGGGATAATAGCAAAATGTTCTGAGAATAATATGTCCTCATGAGTCCTTAACCATTGCATAATACGGTTGTTTTTTGCCAGTACAATTCCAGATGGTGGATTTTCCAACCCGCTACTGGCTATCAAATACAGGCCCTGCTTGTATTCAGACTGCAGTAGAAGGCAAGCACTCGAAGTCTGTAAAGCTCCCTTTACCAACTGCACCAGGTTTGAGGCTAGCTGCTCAAGGTTTTTAACGCTCTGGGCTTGCTGGCTAAACTGTCTCAATGCCTTCAGGTAGTCATATCTACCCCGGTAGAATAGTCTGTCTACAATCTGCTGTGCCCAGCTATATAAAGGTTTAAGTAGAATGGCTAAAACCAGTACGACAAGACCATGAAACCACCACACCTCCGAATATACAGGTAAGATTAAACGTGGCAAATATATTAGCCCAACAAACGGGACAGCCACCAAAATACTGGTCAGAAGATAAACCAGACTTTTATGGGCAACTACATTGATATCCAAGAGGTGGTATTTTAGTATAACTACTGTGCATAATATAGCAAATGCCAGATTGGACCATAAACCGACTGGTGGGAGTGGTGAAAAGGCATCAAGTATACCTCCCACCAGAGGAAAAATACCAGCAAGGGCAAGATAAGCCAAGCGGTTTTTCTCATCGTAAGATTTAGAGAACCTGTACCGCCGAAAAAGAGTCCATACCCCTCCTCCTACTAATAAAAGGTAGATAATACTCAAAGGGGGAATTAGTGGTCCGATAACAGGGGCATAACCATAATGTTCCAAGCGCATCTCTTTGACAAAGAGGTCTGTTAGTGGTGCAAGTACGGCAACGATGGCAAGAAGCGAGTAAATAGAGTACAGGATGACCTGCGGAACTCTGGTGTGCGTATAAGCTAAGGCGAAATGGTAGTAGAAAACATAAGCCGCTAAAGCAAATATAGGTATTCCTCTGTCCCAAGCAACAGCCCGGTCAACATCAACGCTAGAGCGCATTCCAAATATAAACAGGCTGATGGATGCGATACTAAAAAGAAGGCAGCAGAACAACCAAGTGCTGAAAGTTCGGCGACCTTTCAGCAATACCAGGACTATCAGGCCGCTGCAGATGGCCCCAACAACTAAAGGCGATAGAAAATAGACTGGATTTGAAAAATAACTGACTGTATTCACATCCCGGCGACCTTGCTTAATTTAATAAGCAATTGAATGTCAGCGTCTGGTGGATTTATGTGAACTGGCTTAAGAAAAGCCATGTCAGCCCCTCCTTTCCTTTTCTCCTCAGCATAAAGCTGGAATGTTCCTGGCTTAAGGAGAGTAACCCGCACTGGCTTAGCTTGGAGGTAATAGTCAATATCTCTATAATCTTCATCGATTATCCTGAGTTGCTCATCAAGCATACGCTCAATCCCAGCAACCTGTTTATCCTCTCTCAATTCAAGATATATGCGGATAAAGCTCTGATTATTATCATACTCCTTGCACGTCGTCCATTCATTACATTTAATACCGGTGTTGGTGATAGCACGCCAGATTGTCTTCTCATCAAGCGCAGCTAAGCCGGCAAGGTCTATTGTGTCACCGGATCGACGCTGGAAAACCAACTGAGGCAGATTGATCCCTGCTTCGTCATCGCCGAGCGCAACTACTTTAAATATGTCATGCATCCGATATCTCAATAGTGGCATACCATAGAAATGCGTAATCACCACTTCGTACAATTTCCCTTTTTCGACTTCAGACAGCAGGACAGTGCGAGGTTGGTTGAACTTATCGTTTTGAGCTTTAGAAGGCTTATCCGCTGGAATAAATTCCAGAAAAACAACGTCGGGTAGAAAAGTCATCCCCTTCTTGTTCCAAGCCTGCATGGCAGCCATGCTCGTCTCGTTAGAAACGTAGAAATCCCAGGGTTCCACCCCCCAGTACCGCGATATTTCCTCTTTGTAAATGGCATTATCTACCCCACCAGTGACAATTCCTTTGACTGGCCATAGGTCCTTGGGCAGGATTGTTCTTCTTTCTTTTCTGCTCCGTAGCTTGGCTCGGAGCATGCGGAAGATTACCAACGGATGCAGCATGTAGGGAGAGAATTTCATTTTTCCCGTTTGCTCAGTGAATCCCTGCCCGATTTTTGCCATGATGCTGCTTAAAGATACAGCACAGTCCACTCCATCCCGCAAAGCCATTAGAAGCCCTTTAACCATCCTTTCCTGAAAATCCACTTGTTCCACGGTTGTCAGAGGTGGAATAGGCTTAAAGGTAAAGTTCTGCTGCATATATCTAAATGCGGTTCCAGAGCCGTACGGTGGCGGTGGTAATACACCGAGAATGCGACACCCTGGTCCAATATGGATATCACCTTCTCTTTTCGCAGAAGCGAGAATGAAGCCTGCCACAAAATTCCTCAGGACTATAGGCATTAACTGAAAGCTCAAAGGTGCCCATTTAACATATCCACTCCTGCCTGACGATCTGATCCATTGGTAAGGCTTCTCGGCCAGTGCATCATCCCGCTTCTCACTCAAATATGGCCGGTAGTCTTCATATGTGGTTAATGGTACCATTTGACGAAATTCCTCCACGCTCTCAGGCTTCCGGCCATTCATTATCTTCTTACCCAGCACACTATCAGCTACCCGTTCTATCTCATCCATCAACAATTCCCTCTGAATTTGCATGAATTCGTCGACACTGAGTTTCAGGAAACCACAATACCTTTGCCAAACTTGCTCTGGTGTTAGATCTTTAAAAAACTTGTCTTCAGAAAGCATTGCAGACTCCTTTTGATATATTATTTCCGGCCATATACGATATAGTCTTGGTAGGTGGGATAGTCTTCTATCTGTAAATCTCCTGGTATCAATGATGAAAACATATCTTGCACCTCATGCTTCGAATAGCTCTTCTTTTGTCTAATAATAAGAGGCAAGTAAGCAGCTCCCAACACCATCTGGATAATAAACTTAATAAAACCGGCTACGGAGTTTCCTGAGCGGACATTACAATGATAACTATCCTTTATAATACTGGCTCCTAATTTGGCACCCTCTATTTTTGAGGGGTAGGTTATCACGAATTGGCCCCCGTCCTTCGATACTCGAATAATTTCACTAGTCACATCCTTAGCCTCTTGAACGAAGTCCATAACATGAATACATACCACTTTTTCAAAGCTACCGGTGGGAAATTTCAGACATTTAGCATCCATGACCAAGGTCTCGATTTCCTTATCCAGCTTCGCCGCCTTCTCGTGTAGCTTTCGTAATGCGGTATCCGAATAATCCACGCCTGTGATATTCACATTAGCGTTTTTCTCCAAGATATTAACAATCTCGTTCCCGGTACCAACACCCACACAAAGTACCCGGTCGCCGTCTCTTAAATCAATTTTTTGGATACACCTTTGCTGCAAGTCATAGTAGCATTGAAGTTTACCAGTTGCATAATCGTAAACTCGGTTGTAGACGAGGTCGAAATAAATGCGTATGAGCTTATCAGCTATGCTCATGTCACTTGACCACCGGAGTAAATGCCATTAATTACCTGAGGTTATTATATTATACCGTTGAGATTTCAAGGACCCTTTTCTTCTCGGAATCAAGCCTTTCTTTTGCTGCTGTCCACCTCTGAATTTCACTCTCAGCTATGCCAAGCTTCCTCGCAATCTCAATTGTTTTTAGAGTCACAAAAGTTGAGTATCCTGAAAAGGGATCTAATCTTATCTCCACGCCACGGGCAATAGAATCCATTTTAGTAGCTAGTTTTTTAGCTATTTTCTTTGTCGATAGAGCTGTACTTATACTGGCATTTACCTTCTCTAGGTCAAATGGTTTGACAATGTAATCTAAAGCTCCTAATTTCATAGCTTCCACAGCCGTACTTACATTATTGACAGCGGTTATCATAATAACCTTGGTAGAGCCGTGCTGGGACCAAATCTCATGCAAAACATCCATTCCTGACATTCCTGGCAACCTAATATCCAACAAGACTACATCGAAGTCTTGTTCTGCCAATTTATCCAGAGCTTCACTGCCACTGAGAACTGCGGTGCACTTATAGCCATGTGTATCCAAGTATTCACAGAGTACGTCACACACCACCTGCTCATCATCAACAACTAAAATACTTCGGTCTTTGCCAACCATAAGATACCTCCTTTTGCAAACCAATATTTGCCACCGGTGTTATTATTTGCCTAAAGTTTACTTTTGTCAAATGGCAAATGGCAAGACCTCTGCCATTTTAGGTGCGGTGACCAAGGAGACTAAAGTGGATCTATGTTATTTACTAGTTCAGTATTGACTTTTGACATTCCTTTAGATAAGAATACAATATGATCATGTCTGGTAAAGAAACCGAAGATTTTGGCAGAATATTAAAGCAACAAAGACGCTTGAATCATCTGACTTTAGGCGAGTTAAGCAAACGGTCGGGTGTATCTATATCTCACCTCACCAGAATAGAGAATGCACAGCGTTTCCCATCAGCTAGAGTCTTGAATAGGCTTGCTGCACCTCTCGGAATCAGGGAAGACGAGATACTTATGCTGGCTGGATTACTTACACCCACGTCTTTAAAAAACGCGGAAGAAAACAAGCCTCGAGGTGGTGATACTAGATTGGACCCCTTTGTGGCATCTGCTTTAGCACAAGAACCTGTCGAACTACAACGAGCCGTACTTGGGATTTTAGCCATACTGAAAAGCATTGCAGGTCAGATGAAGAAAGAGATATAATCAAGATGGTCAACAGACTGATAGGTTATGACGAGGTCGCCATAGCCATATATTTTGTATTAAACACGATATGTTACCCAACTTAGCATCCTTGATTACTCCAAAGTTCATAATTGAATGCCACTGGCTTTACGGTGATCAGGCATATATAGACTTAACAGGATTTGCTGGTACCTCAACTGCTTTAATGTCAGCTTCTTCAGCGGCAGGCTCTTTGTGACCGCACTCAGGGCACTGGCGGAATAGGCCGATTACGTTCAGCGAGTCCTCATCTTTGCCTTTTCCGAAGAGGTACTTATTGATGTCAACCTCATTACCGTACTCCTTCTGTACCGGCAGGTTCTTGAAGCCTACATTAGCCCTGCACTCCGGGCATCGGTCATCCTCGTCCACAGCTTCCTCTACCTCCGCAGCCTCCTCCTGATTGGCTTTCCAGCCGACCAGCTCTTCCACTTTCTTCTGTAGCCCATCAATGATGCTCCCGGTGGCTTCTTCAAAAGCTGATAGGCTCTCCTCCAGCGTACTTGCCTTTTTGTTGGCCGCTTCCAAAGCTTCAGTAGTGGCTTTGAGCTGTGCTTGATTTTCCTCCTTGCCGTTCCTCATTACATCAATCACTTTGTCCAGAACATCACCATCCAGCTTGACCTCATTCTCCAGCTTCGCTACCCTATTGCTCAGAGCAGTAGATAATTCCTTTTCAGCGGTGCCCGCTTTGGCAACAGAGTTATCCGGCACAACCTCCTCCACTGTTGCCTGACGGATATCGTCACCGGCTTTTGGATTCTTACGTTTTGGTTTCTTTGCGGTGGCGGGTAGCCCTACATTTCTTAAAAAACTCTCCTTACC
>SDBT01003554.1_pt1 | contig 26895 bp, 21 predicted proteins | sample 2277101 | NCBI WGS metagenome assembly SDBT01 (sample SAMN10404973, study PRJNA504765) | marine sediment metagenome | isolation source: marine sediment core GS10_PC15, 103 cmbsf | place: Arctic Ocean: Southern Knipovich Ridge | collected 2010 | reverse complement strand
AAGATCCTTGATGAATCCAACGGTATCGGTGATGATCACCTCTCGCTCCTCAGGAAAGCGCAGCCTTCTACTGGTTGGATCAAGGGTGGCAAAAAGCAGATCCTGGGTAGCTACCCTGCTTTCGGTCAGTGAATTAAGCAGGGTGGACTTACCGGCATTAGTATAGCCAATAATGGAGATGATCGGCAGTCCCGCCGCCTTCCTCTGAGCCCGCTGTTGAGCACGGTTCTTGCTGAGCTCATCGATCTTCTTTTCCAGAGTGACGATTCGGTCGCGCACCCGGCGCCGATTGATCTCCAGCTTGGTCTCCCCGGGCCCCCTTGCCCCGATACCCCCGGTGAGTCGGGACATGGCGGTATTCTTGGTAGCTAATCGGGGAAGAAGGTATCGTAGCTGCGCAAGCTCCACCTGGACCTTTCCGTCCTGACTCTGGGCACGCTGAGCAAATATGTCGAGAATAAGCTGGGTGCGATCAACGATCTTAAGCTCGATGTTCTCGGAGATGGTCTTCTCCTGAACTGGGGTGAGATTCTGGTCGAAGATGATAACATCGGCACCCAACTGCATGCTTCTTATAATGAACTCCTCCAGCTTTCCTTTCCCCATAAGGTATTTAGGATGGATCTGGGGACGACGCTGAAAGACTATATCTAAGATGGTAACCCCGCTGGATCTGACCAATTCCTTCAACTCCTCCATTGAATCCTCAGCCAGATACTTCGATCCGGTGTAGACACTTACCAGGATAGCCCGCTCCCGGGATCGGTCAACTTCTCTCGCCCGGATTTGGCCGGCAAGCTCTTCCTCCAGGGAGTTAATCAGATCCAGAAAATTCAGGTCCAGTTGATGAAGCCAAATTGGGGAAAGGATCTCCCACGGCTTTTCCTGGCCATTTTCCGGCAGCAGGTGGGCTATGTGAAGCCTTCCGGTCCCCTCAGCCCGGGCTTCGATAGCAGCAATCAGGTCAAGTCTGAGCAGGGCCAAGTCGGTAAGATCATCGTGAGTCAATCCTTCACCTTTAAGGTGGGTATGAAGAAAACGCAGGCCCCGGAGCCGGCCAGGTCCACTACGCATTCGCTCCAGTTCAGGTATGATAATTTTCTTGGCATCGCCAGCGATTACATATTCAACTGTGCCCTTACGATTAACCAGTATTCCCAACTGACGACCGACCTGCTGCGAAATCTCAGCAATATATTTAGCCAGCTCACCGGTGATCAGCATATGGGGGGGTATTTTTCGGCGATAGATATTTTGAATCTTCTTTTGTTGATTGGCCTTAAGCCCGATAATTGTTCCGTAAATTCTCTTAATAAATGCTCCTTTCCTTCACCAGGCCCTTCGAGAGCCTACTTCGCCATAGTAATTACGAAGTCTGAACGGCTGGCCGATTTCCTGAGGAGCCCCGATGCCCATCGGGGCGTCTCGAAGGATCGGTCAGCCTCCTCAGGATGTGGCTCAGGATAAAATTTCTGAAGATTAAATATCCCTTTCCCAAGATATGCCTAATTTATTCACCAATCTTCTTTGCACCATTCTTAACTTCCCTGACCCCCTCTATAGTCTGCTTTATTTCCTTCTTTATTTTTTCTTCCACTCGTTGTGTCCTCTTTCCCAGATCCTCGATCAACCTCCCCCCTCCAAAATAGACGAAGATAAAACTAACAACAATCCCGAAGATAAATCCCAAAATAAACCTTTTCATCAGACACCTCCTGTTTTAAGCCTCTTCTTTATAAATACTTAAAATTTATTCTTCTGTCAAGTTTTTGCCTGTGGGATAACATTGGGCAACAACCTGGTGTAGACGCGACTCCTTTTCGATCTTATAGTTTCCCCTTCCGTCAAGGATTAAACTTTATAGCGTAGCTACTTATAGTCTGTAGACATATAGTCATCAAGAATATATTTTTATGTAAAACTTCTAGAGGGAATTAAAGTGAAAGAACTACGTAAACCAGGCAGATATCTAAAACAAATTTTAGCGGATAATATCCACAATTACCGTAGATCGAAAAATCTTTCACAAGAACGGCTTGCTGAAATTTGTGGTCTTCACCGCACATATATAGGTTCTATAGAGCGATGCGAGCGAAATGTTACGTTGAGCACCTTGGAGGCTTTTGCATCTGCCCTTGGCGTCTCAGCTTCTGACCTTCTTACAAAGAAAGAAAATAACAATGAGCAAAAAAATAAAGAATAGTAAGCGTTTTGTGAAAGCAATTTCTCAAAGTGGACTGAGCATATATGATCCAATTACAATAGGGGACCCGAAGTTGTGGATACCTACATCTGAGCTTGAGGTACTCCTTGATCAAGGCTTGTGTGGTATTTCGCTTAGAGATCTGCCATTGCGAACTCGATCTAAAATAGTCAAGGAAAAAGTGTGCCCGGTGCTTGGGTATCCTATACCGCAATCTTTTAGAAAGACACAGCCACGCTTTCCTGGGCAGCTATTTGATACCTACGTCCAGAAATCCAACAATCTCCAAATTTGGAATGAGGAAATCACCCCCACACGACGTTATGTTCTTATTCGTGTATCTCCCGAAGACATTATTACTAAAGTTAAAGTTATTACCGGCGAAACTTTATCATCACTTGATACCACGGGCACGCTTACAAAAAAATATCAGGCCCGATGTATTCTCAAAAGCAAAAAGACAGAACTAGTAGTGACGGAGGATACTGCTATTCTAAGACCCTTCGTTTCGGAATCAGTTAATCTCAAAGCTGCAGCTACCCCAGTCAGTCATCCACAAGCTATGCAGTTGCTTCCAATAGGAAGTGTCTTTAAACGGCTTAAAAAACTCATAGGTATTAGTTTCAAAGATATCGGCTATGATCAAGAGCGCAATCGAGGTGCGGTCCTACATCGGCTTGTATGCAAGGCCTTGGGTTTCGCAAGTTATCAGGACGATGGCCAGTTTCCTGACATACGGCGCCAACTACTTGAGGTTAAGCTTCAGACATCACCCACTATAGATTTGGGTTTAGTAAGGCCGGATAGCACGGAAGCCCTTAATATCCCCAAAATCAAAGGTAGACAGATTCGACACTGTGATGTTAGATATGCAATTTTCTATGGACACACGAAGAGGAACCAAGTGAACTTAACGCATTTATTCCTCACAACAGGCGAGGCATTTTTTAAACGTTTCCCCCAGTTTCAGGGCAGGGTGCTCAATATAAAGCTTCAGATTCCTCTACCGAGCAACTTTTTTGACCGGTAACCCAAACGCCTTCCAAACCAAATGATCAATATCTACTATCAAAGGCTCTTCTAGAGCCGTACCGATAGAAGAATATATCTCCTTGGCCTTATCAATGATAACTTTACTGTATGCCTCTAATGGATTAGGGAGGGGAAATTGTTCGACGTACTGGGTCATGAAGCGCCTACGTCCAGAATATAGCTTGTTGTGGAAAAAGTGGTCATAGAACGCCTCAATAAATGTGGAATTGCCAACTGCCAAAGCAAGCCACAGTAAGTCTGTCTGGTCAGGTTTATCACAGATGAGCCAATAACAATCCCCATTCACAACGCTACCGTTCAAGTCGATCCAGAACATAGGTTTTTCAGTAATGTCCCGGAATATCAGCTTTGGTGCTTCCCACATAGATGGGTTTTGAGAAACCCATATCTCGTACCACTTTCTACCAGCCTCGATAACGTATTTTCGCCCCTCCAATGTCCCTCTGTGTTTCTCCAAGTAAGAGCGGGACCGAGGGTAAAGAGACAGGTTTATCGGCTGACATCGACCCTGAACCATCTCATGGGGATAGAGAATTTTCCGAGGCTTTTCTGTCTCAAGAGCTTTATAATGGCGAGCGATGTGGTGAGTGCTCAAGGGGCGCAATAACTCAGGCACCTCACTGGCAGGCATATCTTGCCAATCTGATCTAATAAAGACTTTATCGGAACATGTTTTTACCCCGACTCGAACTTTTCCTATGTCCCGAAACCTACCCCACGTATTTGCATTAACTGTTGACAGCCATTTATCGCTTACTGCAGTGGCAATACGCCAAACAGTATCTTTAGGCCCACTTCTATCCAATTTGCCATACTGGACACGAAAGCAACGTCCATCATTGATTTTAATTATTCCTTCACATGAAAGGGCCTTAATAGGATCTTCCGCATTCGTCACAGGGGCATCGGTAGACTCATAGATAGACGTAAAGCCAGGGACTTCTCGGGAATCACTTCTGTGTCCTTCTACTAAAAGGACGGCAGGTAATACTGCGGAGCTAAAAAGCTTTGTATCGCCTAAATCCCATACTTGGCGAAGATTGAAATTCTCCAGAATAACCTTGCGTACTGTCGCCCCCGATTTAGTAGTCATAAAGCGGTTGGAAACGATGATGCCGGCGACGCCATGGGGTTTAAGAACCTGGGCCATTCCAATAAGAAATGCGTAATAAAGGTCTACGCGGCCCGAAAGATGAAATAGGCGCGCCAACACTTGCGCTTGGGCTCGGCCCAGTATCTGAGTTCGCACATAAGGCGGATTAGCGATGATCAAATCATATTTTGGGGACTCTAACGATTTAAATAAACTCTGCTGACCATTAGATGCAAAATTTTCTATGACATACTTAAGGAAGTCTGCTTCTTGAAAATGAATATTCATACTTGGAAACTTTTGTTTTAACCTGTCTTCTGCAGAGTTGAGCGCAACTGAATCTTTCTCAAATCCACAGACTTCAATCTTTAAACGAGGATTCTTAGTTAATAATTCTAATATACTATTGAGCAGTTCGCCATCTCCGATAGCTGGATCAAGAACACGTATTCTTTTCTTTTTGGTTAAGAACTCTGCCTTTTCTATTATTTTTTGAGCTAGAAAATCAGCTAAAATTTTCGGGGTATAGATTGCCCCCTCTTGTTTCTTTTTAGTTACATCAGTGTATCTTCCTGCTGGTGCCTTATTTGTTTTAGATAGCATATAACGATTCTCTTTTACTGTTTGAATGGGTAAGACGAAGAAAGTAAGGTCTAAACAGGTTTAACGAGAATTCAAATTTCAGACATTTCTGAAAAATAAAATCCTTTATTTATGCGAGCTTCAGCGATCGAGTTTTTGAAAAATCGCCTCGGTCAGCCTGTCAGGGTTTAATCCTACTAATTCCTCAAAAAAGCATTATTTCAGCATCAATAGAATTTTCTCTTAGTAATTTCCTAGCAATTGATTCTTTGTTTTTAGGAACTACCAAATAAAAAGATTGAGATGCCTTTGAATATTGAGCGTAAAGCTCTAAATAAAAGTTTACTATCATTATCATCAAGCATATTTATATCCCTTCTAAATATAAATTTGGCATAAAATCAAGAGATAAATGTATTATTTTGTATATAGATCATTTTAGAGCACTATATGTTGTGCTGTCAAGATTATTCTTTTCTAAAAATAATATTTTTTTAGTTACAAAAAACCTTAAAAAACCAGAGGTTGTCAACTTCGATAAAATAACAGGAAGACCTTAGAAGAAGTGATTTATACTGCTTCCCTGTTCTGGTTTTAGGTTTGGTTTCAATTGGGATGTTTTTGGGAGTAAATCTGGGGTAAAGTAGGCTAAATCAGGAGTAATTCCGGGGACATAATATAAAAATATTCAGGACTTTCCCCGTTTTTTTCGGTAAAGAGTGGATAGGCGGGACTTTTGCTCGACTGAGCTTGTCGAAGTCCAGCCCCGCTAAGAAGACTCGGATGAAGTAAATACCGGGGTTTTGCAAAATGAATGTAGGGGCCGACGTCCCTGCCCCGCCGCAGGCGGGGATAAAGGGTGGACACGGAGGTCCACCCCTACAAAGCGGACTAAATACCGGGGCTCGAAAGCCCCGGCTATCCAGTACAGGAAACTTAAAGGAAATTCCAGAAAAGACCTTCTACTTCGCCCTCTTCAATTTCAGGCTTTCCTGGTAAACAACTTTCCGGGGGATCCCTCTCTGTTTCGAAACAAGCTCAATAATTTCCTTAAGAGGAAGGCCCGAGTCCTTCAAATGCCTTTTTATCTCCTCCAGCAAAAAATCCTGGGAACGAGCCCTGGCTTTTCTTCTCCCCGCTACTATCAGAGTAACCTCACCCTTGATCTTCTTGTCTGTTATCTTCCCAATTACTTCATTTACCGTTCCTCTGAGGATCTCCTCATAAATCTTGGTAAGCTCACGACACACTACAATATCCCGGTCTTCAAGGAGAGCCTTTAAATCTCTGAGAGTAGCTAATAGTCGCTTGGGAGATTCATAGAGAACTATTGTTCTGCTTTCATCCTTTAGTTTTTCTAAATATCTCTTCCTCTTCCCGCTCTGAGCCGGGAGAAAACCTTCGAATATGAAGCTGTCAGTTGGTAGCCCGGAGACGCTCAGAGCAGCGATGACCGCCGAAGAGCCGGGTATGGGAACTATCCGAATGGAATTTTTTAGCGCCAGTTGGATAAGATGATAACCGGGATCGGAAATCCCTGGGGTCCCTGCATCTGATACCAGGGCAACATTCCTCCCCTGCTTCAATTTTGTAAGCAGGTAGTCTCCCTTCTTAAGTTTATTGTGCTCAAAGTAGCTGGTCAGAGAAGTGGAGATCTGATAATGGCTGAGCAGTTTTCGGGTATGCCGGGTATCCTCAGCGGCAATAATATCAACATCTTTTAAGATTCGTAGCGCCCTTAAGCTAATATCCTCAAGGTTGCCAATAGGGGTGGATACTATGTAAAGGGTTCCAAGGCCTGACATCAATATCCCTCTATTCCTCTCCGATACACCAAATATTTACCCAAAAAACCTCCTCAGGGTCCGAATCAGCTCGTCCAGAATACCTTCCCCGGGCTCAGGAAATTTAGCCTGATAATACCCTCCAATCTTTATCAAATAAGACCTTTCGTAGCCCTTGGTCTCGGAAGTTTCCCTGAAAATAAGTTCAACACTCTCCCCTTCCCCGGCAATATGATATTGTTCATCCTTGTTTCTCAGAAGCCTACTAAATTGGTCTCCGGAGGAGCTCCGGGTATCTATTAGCTTGGCCTCCTTAACTACAACCTTTCTTTGGGGGGAGTAATCAATTGCTATTCTGTCCAGCCTCCAGACCAGAGAGGCAGATTTCAGCCGAAGTTTAATATACTCTCCCCTAACCTTCCCTAACTCCAGGGGAAAGACCAACTTCCTGACCACTCTGGAACCAATGGGCTGGCCTCTTGTCATGAGTTCCCAGGTATCACCATTCCAGAGCCTGATCTGGAGAGCCAGGTTCTCTTCCCTCCACTGCTGGAAGTCCTGGAGTTCCCCGGGAAGCCCCCCCATTTTCTCTATCCCCTTCCTGGAGCTATATCCCTTTTCACCCAGGTAATTCCTTTCCATCAGAGGGACCTGGATAGTATTCACGGCCTCAATTATCAGCTTTGCCCGGAGTAATTTCTTCGGATTGCTAAAATTCAGGTCTATCCAATCCCAATCCTGACCTTTCATTAACAAAGACAGTAGGCTGGATGGCTCGCCCCAGTTTTTATCGTCTCTTTCTTTTATCAGGGGCAGAAGATTATTAAGTTTCTTATCCAGGGCCGATAGAGGCTCGCCGGGATTGCTCAGGGTATAAAACCGGCCATCTCCTCCGGGAAGGAGCTCCGTCCCCGCAGGATGATCCACAATTAGGAGCTTCAATTCGTTAACATAATTCTTTGCCTGCTCGCTGGCAATCTTCAACCGGTATTCCCCTTTCACCGGGACCAGATGCTCCAGCATTAGGTAATCAGTTCTTTCCCAGGCTTTGAATTGAGCCCCGGGATAGACCTCGGCCTCAAGCTGATACTGATTTCCATCAAAGGAATAAACCAGAGGAGATGCCCCGATAAGCACACTGTCAGAGCAACCACTAAATATAACCACTCCCAGAATTGAAACTATCCTTAGGTAATTACTCATCTAAGCCCCGAAATCCTTTATCTTCTTTAATAGAAATAACACAACCCAATATCTTTAGCAATTAAAAACAAGATAGGGAGCCCCCCAAAATCCTTCAAGTTTCCTATACTGGATAGCCGGGCTTTCCCTTCCCCAACGAAGAATGTTGTTTAAGATGTGGGTTTATGATTGCGAGAGATTTGAATGAAAGGTAGAGAAAAAGGAAGCTCATGAGATTTCCGATGGAAGAGTCGCTAAGAGAAGCTGCCTTGGAGGGATAAGGGAGGAAAAGGAGGAAAAAAGAAATTTACCCAATTTGCTTGACAGTACTAACTATTACCAATCCAGGCCTTTAAAAGAGACTTAAGTTCTTTATCTTGGTAATCGAACTCAACCACTATCCCTTTCAGGTTATCAGTTAACTTTTTGTAGCTATACAAACTCCTCTTTTTCGCTTCTTCCACGCTATTTCGAGCAAAGTAATAGGGTAAGTTTACCTGGAAAAAGGAGATGCTGTCGGCATCCCTTAAAACATCCATTCTTTTGTCGCCGCCTGTTTCATGATGGCATACTAGAAAAACAACATCATTAACTAATTCTTTACTTATATTGCACTCCTTCATTATTTCTGCTATGATTTTAGCGCTGTTTAAAGCATGGGCATCTTTAAACTCATCATAACTCTTGTAATCCTTGCGTCTTACTTTCCGTTCCTCAATGGCCCTTTCGATATCATGACCTAAAGCAGCTACTCTTAAAGCCTCATCCGCATCCGGCTTTAATTTAAGCAGCCATTCCAAAGTGTTTTTGGAATGAATCGGGTCCTCGGGAACAGGAGATTTTTGAATAACCTTTTCAATCCTCCTCTTTACCCAATCAATACTATCCATTTTTATATAAAACCACTACCCTTCTAATATTTTCTATATTCATGAAGAGAGCAATTAAAAGGAGTGTCAAAAGAGGTTGATTCATCAATGCCCCAAGAAATATAATAAAAATTCTAACATCACGCCCAATTCTAAAATAATGTCCCTTTGAGTCAAGTTTTCTTTTCATCAAGCCATCATATTTATCAGCAGTATAACTATTCATGAAAGTGCCTATGATTGCCAAAAAACCAATAACAATAGTCAGAAAACTTCCATTTGTGAGATAGGCATAATAAGTTAGACCAAAAAGGAGAAAGGCATCTGCGTACCTGTCTAAAACAGCATCAAACCATCCACCAAATTCCGAAACCCGGAATTTCAATCTTGCCACCTCACCATCACAACCATCAATAATAGATGATACCTGTGCCAGTATTCCCCCTAATAATAAATTTCCTAAAAAGAAGAAGAAAGCAGCTGTGCAACAAAGGAAAAAAGAGAGGAATGATAAAAAATTTGGTGTAATATTAGTTCTTACAAGATACTTTGTAATCCTGGTTGATATGGGTCTGTTTAAATATCTTGATACAGGACCATCAGAGCTTTTTTCCAAGGTATCCAAAAGCTTGCTTTCCGCTTTCTTAAATGTCTTCTCATCATCTATATCAATCCAGTCATTGTCTTTAATATCGAGGACTTTAGCCTTCCTCCTGCCAGCCAGTATCCTTATTCCACCGGAAAGGGAACCATTGCCATTATCTAAACTTTCCTCGATAGCGCCGAAGACTGCCGTGCTACAGAGAAAAATTCCGGTATCATAGGCATTGTATTTCTCAATATCTTTTCCTATATTCAGGATGTTTTTTTTATCATCAATATCAACTTTAGTAAAATCATCATTATCAATAAGCCCCCTTGTTTCAGTTTTATAATCCACCGCCAATATAACCTCATTATTTTCTATCTTTTCCTCCTGAAGTTTTATCAGGATATTTTCATTAAAGATATGGTCACTCATTAAGAGGATAAAGTTTTCTCTAATAATATTCTTTGCTTTAAGAACAGAGATACCGTTCTCCTTTTCCCATTCATTATTGGTGATGTATTTAATATTGATTCGGTTGTTTAGGTTAAGCTCGTTAAGATATGCTCTTATTTTACTGCCATGATAACCGGTAACGATATAAAAATCAGTTAACCCGCTTTTCTCTGCGGTTAAGATAACTCTTTCAATAAGTGGTAACCCTAAAAGAGGAACCAAGGGCTTGGAATCACCCTTTACTGATAGTCGAAGTCCTCTCCCGGCGGCAATAATCAGGCACTTCATCTTTAATTCTTCCTCTTTCCGGCAATAAATTCTTCGGCGATCTCAAAGGCTTCATCATCGTAAGCTCGCCAGCGGCGAAATTATCCATAAAAATAACATGCCTGGAGCAGGTATTTGGGGGAATGAATGTCGCGGATAAATCTTTCGCTGATTGGGTCCCGGCTTTTCTTATCAAAACCGGGCGGTTGCGGAGGTTAGTTTGCTCTGGCGGATAAATTCCTCGATTAATGCTCGGGCCTCGGTCTCGTTCATCTGCTGGGGGGGGTGTTTCATACAGTAGGCGGAAATGGGTAAAAGAGCACCACTCTCCCCTCGATCCCGGGCCAGCCGGCAGTATCTTATTACATCAATGGCCACTCCGGCACTATTGGGGGAATCCTCAACCGATAATCGGAGCTCCAGGGTCAGAGGCACTCCGGCAAATCCTCTCCCCTCCATGCGTAAAAAACATACCTTGTTGTCTTTCTGCCAGGGGACATAATCACTGGGACCGATATGGATATTGTCCTCCTCCAGGGGGATCTCCAACTGTGATTGAACTGCTTCTGTCTTGGAGATCTTCTTCGATTTTAATCTATCCCGATTAAGCATATTGAGAAAATCGGTATTTCCTCCGGTATTTAACTGGTAGGTGCGATCCAGCTTAATCCCCCGGTCAGCAAAAAGCTTGGTTAAATTCCGGTGAACGATGGTAGCACCTAATTGGGACTTTATATCATCCCCCACTATCGGGATTCCCCTTTTCTTGAATTCCCGTTCCCAGGTTGGATTGGAAGCAATAAAAACCGGCAAACAATTTATTAAGCTTACCCCACTTCTAAGACAGCAATCAGCATAGAACTGAACCGCTTCTTCTGATCCCACCGGGAGGTAGCACAGGAGCAACTCAGCCCTACTTTCCTTAAGCACTTTGAGCACATCAACCGGGGGTTCATCGGCCACTACGAAGGATTTATCCGGAGCATAACTGCTCAGATGCTCAGATACTCCATCCAGAACCGGGCCCATCTGAACGGTCACTCCGTTATCAGGTATATTTTTCCAGATTGTCTGGGTACAATTGGGGGGTGAAAACAGCGCCTTATTCAAGGGTTGTCCAACCTTCCGCTTATCAATGTCGAAGGCAGCAACTACCTCGATATCGGCAGGTAGATATCCCCCAAAGTCCCAATGCATAAGCCCCATTGTATCCTTCGCCCCATTATTGCGGTAATATTCAATCCCCTGGAGCAGGGAGCTGGCACAATTCCCTACTCCGGCGATAGCTATTCTAATATCTCCCATACCTCGACCTCCGTATTTCTGTTTTCGCTCCTTATCCTAAATTAGATAATATACCTACTTTTGTGCATAAATACACAATTTTATATAAAAACTTAATCCCGCCGGAATCAGTCAGGGAAGTATTGCCTTCTTAATTATTTTGAAGGATGATAAGGAAGGCAGTAGCCTTAAAAATGGTGCTTAAGGGAGAAAGAGTATTTGACCCCTTTTCATTAATCATATTGAGCATTAACACATTAATTATCCTATGTCAATGTTTTTTGCCAACCAAATCGCCAATGATCGCAAAATAATACATTCTATTGTATCTATTATATTTTATTACCATATATATAGAAATTAAAGATGATTTTCAATTATTTCTCCTGTGATATTACTAAAAAGGAGAGAGGATGTCGAGAAAAAATTAACTGGGTTTTTGGGATAACTATTTGAAAAGATTAGAAAAAAATAGAAAATTCAAGGAAATTCCAGAGATTTGAGAAGTCTCCCCAAAAATCCTTCAAGTAGGGGCAATTCATGAATTGCCCCTACATTGGATAGCCGGGGCTTTCGAGCCCCGGTATTTAGTCCGCCTCAGACTTGTAGGGGTGGACCTCCGTGTCCACCCTTATTCGGGCCGACAGGGACGTCGGCCCCTACGTTCCTGCTGGAAATTCCCGCCTAATCACTCTTTACCAAAAACGGGGAAAGCCCGGCAGAGATTTAAGTTGACAATTACTCTATTTATATTATAGTTGGAGTCTTAGATTTTGTTCCGGTATACAGAATAATGAAATTTTTAAGGACAAATCAGGGTAATTTTAGGGAGGAATTTAAAAAGATTGTCTCCCGAAATAATGGGGGGGCAAGCGAGGTTGATGAAGTTGTCCGCTCCATTCTTGCTAAGGTCAGGGAGGGTAAGGATGAGGCTCTGCTCGCTCTCACGAAAAAATGGGATAAGGTTAAATTAACCTCCGATAGCCTGGAGGTAAGCAGAAAGGAAATCGAGGAGGCTCACCACCAGGTGACCTCCCCGGAGCTTCGGTCGTTAAAGCTGGCAGCAAAAAGGATAGAGAGGTTTCACCGGAAACAGCTTCCTTCCTCCTGGAGCACTTCCGATAAGGAAGGAATAACCCTGGGGCAGGTGATCAAGCCCCTGGAAAGGGTGGGGATATATGTTCCGGGGGGAAAAGCTGCTTATCCTTCCACAGTTCTGATGAACGCCATTCCGGCCCGGGTGGCCGGGGTTAAGGAGCTGATAATGGCAACCCCGGCCATCAGGGGAGAAATTAATCCTTATGTTTTGGTGGCTGCGGAATTAACCAGAATAGATCGGATTTTCAAGATCGGAGGGGCCCAGGCCATTGGAGCCCTGGCCTATGGAACCGAGACCATTCCCCGGGTTGATAAGATTGTCGGCCCGGGAAACATCTATGTGGCTACCGCCAAAAAGCAGATCTTCACTCAGGTGGGTATCGATATTATCGCCGGTCCCAGCGAAATCCTGGTGCTTTCTGACGGTAGCGGAGAGCCCGCCTTTATCGCCGCGGATCTGCTCTCCCAGGCAGAGCACGATGAACAGGCAATTTCCATTCTGATCACCACCTCAATCGCCTTTGCCAATAAGGTAAAGAATATTTTGATCTCTCAACTTCAGGAACTCGGACGGAGGGAAATAGCCGAGGTTGCCATCAAGAGCAATGGGGTAATAATAATTGCCCGGGATCTTACTGAGGCAGTGGACCTGGCCAATCAATTCGCCCCGGAGCATCTGGAGCTGGCAGTCAAAAATAGCCGGGCGATCCTTAAGCAAATAAAGAATGCCGGGGCGATCTTTCTCGGACATTACAGCCCCGAGGTCGTGGGTGACTACCTGGCAGGCCCCAATCATGTTCTTCCCACCGGGGGGACAGCTCGCTTTTCCTCTCCTTTAGGGGTTGAGGACTTCTTGAAGAGGTCCAATGTAATCTTCTTCAAGAAGAAGCGATTGCAGGATTTGAGCGATGATATTATCAGGATCGCTAACCTGGAGGGCTTAGACGGTCACGCCAAGGCGGTAGAGATAAGGATGGGAGTTAGAAGGAAAAGAGCAATTTAGCTAAAGCAATGCGAGGAAAAACGAAGCTAATAATTGGGCTTCCCAAGGGGAGCCTGCAGGAGGCCACTTTCAGGATCTTCAGAAAGGCCGGTTACCAGATTAGTTTATCAAGCCGGTCATATATTCCTTCCCTGGACGATCCCGAACTGGAGGGTATGCTGATCCGGGCCCAGGAGATACCCAGATATGTGGAGGAAGGGGTTTTAGACGCCGGGCTGACTGGAAGGGATTGGGTTCTGGAGCAGGGGGCCAAAGTAGTGGAAGTGGCCGAGCTTATTTACGCCAAGGGGGGCCTTCGGCCGGTCCGCTGGGTGTTAGCAGTGCCTGAAAACTCCAATATAAAGAGCAGTCAGGATCTGGAAGGCAAGAGGATCGCTACTGAACTGGTTAATTATACCCGGAAATATTTTAAGAAAAAGAAGGTTAAGGTCAAAGTGGAGTTTTCCTGGGGGGCAACTGAGGTCAAGCCTCCTTTTCTGGCAGATGCTATCGTGGAGCTGACCGAAACCGGCGATTCATTGCGAGCAAATAAATTGAAGGTGATAGAAACACTGCTGGAATCGAAAACCCTGTTTATTGCTAATAAGGACTCCTGGAATGTTCCCTGGAAGCGAAAGAAGATAGAAAACCTATCCTGTCTGTTTGAGGGGGCACTATTAGCTGAGGAGAAGGTAGGGCTTAAGATGAATGTTAACCGGAAGAACCTGAAAAAGATGCTCTCCGTCCTACCTGCCCTGCATACTCCTACGATCTCCAACCTCACTGACACCGATTGGGTAGCGGTGGAGGTAGTGGCTGATGAAAAGATTCTCAGGGATCTAATCCCCAAGCTGAAAGAGGCTGGGGCCACCGGAATCGTGGAGTATCCGCTGAATAAGGTCATTTATTGAGCAAAATAACGCGTAAACATCCGAATTGTTGGTATATTAACAACTTATCCTTCGACAAGCCTTGGTACTGGCCAAGACCAGGGCTCAGGACAAGCTTGTACTTATTTAGTGTAAGTCCAACCTAATGCGGATTGTAGGGGTGGACCTCTGTATCCACCCTTTCCTGTCCTGAGCTTGTCGAAGGATTCGGGCCGACAGGGACGTCGGCCCCTACATTTACGCATTATTTAGGATTAAGCAGGAGAGAGGATCACTGAATGAAGCGAAGTGCCAAGGTGGAGCGGAAGACGAAAGAGACAGAAATTGCTATCGAACTCAAGCTTGACGGAACCGGCAAATACGAGATTGCCACTACCATTCCTTTTCTGGATCACATGTTAGAATTGCTGGCCCGGCATGGTCTGTTCGACCTAAAAATCAGGGCTACTGGAGATACTGAAGTTGACTACCATCATACGGTCGAGGATCTGGGGATCTGCCTGGGCGAGGCCTTCAAAAAGGCAACCGGAGACAAGAAAGGGATCGTCCGCTACGGAGAGGCCTCGCTTCCTATGGATGAGTCGCTCGCTCAGGTAAATGTAGATTTCGGGGGAAGAGCCTTCCTGGTTTATAATGTAAAGATTCCCCGAGGAAAGGTAGGAGACTTTGAGGTTGAATTAATTGAGGTGTTCTTTTCGGCCTTTTCCATCCATAGTGGGATTAACCTCCATATCAATTTGGCCTACGGGAGTAACTACCATCATATCATCGAGGCAATATTCAAGGCCTTTGCCCAGGCCCTGGATCGAGCCACCCGCCCGGATGAAAGGATAAAGGGGTTAATGTCCACCAAGGGCACCTTGTCCTGAGATTGAGGCAGGGATTTAAGTACCTGTTTTCCGCCTAATGCGGAGTATGTGTTATCTTAACATTATATTAAATAAATCTAAGTAATCAATTAACATTCTAGTTACGAGAAACTTCTTCTTCACCGTTTCCTTGGCCCGTTTGCCCATCTCCTCTGCTAATTTAGGTTCCTGCAAAAGATTTATAACTCTATCGGCAGCCCCCTTTATGTCCAAAGGCTCAACTAAAAAGCCATTTTCTCCATCTTCTATTTGAAGTGGGATACCGCCTACATTTGAACCAACAACCGGTGTTTCTTTCCACATTGATTCAGTTACCGTAAGGGCAAACCCCTCCCTTATGGATTTTTGCATCATAACTGAAGATATCCGTTGGAGGGCATTAATGAAAATGAAGTTCGAACTGGCAGGCTCACTTACCAGTATTACATCTCCTTTTTCGATTAGAGACTTTGCCTCTTTTTCTGTTCTTGCGTAAATCTCCAGCCCCTCCGGATCATCCGCTGCCATATTTCCACACAGCACCAATCTGCAATCAACTTTTTCTTTAACCAGCTTAAATACTTCGATCACACCCTCCGGGTCCTTCCACTTGTCAAACCTTGATATTTGAGTTACGAGCGGCTTATCTGTGCTTACCCCAAATTTTTTGAGATATTTTGAAACAAGTCTTTCGGAAATCTCAATATTTTTAGGAGAGAGGGGATCAATAGCAGGACAAATAATCCTTTGTTCTACTGGAATATCTTTCTTTTTATATTCCTCGTTAGAGACAATAACTAAATCATATCTACGGATGAAGGCTTTAAGAAATTCCCAGGCCTCTTCATTTGGATTGGATATATCTATATGGCACCGCCAGATCCATGGCTGTCTTTTTTTGTAACATTCTATGAGAGGAAGGGGTTGGGGATCGTGGATAATTACACAATCATGGTCTATATGCGTATATGTGGAGAAATCTTCGTTTGCCTGGATATACAGTCGCCTCTTCATCTCAGTAAATCTTATTGGTTCCCCCTGAAGGGCGTTGTGAAATTTCTTGGTTACGGTAAAAAAATCAGGATTGCCATGTAGTATTCTCCAACCCGCATCAAGCCCCACCTCGTTCATAAGGGGTACGAGGCAGTTTAAAATCTCGGCAACCCCACCACCCTGATAGGTAGAATTGACGTGCAGAATATGCTTTCCATAAAGCTTTCTTACCCGCCTCCGTATTCCATCTATCACTTCATCTCCTACAACTTTTCTATAATCTTCCAGACGCCGCATCATCTCAACCTCCTGAAACTAATTCTTCCAATAGCAACCGCACATCCCTCGGGAGATATAAATTGAACCTCGCCTTCGAGGGGCTGAATCCGACCTTGATCGAGTAACCTATCTTAGGGAGAACGGCGAAAACATCCTCATCGGTTAAATCATCGCCCACGGCTAAAAGGAAGTCCCACTGTTCTTTTGAAATCCATCGCAGTGCCGCCCGACCTTTATTTATACCAATATTTTTAATTTCAACCACCTTACTTCCTTCCAACACCCGAAGATTAAGATTGGCAGTAAGATTTACGAGAATCTCAATCAATTCTCTTACTCTTATTGAGCCTAAGTCAGGATCGGCTTTCCGATAGTGCCAGGCAAGGGAAAATTCTTTCTCCTCAATAAAAGAGCCGGGGGTTCTATTCACATATAGTTCAAGGATTGGGCTTATGTTTATCTTCCACTTGTCCGTTAGCGGCTCCACCATTCCCCACTCTTTTTCTTTTATCCATACACCATGTTCAGCCACCAAACTCAGATTTAAGTTGCCAAACCACCTCTCCAGGGTATCTTTATCCCGACCACTAATGAGTACCACTTGATTTTTAGGGTTTTGTGCAATTGTTTTAAGTAATTTAAAAAGCTTGTCATCAGGTTTTGCCTCTTCCGGCCTCCCAAAAAAGGGAACGAGTGTTCCATCATAATCCAAGAGCAAAAGTCTCCTCTTGCTTTTATGATAATCGCCAACTAACCTGTCCTTCATTTTGGAAGTTAGTATCTTCGCATTCGCTTCTTTTTGAAGCTTTTTGGTGTAAAGCAATCTTTCAGTAAACTCTTCTACCCATCGCACTATATTGTACCGCCGCAAGCGTTCTTGCATTGCTTTATTGCGCTCTCTCTGTTCTTCTTCCGGCATCATTAAGGCTTTTTCCAAGGCCTCGACTAACTCCTCATTGTTGTGGGGATTTACTATGATTGCTTCTCCCAACTCCCTTGATGCTCCCGCCATCTCACTTAATACTAAAACTCCTTTTCCCTCGGTTTTTGTTGCTACATATTCCTTTGCTATGAGATTCATTCCATCTCGGAGAGGAGTGAGCACGGCAACATCAGAAATACTGTATAAGGCAGCAAGACTGGAAAAAGGTAAAGAGCGGTAAAGGTACCAGATGGGGGTCCAACCAATCGTTCCGTATTTTCCATTAATCCTGCCAATAAGTTCATCTACCTGTTTTTTTAGCAACTTATAATGTTCTACCTGGGTACGGGAAGGAACTGCAACCAGTATAATAATTATTTTATCCTTGTATTCGGGGTTTCTTTCCAAAAAAGTATCAAAGGCCTCTAAGCGTTGAGGAATTCCTTTTGTGTAGTCCAAGCGGTCTATTGATAAAATCAGTTTGCGTTCTCCCAATTTTTTTTGGAACTTGATCATCTCCTTTCGCACTTCTGGCTTCTGATTAGCTTCTGAAAACTGTTTATAGTCTATTCCCATTGGAAATACATCCGGCATTACTATGCGACCAGCAGCAGCAATTCGACCCATATTGTATTCGTAGCCTAATAAACGACGCACATTATTAATAAAATGCTGGACATAATCGTAGGTGTGAAAACCTACAACATCTGCTCCCAAAAGTCCTTCCAATATTTCCTTTCGCCATGGAAGTAAGCGAAATATCTCAAAGGAAGGAAAGGGTATATGAAGGAAAAAGCCTACTGTGGAATCAGGTAATCTCTCCCTTATAAGTTTAGGAAGTAAGATTAAATGATAATCATGGATCCAAATAATATCATCTTCCTTTACAATCTCCATAACTGCATCACAAAAAAACTCATTAACCCGCTTGTAAGCCCCCCATAAACTTTCGTCATGGATCACATATTGGGTAAAGTAGTGGAAAAGGGGCCAGATGGTCCTGTTACAAAAACCAAGATAATAATTTTCAATATCATTTTGGGTGAGAAAAACCGGGTGGCAGTTAAGCTCAGAAATCAATTTTGTCTTGACCGCCTCATTCTCTCCTTTTATCTTATCCAGCACAATTCCCGGCCATCCTATCCATAAGCTATTGTATGATTTATAGAATGAGCCTAACCCAGTGGCCAGGCCACCAATGCTACCGCGGAATTGCAAGCTGCCCTTCCTCTTTTCAATGCTGATCGGTAACCTATTTGAAACTATCAGTAGCCTACGCATAATACTTCCTTACTCCTTCGAGAGAATGAGGAAAATAAGCCAAATAATGCGTTAATGTAGGGGTTCAATTTATTGAACCCGCTCCGCCTTAGGTGGATCGGGCTTGATGAATCAAGCCCCTACACTTCCAGGGCTCGTTTCAGGTCGGAGATAATGTCCTCGGGATCCTCGATCCCCACGGCTAACCGGAGCAGCTCATCCTTTATTCCTATCTTCAGCCTTTCTCTCCGGCTGAGGTCGTAGTAGGTAATACTGGCCGGATGCGAGATCAGGGTCTCCACCCCCCCGAAACTGGGGGCAATATAGCAGAGCCTGAGCCTGTTCAGAAATCGGTTGGCAGCCCTCAGACCTCCCTTGATCTCAAAGCTTACTACTCCTCCAAAACCATCCATCTGCTTCTTGGCCAAACGGTGCTGGGGATGAGTCTTCAGACCCGGGTAATAGACCCTTTTGACTTTAGCATGATTTTCCAGGAAAGCGGCCACCTGTTCTGCGCTTTGGTTGTGCCTCTCCATTCTTAGAGGAAAGGTTTTCAACCCCCGGAGCAATAGATAACAGCATTGAGGGTCAATCATCCCTCCCAAGGTTTTATGAAGCCCTCTGATCTCGGTGATTAGCTTCTTCGAGCCCAGGACTGCTCCGGCCAGGATGTCGTTGTGTCCGCCCAGATATTTGGTTGCACTGTGGATGACCAGATCCGCCCCAAACTCCAGGGGCCGCTGGTTGAAAGGGGTAGCAAGGGTAGAGTCGAGAAGGAGCGTTATCCCTGCTTTCCGGGAAATTTTGACAAGCTTTTTCAGATCCAGCACATATAGATAAGGGTTAGTCGGAGATTCAGTAAAAATCAGGGCGGTCCGATCATCAATGGCATCCTCTAACTCCTGGTAATCCCCGACCCGGACAATGCTGCAGCTGATCCCGAAACGGGGAAGCTCATCTTTGCAGAACTGCAGGGTCTTCTTGTAGAGATCATCGGTAATTATGATCTGCTGACCTTTAGAGAGCAGAGCCAGCAGGGTGGTAGTAATGGCAATCATTCCCGAGGAGAAAAGCTGACAGTCTTCAGCTCCTTCCAGTTCCGCCAGTTTCATCTCCACTACCCTCTGGGTCGGGTTCCCATAGCGGCCATACTCAAACCTCACCTTTTTTTTGGAAGTGTAATCATGAATGTCTTTAGTATCATGAAAGACAAAGGTTGAGGTTTGAACTATCGGAGTGATAAGGGAATCGGCATATTTTCTCCTCTCCTCACCGGAGTGAACCGCTCTGGTGGAAATTCCGGGAGAGCTTTTCTTATCCCTTTTTTTCATTGAATTACCTCAGGCTTCTTATCACTTATTCCGGTTAACTGCTTGTCCAAGATCCTAAAAACAGCATCTCTGACAATATCGTATTTTGCCACCAGATCCACTGGCAGGTTGGAATAACGGGCCTCAACACCCTTTAGTTTATTCTGGTGATACTTTATCTTGAAATCGGGGAACTTCAGTCCATCGGCAGTCGAGATCACCACCACCCGCTCCTTGGGCCCAATTTTCCTTCTTTTTACCAGCTTAGACAGGACGGCCAGAGCAACTCCGGTATGGGGACAGCTAAACAATCCGGTCTTATCGCTCCGACTGGCAGCATTTGCTAACTCATCCTCAGTTGCTTGTTCTACGATGCCCTCGAACTTCTTCAGAATATTTATTGCCTTGTTGATGCTTACCGGGCTTCCGATCTGGATCGCGCTGGCAATGGTTTTCTTCGCCTTGATCGGATGGTACTCCTTGAATCCGGTAAGATAGCTCTGATAAAGGGGGTTGGCCTGGGCCGATTGGGCACACACAATCCGGGGTAGCCTATCAATTATATCCAACTCCTTCATCAGGAGAAATCCTTTTCCCAGGGCAGTAACATTCCCGAGGTTTCCTCCGGGAATAATTATGATATCCGGAATCTCCCAGTCAAACTGCTGTACTATCTCAATACCCACTGTCTTCTGGCCCTCGACCCGTAGGGAATTCATGGAGTTGGCCAGATAGATATTGTTCTTGGCGCAGATCTCTTGGACTATTTTCATACAACCGTCGAAGTCGGTATCCAGGGAGAGGGTCAGTGCACCATTGGCAATGGGCTGGATCAACTGGGAACTGGAGACCTTGTTTTTTGGGAGAAATACGATTGCCGGGATGGAAGCAGCCGCGCAGTAGGCAGCCAGCGAGGCTGAGGTATCCCCGGTGGAGGCACAAGCTACTGCGGGGATCCACTTACCTGTGGCTCGCATCTGTTTGACCATAGAGACCAGCACGGTCATCCCCAGGTCCTTAAAGGAGCCGGAGTGGCTGTTTCCACACTGCTTGATCCAGAGATCCTGCAGGCCGAGCTCCCTGCCCAGGCGCTCCGCCCAGAAAAGATTGGTTCCCCCCTCATATAAAGAGACGACATTATCATCATCCACCACCGGGCAGACCATCTCCTTCTTTCCCCACACCCCGCTCCCGTAGGGCCATTTAGTGTGCAGATAGCGGTTGTCGAAAAGCTTCCTCCAGGAAGAGGGCTTCCTCCGCTTCAGCCTCTTGATGTCGTGCCTGACCTCAAGCAAACCGCCACAGCTCTGACACTTGTATACTATCTCATCGAGCTCATGCCTCTCACCACACTCCCCAATGCACTGGAACCAGGCCCGATAATCCATCTTTAAGCCTCCTTCGGTAATCTCAGATTATGCTTCCCGCATAATTTATATAAAGCGTCTTGAATATCTGCGTATAATATTTCATCCATCATTATCCTGATAAAATTCTAAATCTCAAATCCTAAACCCTAAACAAATTCTAAATTCAAATCCTTCGAGACACTTCGTTCCTCAGGACAGGTATCTAATGTTCAAAACAGTTCCTTCGACCCCGCCAAAGGCGGGGTTCAGGACATGGTTTTGAGTTTTGGATTTTGATCATTTGAAATTGTTTAGGATTTGGTGCTTAGTACTTAGTATTTATACACATCTGTCTGTATTTACAACACTACCCTATGTGCAATTATTTTCGTCGTTCTATTTAATTATATCCTCTAAGCTCCCTGCTGTCCATAGATTCGTGCAGTTTTATCTTATTCCGGTGATCCTCTCCCGGGAAAAGTCAAAAAGGACCGCCTTCCTGCCCTGGTAGTTTAGCTCTATTTTTAGGTCATCGGTTACCTTTCCGATTACCTCGGCGGCAACCCCTCGCTCCCGAAAAATCTGAAGGCACCTTGAGCAATCCTGACTTCCAGCGCTGAGTATGAACCCGTAGCTGGGAAATACCTTCAGCCACTCAAGGAGTGTAACCCCTTTTGGCCGAGGAATTCTCTCAATCTCAATCCATCCCCCCCTCTTCGAGGACTCAAGCAGAGTGCTAATCGAGCCCAGGATCCCCGGGTTACTGATATCCTTGGCCGCCCGGGCAAACCCGCTTTCAGCAATACTCACCAAGGCCTCCAATCGATACCGAAGCTCCTCGGGAGGCGTACCGGAAAAGGCATCCCAACTCTTCACTGTACTTAATCTCCCCGCCTCCCCCCGGAGATCAAGGGCGATAATCAGTTCATCATTCACCTCGGCCGAGTTGCTGGTAAGCAGCTTGTTTGCCCGACCGAGGGTTGCCACTGAAAGGGAGCACTCATCGGCCTCGGGATGGAAATGGCCGCCCACCATGGGAACCCGTAACCGCTGACATCCCTCTTTTATTCCCCGAAGAACTTCCCGCAGCCAGTTTCCTTCTCCTCCCGCCACGACATTAACCATGGCCAGGGGTCTACCTCCCATTGCATAGATGTCGTTTGCCCCGACTATCACTGCCGCCTTCCCCGCGGCATAAGGCTCCTGCTTTAGAAACTTTGGCCAGATCCCATCGGCGGCTAAAAGGAGGTAACCGTCTCCATCCTTTAACACCCCACAGTCGTCGCCCGGTCCGAGCACCGTGGAGCCAAAATCAGCTACTGCCCGGAGCGCTTCCACAACCTCGGAAATCCTTTGCTTCCGGGTTATACCCTCGTAGCAGCGGATCTCATTAACAATTTTCTCAAGCATTTTCCGGCAAAGATCGTATATTCATGATTTCTTATATAAATCGGCCTCCATGAGTTGATGGGGGAGACCACAATATTCAATAACCTCCCCGATCTCCCTCCATCCCAGTTGCTTGAAAAAACTAACTCTTTTCTCCTGGATATGGGCTTGAAGCACCTTTCCTCCCCTTTCCCTTACTATCTCCTCGGCTTTGCGTACCAGGCACTCCCCGGCTAAGCCCCGGAATTCAGGAAGTACTGCCAGCCGGCTTCCCCACCACTGTCCGTCGTTCTTCCAATTAACTCTGACCGTGCCCTGGATCTCATCTCCTGCCCGGGCAAGGAGGTGAATTGCCTGCGGATCCTCCTCATCCCGATCAGAGCCCTTGAAGATTCCCTGCTCCTCGACAAAAACCTGATGGCGAATCCGGTAGCAGGTATTGAGCTCATCCTCGGTTCGGGCAATCTGGCAGCTAATGTCTTTTTCGGCAAGATAATCTTCAAACTCGGCCAGGGCCGAGCAGGCAAGGCAGCGTCCGCAGCCAGCAGCGATTATCCTCCAGGATAGACCAGCAGTCCTCACCACATAGGCTGCCTTTTCGTATATCTGTTTCATCATTGTCGGTGCCGGGGGCTTACGGCTGGCCATTTCGGTCCCGGGAATCGGTCGCAAGGGGACAATATGCGGGTAGACCCCCAATTCTGCCATCTGCTCACATCCCCTTATCAGCGATTGTTGAGACTCCCCCAACCCGGCTATTAAGAAGCTTATAACCTGATTCCTTCCAAAGATTCTTACTGCCTCCTGCCAGCAGCGCCGGTACCCCTCCGGGCCCATTCTGGCCTTATGCGGGGAGACCTCCTCAAGCACGGCGGTCTCGAAGGACTCAATATTTATCCCTACCGTATCCACCCCTGCCTCCTTAAGCACACCGAGGAGATCCAGATTCGCGGGAGGGTTAAATTGAGCTTGAACCTTAAGGCTGGTCCTTTGCTTTATTGCCCGGGTGCAATCAGCTAAGTAGTAAATGACTGAGGAATCATCACCCCAGCACCCGCTGGTCAGGACAGCGTGCTTCACTCCTTCAGACTGGGCTGCTTCCGCTACCTCGGCCAGGTGAGAAGGGGCCTTTCGGGCAATAGTCTTCTTATTCTTCAGCGACTCGCTGATCCCGCAGAACTTGCATCCCCTTCCTGCCTCTTGATAAAAGCAGGTCTGAACCACGGTTGATCCCAGGCAGTCCTCACCGTGGAGCAGTGCGATCTGATAATAGGGAATGCCCTCCCGGGTATGTTTGCTATAAAAAACCGGGGTTTTGGGCAACCATATCTCCTTTATCCTTTCCCTGCCTCTGCCGAGCAAGTATCGGCCCGATTGCCTCTCTAAATAGTAAGGAGATCGAACCACAAAAGGACTGCGCAGAGGAACACTAACCTGGTGACCGTTGAAGAGGATCACTACCCCTTCGGCCGGCCCGGCCCCTCCCTGCCGCACATTTGGGGGCAGATCCCTTACCCTGACACCCAGGCTTTGAAGTTCTACCTTAAGCAAACGGTCATCTATCATTTATCAAGTCTCCAAAGTCAATCTATACCACCTTTAACCGATTATTTCAACTCCTTGTCGTGACCCCTTACTTTGCTGATTTTTGGATTCCCCTCCCCTTGTGGGAGGGGTTAGGGGAGGGGGTTACTTACATAAAAAGTCCCATCTCCCCTTTTTGGTTGAGAATGTAGGGGCCGATGTCCTGAGGAACCCCGATACCCATCGGGGCGTCTCGAAGCCGTGTCCTGAGCCTATTGAGAGAATCATGTATACTTATTTTACTCGTTGAACTATAGTAAAATGAAACTTTTCTCTTGCAAACTGTCTTCTCTGTGCTATATTACTTGTATGATTTTTCTTTTCCATTTGCGCGCTACCTAGGTAGTTCTGTTTAATCCTTTATGGAAAGATAAGCCCTTATTCCTCGTCAGGCTCAGGACAGGCCCTTCGACAAGCTCAGGATAAATTTCGTCAAGTAAATTTACCCACCTTTGGACATATTACTTAGGAGGAGAAGTGGCTAATTTCAATTGTAGATTAACCAAGGAAGGTCTTCTTATTCCTAAAGATATTGTTAAGGCAGCGAAGCTGAGTCAAAAAGATGAGTTAGTAGTGGAAGCATTTGAAAAAAAGATTTTAATTTACGAACTGAAGAAAAAACCAATCTTTTCTGACTCATCACCACTATGGCAAAGCATCGGAATTGGAGAAGATGGAGAAGCTTCCGGGAAGGAACACGACAAATATCTCTACTAAATTCGTATTTATTGATACCTCAGCCCACTTTGCCTTGGTAAACAGGAAGGATCCAGATCACCAAAAGGCTGAGCAATTTCTCAAATCACTCGCCAATAAGAAAATTATTCTGGTCACCACTAATTTTATTATTGCCGAAACCTATACATTAATCCTGAAAAGAATGAATAGAAAAACAGCCATTAACTATGTCTCTAATCTCCTTAGAAGTTCCTGGGTAATAAGAGTTTCTGAGGAAGACGAGGAAAAAGGGTGGAAAATCTTACTTAATTACAAAGATAAGGATTTTTCTTACGTCGATGCAACCAGCTTCGCAGTGATAGAGAGATTAAATATACAGGAAACATTTGCTTTTGACGAGCATTTTCCTCAGTATGGCTTCACGAGATTGCCCTGATCCCCTTATTCCAAGATCTCTTCTATAAGGATTTTCAACTTCTGAATTTTCTTCTTATCCCCTTTCCCTGCCATTTTCATCATTAGACCTATCACTTCCTCCTCTTCTTTCGAGCGGACTGCTTTCGGGAAGCAGTATTCAAAGAATTCATTTAGCTCCATTCCCAGGCCCTTGGCTATTCTGGCAATATTACCCAGCTTTATATCGGAATCGCCCCTTTCCACCTCCCCGATGAATTTCCAATGAAGGTCTGCCTTCTCCGCGAGCTCCTCCTGGGTTAGCCCCTTCATCTTCCTCAATTCTCTTAGTTTCCCGCCAAATCCCCAGCCTCGATTGCTTCTCATACGCCCTCTTGTAAAGAAGGTTTGACATAGTAAAGTCTTCGGTCTGATCTATCGAGCAACTTAACTATCATAATGAGCAAAGGGCATGCCAAGTCTGCCTTAACCTCAGTAAGTGCTTCTAACTATTTGAAAATAAAGATATTTAACAAAATCAACCACGGATAAGAAAAGCTGGAGTATGTCTCATTTTATAAGTTTAAATGAGACATCAGCAAGACACGGATTACCTAAACTATAGCTCAGGAAGATCTGAGCTATCGCTATAACCTCCCGTATTAGTGTCTATTCCGAGGATAATTGCGGATATGCTGGTGAGAAATGCAGTGTTTCATTTAAATAAATGAGACAGTTGGTATATGAGACAAAGTGGGATAAGGGATCAGGGCATTGTAGGTGCCGAACTCTGTGTCGGCCCGAAGGGAGCCCCGCCTCCGGCGGGGTCGAAGGAGGAGGGGTAACATTCACCTAATTAATCCCATTCCCCTCCCTCGGTGGGAGGGCCTGTCCTCCGTAGCTCCCGGCCTTCGTAGCCACTTCGGCGGAGTAGGCTTAGCGGAGGAGGGGACAAATGGGAGGGGGATATTTACAATTTCTGAATATAAAGTTCCCTCTCTCCTCGGGGAGAAGGAACTTTTTACTGTTTACTACTTCCTCTCCCCTGGGGGAGAGGAATGAGGTGAGGGGGGAGTCTTGAACGAGCAAGAATTAATGTCACAGAGCACTGGAGGTGAGTATTCAGCAGGAGCTTTGCCGGGTAGCAGATGCATTTGGCGTGATGTCGGTATCACCTAATCCCAAGCACCTCAAGAAGAAGCTGGAGAAGGATGAATCTCTCAAGGGATAGATCCGTTATGTTTAAAATAACGATCCGATCCCCTTTATTTCTTTGATTTTATCAGATTTTATTGTAAGATAATAACTGATGTGAGGAATAAAGTTCTATCGGCTTAGAAGATAGATATTGAGTTGAAAGGATGGTTTCGTATAAAAAAATATTGAGATTCCATTATTTCCTGGCAAAAGGGAATTAAAAGACAAATTTTTAAGCTCATGAGGTATGATATGGGAGCAAGACTCAAAAAAGCAAAGTATTTCACCCTCTCAAAGTACATCAACGAAGCGTTGAAAAAGGCTGAATACGAGAAAGATGAAAATGGTATTGTGATTGCAAAAG
>SDBT01003553.1_pt1 | contig 26896 bp, 27 predicted proteins | sample 2277101 | NCBI WGS metagenome assembly SDBT01 (sample SAMN10404973, study PRJNA504765) | marine sediment metagenome | isolation source: marine sediment core GS10_PC15, 103 cmbsf | place: Arctic Ocean: Southern Knipovich Ridge | collected 2010 | reverse complement strand
GTTCCATTGCTTTGCGCTGGCGGTGGGTTTAAGTCACGAATGGACCGTGTACTCGTCGCGGTCTGACAGCATCCACGCCATCGCGCTGAACGAGCTGCCCGCCGAGCCGAACAGCCGGTCGCACCGCGCCAGGACGTACAAATCAACCATCGCGTGCTGTGTCCCTGCGACGGAGTTCTCGTATTTGATCGGGTCGTCGTACGAGAGGATCCGTTCGCCGTCCGGAAGCCAGTCGAGCGGCTCGTCCGACGCGATGAAAAACCCGGCCGTTTCAGGCGCGCCGGCCATGATTTTCAGGATCGCGGCCTTCCGGTCGACCCGCGTCCGCGGCCGCAGGTCGGTCCCGCGGACGTGGATCCCCCACACCTCGGAGAATTTCGCAAACTTGGCGTGCGTCGCCGCGATTCGGCCCCGCTGTTTTGCGGCGGGCGCGAGCAGTTTCGCGGCGCGCGAAAGGCTGGACCAATACGCGTCTTTGCGGTGCGGCCCGACCTGCACGTAGTACCCGTACTTCCTCATCGGGTCGACGGGCGTGCCGAAGGGATGCGTTTCGCCCCGCACGATAATCAAGTCGGCTTTCGGGTCGACGATCTTCGGGCTCGAAAAGTATTTGGCGTTCTCGGCGCCGTGGCGGTACAGCGCGCCGTATTTGAGCTTCGCAACGGGCACCATTTTCTCCTCGGCCGCGGTCCTGTCGAGCGCGACAGGCTTGTCTTGGAAGGCGATGTGGCCGGTCACGCCGTACGTCGCGACGCCGTCGATCCGGTCAAAGTAGTGGTCCCAGTCGCTGTAGACAGTGTCGACGTACGGAAGTCCGTGCCGTCCGGTCCGCTCGGTCCAAAAGACCGTCAGCCGGTGGCCGTGCAGCGCGCGGACGCGCAGCCCCGCCGCGATCGCAAACATCCGGTTGCACAGGCCCGAGCACACGGTCACGTAGATCTCTTTCATCGCGTTCTCTGCTCGCGGCGCGCGCGTTTTTAAACTTTTCTTCACGAAGTGAAGAAAAACTTGTCCGTGCGAAATTTGAAAACGAAATTTGAAAACGAAATTTGAAAACGGCAATGAAATCGTCGACGGACACTCCGTGCTTGTTCTTGATTTCGCCGTTGGACCACTTTTCGGAGGGTATCATGAAGGGGTGGTAGAACGCGACGGAGTGGGGCGGGTATTGGGTTGGATCTAGCGTGTACCGCATTTCCTTGGAAGGTGCAAGCTCTAATTCAGCAGTGCGACACCGACGTGTAGTTCGCGCGTTTTGTTCGGCAGCACTTCCGCCCGGTCCGCGTCGTGTAGCACGTGCGGCGGCGCGAGCAGCCGCGGTTGCCGGGGGGGGGGCATCCCGCCGCCGGGCGTCTCCCTCCCCCGCGGCGAGGCTTTCTCCTGTTGTGTGCCTTCACCGTGACGACGGTGTCGCCGCGCAGATATTGGTAGCCGTTGACCCGCACCATTTTCTAGAAGCTGGGCAGAAAAACCCCGACGGAAAAACTCTGCATAGGCGTGCTTGCGATTCCATCGTGTGACGCACGGCGAACGGGGAAAAAAGAATTGTCGACATCGCAGTTAAACCCGCCCAGGCACCTCGCCAGATGGGCGTCCCCGGTCTGTTCCCCTGGATCAAAAAGCACTTCCCCCGCGCCGTCGCGCACTTCCACGCCTCGAAACAGCACGGCGTCGTGGAGTACCTCTACGTCGACGCGAACGGGCTCCTCCACACCGCGGCGCAGCGCGTCTACAACTACGGCGACAGGAAGCGGATGCTCGACCCTTTCAAACAGTTGGCGCCGGACGAGAAGATGGCCAAAACGTTCGCCGTCTTTTTCGACCTCCTGCGCGAAGTGGCCCGCATCATGCGGCCGACGACGCTGCTGTACGTCGCCATCGACGGCCCGGCCCCGGTCGCGAAGCAGCAGCAACAGCGCCAGCGCCGCTTCGTCGCGCACCGCGACCGAGCAAAAGCCGCGCTCGCGAAGAAGGTCCCCGCAGGCGCCGCGGCGCCGCCGCCGTTCGACTCGAACTGCATCACGCCTGGGACGATTTTCATGTTCCGGCTGACGCAGTACCTGAACTGCGCGATCCGGCGCGAAATTAACGCCGGCGCCTGGCGCGAGCTCCAGGTCGTGTTCTCGTCCGGCACGGTGCCGGGCGAGGGCGAGCACAAAATCATGGACTTCATCCGCGCCAACCGCGCGCACCGGAACGCGCGCCACTGCTTTTACGGCCTCGACGGCGACCTGATCATGCTGACGCTCGCGGCGCAGTGCCGCCGGATGACGCTGCTCCGCGAAAACCAGTACGAAGTCGACCGCTACCACGCCGTCGACATCGCCCAGCTCCGGCAAAATCTAGTTCGCAACATCCAGAAGAACCGGCCGTGGTGCCTCGAGCGCAACGTCGTGAACGACTTCATCGTGCTCGGCTTCTTCGTCGGGAACGACTTCCTGCCGAAGATCCAAATGTTCCTCTTTCTCGCCGACGGGCTCAACACGCTGCTGTCCGCCGACTACCACCCTCTGACGCGCGGCGGGCGCCTCCACCTCCCGGCGTTCGCGACCTTTGTCGAACTGATCGCGCGCGACGAACAGCGCTTCATCGCGGACCAGGCGCCGCGTCGGATGCTCGCGCCCAAGTTCGTAAACCGCACCCTCCTCGCGCACATGCGGCCGGACGGGACGCTCGACTTCGCCGCCTACCGCGCCGCGTACTACGAAAAGGTCGGCGTCGGGTCGGCCGCCGACGTCCGCGCCCGCGCGCCGCGCGCCGAACGGCGCCTTCGCCAGCTGTGCGCCGACTACCTGCGGGGGTTCGCGTGGGTCGCCGAGTACTACATCCACGGCCTCGCGTCGTGGACATGGTGCTACAGGTGGCACTACGCCCCGCTCCTCACCGATTTCGCCGCGTACCTGCGCACTGTCCGCGTCCTTCCTGAGTTCGCCACCGAAGGGCCGGGCGCGCCGTCGCTTCCCTTCGTTCAGCTCTTGTCGGTTCTTCCGCCCGGGAGCGCCGCCGAGCTGCCGAAAGCGCTTCGGCCGCTGATGCGCTCCCCGGCGTCGCCGCTCGTCCGCGGCGGCGTGTACCCGGCCGAGTTCGCCGTCGACTACGAGGGGAAGACGAAAGAACACATGGGCGTGGCCCTTCTCCCGTTTGTCGACCGGGCCGAGGTCGTCGCCGCGTACGACGGCGCGCTCGAAAACAAGCGAACCAGGGCCGATCTCGGGAGAATGCGGCGCAACAAGGTGGGGCGCCAGGTCACGTTCAGGCACACAGGCAAGGACCGTGCGCCGACGCAGTACGACTCACGGTACGGGACGATCCGAGAGTTGCGCGTCAGCCGGCGCGTGTCTCAAAAATGAGTAAAATGAAATCTGAAATCGACTTTACGAGACTTTGCGTCGACGTCAGCAAGATGGCTCGCCGGCGACTTGCCGGAATGGAAGGAACCGGAGAAGAACGCACGACGTGGACGTGGCGCCTCGTCTGCGACGTTACAGAAGGTCGTTGGGACCCGTTCCGCCAGCTCGAGCAGACGCCGTGGTCGGATGTCGTGGCGATCCAGTGTCCAATTTTGACAGAGCGCCTTCGCAGGACGTGCCTTCGCACCAAGAAGGACCTCGCAATTCAGCTGAAATCGGATTTGGCCGAAATGGGGATAAAAAAGAGAGGCGCGTGGGCCCTCCCCAAAACCGAGCTGGAGAAATGCTGCGTCGTCGCGCGGCAAATCCTCACACACGCACAAATAGTCCGACACAATGCGGTGAAAATGCTCACCGCGTGGGGGCCAATCCTCGCGACGCCCGGGGTGAGCAAAGACGTGCTCGCGATCGTTTGCGAATACACTGGCAACATGTCCGACTTCTACGACATGAGGCGACCGCCCGCCGCCTGAAGTGCGCACGAAATTGAAAAATACGTCTTCCTCGCCGCACCCGACCAGGCAAAAATGTTTTCACTCGCGCAGTTGGTCGGAGCATTTGGCTTGGCAGCGCTGGGGGGGTACGTCCTCACGTCGCCGCTGCTCAGAATGGTCTCGCGCGTTTTTCCGTGGGCCCTCACCCACATCGCCACGAAAAAGAAGATCGTCGCCCTGAGCATCGACGACGCGCCCTACGGAGAGAGCTTCGACAAGATTCTCGACGCGCTGGCCCGGCACGACGTCAAGGTCACGTTTTTCGTCATTTCGGGTTTGATCGGGGGGCGCGAAGAGGCCCTCAAACGAGCGATCCGCGAAGGACACAAACTCGAAAACCACGGGAGTACCAACTCCATGCTCGCTCTCAAGCCGCGCGCGATCGTCAAAACAGAGATCACCGAGTGCGACAGGAAACTGCGAGAGCTCGGCGCTGCCCCGAAATTTTTCCGCCCGGGGTGCGGCGTCCCGACCCCGTACATGAACACTTGCTGCAGTGGCCTGGGCCTCAAAGTTGCGTTGGCGTCGAACTATCCGCACGACCCGCTCGTGACAAGCCCCTTGGTCAACTTTTGGAACATCAGGCTGAACCTGGCGCCGGGCGACTGCATCGTTATCCACGATCGTTCCCGCACAGTCGAGCTCCTCGACAAATTGATCCCCTATCTGAAGTCGCAGCAATACCAGATCGTGACAGTCGACAGGCTTTTCGGGTAGCGCCGCACGAGGAGCACCCCGTCGTTTGTAAGTGTCGCTCGTGTGCGACCTTGCTGAAGATATTCGTGTAATCGCCTGTAGACACGTTTCCTCTCGTCTGAGAGAGGAAAGCCTTCGGCGCCTCCGACCTTTCGCGCGCGCCGTGGATACGATTTAGCTCTGCCGCGTACCGGACAGCACGGGGACAAATCTCACGCGCATGAGGCGCTGCGTGGTGACTCTGCGCCCGCATTTGACCATCCTCCACAACACCCCCTTGTACGGGTACACGGCGATGCAGAAGAATGCCGCGTTTTTCTCGACGAGCCGCGCCATTTGCGCCCTGTTCAAAAACTCGGCGGTGGCAACGATGCGGTCGAACGGATGGCCGAACCTGGCGGCGGTCGCGTCGCCTTCGACCACCGTCACGTTGTGGCGGCCCGCGAACCGTCTTTTCGCCCTCGCAGCGAGGGGCGAAACTCTTTCGACGGTGGTCAGCCGCCCGAACGGCACCAAATCGGCAATGATGCGCGCGTTGTACGCGGACCCGGTCCCCAGCTCCAACACAGTTGATATTGGCTCCAGGCGCAAGTAGTCGACCATCTTCCCGACCAGAGACGGCTGGGAAATTGTGACGCCGTACCCGATGGAGAGGGGGCGGTCGACGTACGCTGCGGCCCAGCGAGATCTCGGGACAAACTGTCGCCTGTCGACCCGCGCCATGATTTTGACCGTTTCAGGGCTGATGCGCTGCGCCCGCAGGATGCGGCGGAGCTGCGCGCGTGTGGCCATTTTTACTAACCGCGGCTCGGAAAATCTCTTCGAGAAACGAAAAAAAGTCAAAGCGAATGAACATCACAGCGCAGCTCCGGGAGCAATACCCGGGTCGACCCGCTCGCGCCCCTGCTTAATTGAGGATATTATTTTGGCCCGACACAGCCACGATGCCGTCAGACTCAATTGAGCGCCCCGTCACCCACCAAATGCTCGCGTCGACACCGGGAAACTCGACACCGCGAAACTCGACAGCGTCCCCGACAAAGGCGTGCGGACCAAAACCAATCCTCGCGGCCGCCCGCACAGAAAACACCGCGCCGGCGCAGCTCACCGACCCGAAAAAATATTCTCCTGCGCAGGCGGCAAAAACAACCGAGCCGTCTCCCGCCGCGACGAGTACGAAACGAAAAGACATACCTGGCTGCACCTGCTCCGGCAAGACGATCGCGTAGATCTCCCCGGGGCGGTTCTTCACGGCAAACGTTGTACCGCTACTTGCGCGCCTCAGGGCCGTTGGCCCCGCAATTTCCCACCCGGCCCCGCAAGCCGGCGGCGCTGGCGCGGCGGGGGTCGGCCGCCGACGACACAGCGGGCACTCGCGTTTCGTCTGGAACCACGTGTCAATGCACGCGCCATGGAATTTATGTCGACAACAAGACAGCCCTCGAGCGTCTCCTTCTGCGAGCCCTTCGAGGCACACCGCGCATTCCATGTCTCCTGCCCAGTCGCATTTTTTAACACCCAAACCGAAAACTAAAAAAATGCGCTGTTTCACTGTTCGACACGGCATCGCGCTAAATGACCGCAAACTGCGCACGTTGTTTGCGCGATTTCAAGAACTTGAGGGGCCTAGCGCTCCACATCCGAAAGACCCACAAGAATGCAGGACCAATGCTGCTCGCAACCGAATTGGCAACCATCCTGACGACTGCGTACCCCGTCGACGTTGTCTCGATTGTCGTCGCGTACGCCGCGGCGCCCGAGCGCGACGCCCTCCTGCACCACGCCACGTGCGCGTGCGCAAAGTGTTTCAAGATTCGCCACGGCGCAGCCGAGGAACTGTTGACGCATCCCGTCGAGTGCGGTTGCCGGCCGTGTAAGACCTTTCTGCAAATTTACGTGTAAGTTTTCCTTTCCTCTCTCCGCGCGGGGAGAGGAAAAGTCTCGCCGCATTTTTCTGGGGGGCTACTTCAAAGCGAATGAACATCACGTACACGCCGAGGCAAGCGCAGCTGTACCCGCACACCCGGGTCGACCCGGCGTGCCGGGTGAACCAAGAGTACAAAACGCTCCCCCGAGGATGGCCGCGCCGCCGCGAGTTTCTTGGGTCGTCGGCGACCGCGATCCACATCTACGACAAAGAGCCAAATTCCTACCCGGCGATGTACCGGTACGTCCCGGTCGACACGATGTACGAAAACGACCTGGGGTCCGTGACCCAGGTCGCGGGCGTGACGCCCGAAAACCGGGCCGTTGGCCCCTACCTGAAGCGCCACACGTACCATTTCAGAGCTTACCCGTTCCACCACCACTACGCGCGCGAGCTCCGGACGTACAGCGACCAGATTCTCCCGTACCCGGACATCCGCAACTGGACAAAGTATCCGGTGATCACGCCCGGCGGGAGCACCGGCGGGGTCCACGGGTAAAAGGGTCCACGGGTAAAAGGGCGCTTCGGCACGTTACAAGGATGTTGTCGTTCGTGTTACAGGTGGTCAGCTTTGTGCTGTGTGCTACTTATGCCGTGCAGCGCTGGAGACGCGAGCAGCTGCGGCGCCGGATGGAGCCGCTGTACGTGTGCAGCGCCGTCGTTGTTCGCGGGTCGGCCACCAACTGTTTGAACGGGCTGTACTACCGCACATCCCCCCCTGAGCCGAGTCGCCGTCTCGCTCCACCCGGCGGCGACTGGGCGACACCGCATTTCACCAAACGCGCCCGAGAGTCCTCCGAACCCGACGTTGGCCTCTTCGACGAGAGCCACGACTGCCCTCAGTGGAGTTTCTACCCGCTCCCGTGCCACATCTGCGACTGCGGCTACACCTCCAGCGTGCCGCTCGCGCAGGGGCGCGTCGTCGTCAACCGCGGCGAGCCCACCGTCGGCGACGGCTTTTACCACGAACCAAGCGTGTATGCCCAGCTCGTGTACGGGACCACGCTGGTCTGGGGGCAAAAAAGCGGCCAGACTGTCGACGACATCGAGATCGTCTGCGGAGGCAACGCGGCCGCGACCCAGATTCAACGAATTTGGCGCGGCCTGCAAGGGCGCCGCATCGCCCTCAAGCGCAGGTACGCCCCCGGGCTTCCTCTCTTTTTGGGCCCGCGCGGGGTCCTTCGGACTTCGGACGTGCAAAAAAGGAAAAAATACGCGCGATCGTGATCGGACCCGCGGGTCCTTCGAACTTACAAGTCTTCCAACACGTCCATGTATATGCTGACCGGGTTGGTGTACATCAGGTACTTTTTGATGGTGCCGTAGTCGGCGAACTCTGCCAGCGAGTTGTGTCCAATGACGCCAGACAATTCTGGGGCACCATACTCCAAGTCGACGACGCCGTGCATGTCGATGTCCCGACACCTTCGAACGTACACGACAACCATGATCGTGGCGCCTTCTTTGTCGATTATCATGTTGTACAGCAGCCCGCGATCCAAGAGATGATGAAACAGACGGTATAATTTCCTGCTCAACGCGCCACGACTGGAGACGCCATCTTGGGCGGTGAAGAAAAACCCGGTGTAAAATCTGCCCCCGTCGTGGAACAGCTCGAGCGCACCATCTTTCGACGGGTACCTGTCAAACTCGCCAAGGCGGAGTTTTTCGAAAACTGGAAATTTGTCCGACGTGTACTGCACGTGGAAGTGGGGCAAACTGTTGCCGCATCGACCATTGAAGAAAAGGGTCCCCCGTTTGTCGTTTACGGCAATGCTCGCAAAATCGAGCATGTCTCCCACGACAGCTATTCTGCCATGCATGTCGTCCTGGGTGCCGTTTTTCCGGAAGGATGCCGATGGCTGGCCGTAGTTGTGGGTGTTGACGGTGATGAGAAGATGGTCGTTGAAGTATGGAAAGGCATTGGGGATAACAACATAGCTTCGCCACACCAAGCCTTGGAAGTCGAATATGGGTTCGTTCAGCCGCGCAGAATCACGGTTGTTCAAAATGTAACACAGCGGGCAATAGCCTACATCATCGGGGTATTTGCACTTTGACATTTCGACGATAATCTTGCCTACGGGGTCTTCCAGCCCTACTCTGCAGGGCGTTACAAGCTTTTTATAAGGCAGTCTCGGGCTGCGATGATATCTCCTGCCGCTTTTTCTACTGCTGCAAGTGCTGCGCCTGTCGAGGACCCGAGCAATGGCGCGCACCGCATCTTTTTTCGATGGCGCGATTCGCGCGCCGCCATCCGCGCCGCGCAGATTGACCAGCACCTTCCTCAGCTGCTCCTTGCTCAACTTCATCAACTCCCTTTTGTCGTGGTAGAGTGGACGGTAGAATTTTTTATTACCGTACACCAGCTGGAGCTTGCATTTGAGTTGGTAGTCCGCGACGGGTATGAACATTACCAAAATAAAACATAAAATCTGCGACGCGCCCCGCCGCGCAGAACGCCAGCACCATGGACGACGCCGAGTACGAACAGAAAAAGAGCAAAGCGGTCGAAACGATATTCGAGATGATGGTCGACCGCGAGCTCGTCCAAAAACCGTCGCCTTCCGAAGCAAAGGGCGACGGCGCACCGCTGTGTTTCGGCCGCGCCGGCGACGCCGCCGACGATGTGGCCGTGTTTTTCGCGCGGAACCCAAAAGTCGGCATCGGCCACGTCCAGGACATCGCTGCGCGGCTGCAGGCCGCCGCGAAAACCCGCTGTATCCTCGTCGTCATCAACCCCGTGTCGCACAAAGCGCGCGGCGCGATCAAAAACCACCGCGCCCAAGGCGTGCGGTTCGAGCTGTACCGGCTGTCAGAGCTCCAGTACAACCCGACTCGCCACGTCGCGGTTCCCTCGCACCGGATATGCACGCCGGCCGAAGCGGAAAAACTGTACAAAACGTACGACATCAAGCCGCGCGAAAAGTTTGACAAAATGAAGATCATCGACCGCGCCGACGCTGTGATGCGCTACTTCGGGGCGGACCGCGGCCAGCTCATCGAAATCAAGCGCCCGTCGCACACCATGCCCGGGTTTTACGAAATCGACTACCGGCTCGTGGCGTAAGGGTGGGTTTTCTTCTCGTGCGTGTGCGAGAAGAAACACGACGGTTTCGTCACGGCGCTCCCCGTCCCCTTGTGCGAGTTCGCCGAATGAGGTGAAGGGGGCGCGCCTGGGTAGTTTAGAAAATACGAGCGAGACAACCTAAGTCGTTGTAATGGAGAAGTGGCAATGCCGCCAGAACGCAGCGATCCAAAAAAAGATGGCCGCCAACCAAAACCGAGCGCTGGCGCGCGTCACGTACAACCACCAGGATGACTCCCGCCAAGCTTGGTTAGCAACCGAAAAGGTAATTCTGGTGCATGAAAAGTTGGTCGCCGCCAAGTGCACATCCTAGGCGCAAATTTGCAAAAGATGTGCGCGATGGCGCAAACGACGATATCGGAAAACTTTTGCTGTGCTCGATCAACATCTTCCCGGTGTTCTGGCAGAGTTAGTCTGCGAGTTTTTTTTTTCTGTTTGAGTGCACTTCTTTCTTTTCGGAATTCAGCGGGGGCGCGGCCTATTGCGCTCGATGATGCACCTTTTTCTGTATTCGGACCACCAAGTAGAAGCAGGTGATGTGGAGGCGCGCGAGCCACAAGTGTAGGCGTATCGATTTCCGAAGGCGGTCACGGTGGAAGGCGGTTGTTTGGCAGCGGAGTTAAGAACTCGTATACAAGACGGCTTAGGGGGGCGTCCGTTGATTCTTCTTCCGCGGGGCGAAAAGAAGAATCGACTCGAGCCAGCTGCGAGCTCTCCCCTCGGGAGGGAGTTAGTTACGGCTGGCCGGCCGGGGTCAAGTGGAGCTCGCAGCAGACGACGCGCGACCGCACCGCCGGGTGGCGCAGAAACAACCACGCCAGCGCACCCGTCTCGACGCCGAAGTACGACAACGCGACGAACGCCAGGGGGGCGCGTCCTACGGCGCACCCCGTCGCCATCACCGCCACGGAAAGCGAGAACGCGACGGCGGAGATGAGCCACCCCCACAAAAGGGATTTTGGAACGGCGAACCGGCCGGTCCGCCTGAACCACTTGCCGATGTGCCGGACAGGCGCCAGCGCAGCGAGCGACAAACCGACATACACGCGAACGAAATGGTTGACGTCGCACTTGAATGGTGCCGCGTGATAGGTTTCGCTGTACTTGAACCGCTCCACGACCAGAGCGACGAAGACTGCGCACAGAAAAAGCACGCTGAGGCGCGCAAATCTGCGCGCCAGGCGGCAGAGTCTGAAGTCGGCCGAGTTGAGTAAGCTCCCCTCGGGAGATGACGCCTGTCTCGCGTTCCCCGATGCCGGGAAAACCTCGAGCTCAACAAATGAGTTCGTCGACATCGAATCCTTGGTGGGAAACGGGGTGCGCGGCGAAGCACCGTCGTTTCAATTTTCCCGGTCCGACGCGTCGGGGTCGTCCGAGTCGACGCGCCCGCGCGGAACCACCCGCGAGAGGATTGCGACAGCGAGGACCGTCGCGCCAGCGGCGACGAGAACGTCGGCGCCGATCGAATTGGGGGCGTAGCGGTCGAGCAGGTGGGAAATAACGATTCGCCACGAGCTCGCGGCGATGTAAGCAAAAATCGCGACCGCGACGAGCTCTGCATACGGGCGTGCGCGGCCCATTTTGTACAAGGGGACAAAAAAAGGCCGCCGTCGCGCAACGGGGTTAAAAAAAGCCTGCGCGGGAAGACAATGTCGTCGCAGGGGTGCCTGTTCTTCGCCGAGATCAAGCGGGGCTACGTGATCAAAACGCTCACCGACGTGCTGGCCGGCAGCTTCAACCGGGTTACCTTTTCGGTGACGGAAGACGGGATCTTTTTGCGCGAGTGCGACAAAGACAAAAGCATCCTGTTCGACGTGAAGCTGTACCGCGAAAAGTTCATGAAGTTCAAGTGCGACGTGCCGCTCGTGTTCAGCATCAACGTGAAGCACGTGCAGCGGCTGATCCGGAGCCTGAAGAAAAAGGATTCGCTCATCCTCCGGATCGCGCACGGAGCGAAAAACGCTCCGGCCGACACGCTGGGCATCACGATCCGCCCGACCAGCACGAACAAGTCGGAAGGGGTCCGGATCGAGACCTCGAACGTCAAGTTCCAGATCGAAGAGTGCCGGCCGACCATCGGCATCCCTAAGGCCAAGTTTTACCGGTACCCCTACGTGATCGACGCCGCCGACTTCCAAAAGGTGAAACGGATCGCCGCGCTCGACAAGAAGATCAAAATCGCCATCCAAGGCGACAACTACCTGAGCTTTTCGTGCGACCGCGACTGTTACGCGACGGGCCTCATCTTCGGCGAGCCGCGGGCCGTCCCCGCGTCAGTCGACGCGGACGCCGAAGAGTCGGCCGCCGAAGAATCGGACGTCGACAGCGACAGCTCCCAAGAGGAGCCTGCTCCCTTCGGGAGCTCGCGAGAGGACTTCAACGAGGCGGCCAGAGCCGAAGACTCGGACGGAGGCAGCTCTTCGGACGACGACTCGGACGACGACGGAAAAGGCGGAGACGGCAGGTACCACGGAGACGGCGGGTACTACGAACAGACGTTCCACTCGTCGCTGTTCAATCATCTCGTGAAGCTCCCGGGGCTGTGCAGCCAGATGCAGTTCTACGAACCGACTGACGGCTACCCGCTCCGAATCAAAATGGAGGCCGGCCGCCTCGGCGACGTCGAGGTGTACATCAAGGACATTCGGCTGCTCGTCCAGGACCAGATCCAGATGGCTGCACAGCCCCAGGTTGAGAAATTTCGAGAATAATTTGGCGCAACGATGATTTAGGCGCGGGAGACTTGACGACGCGCTTTTTGAGCCATTCCTTTCCCCCGGGGGAAAGGAATCTTCCACAAGTCGTTAGTCCCGGGTCGACCTCCGGCGGGTCGACCTCCGGCGGGGCGACCTCCGGCGAATCGACCTCGGGCGGGTCGACCTCGGGCGGGTCGCGACCTCCGGCGCGCCGGGGCCGGACGTGCGGGGCGCCGAAAATGATCGACACCGGCGTTGCGATCGTCGCGCCGATCATCCATCTTTGGTACTTCCAGCTTTGCCACCACGGCACGGCCGCCGGAGCCGCGGCGGGCTCAGACGAGAACCGACGGAAGCTCCCCTTGGGAGTTGGCCGAAAACGAATTGCGCGGAACATTGCGTGTGCGCGAAAAGGCGGCGCGTCCCCAATTTGATTTCTATTTCCGGCGCCGCGGAGACCGCGATCGAGACCGCGACCGGAGGCGTCGCGGAGACCGGGACCTCGGCCGCGTTGTGCGTTAAGCGAAGGGGCTGGAGGGCGCACATGGAGTCAAAGGAAGCGCTTTCCCTCTCCCAGCAGGAGATGTGCCGGTTTCGCGAAACGGTCCAGGCCCGGGCCACCGCCGGCGACAAAGACTGGACCAACGTCCGCGCAAAGCAGTATCGGGACCTCCTCGCGCGGATCCCGCCCCCGCGCAGCCCTCCCGTGTTCAACAAGGGCGGCAGGCTGGTCGTGTGCCTCGTCGAATTCCGGGTCATGCCTGAAATCGCGTGGGTGCTCAACGCGGTCTGCCGCGTGTACGGCCGCGACGGCGAAATCGGCCTGGCCATCGTGCACGGCACGGACAACAAACGGCACGTCGAACAAACTGTCGCCGGGTACATCGGCGTGCAATTGATTTGCGTCGGCTTCGCCAACGTCGACAAAAACGGGTATTCGGCGCTGCTCAAACAGCCGCAGCTGTGGGAGCATTTCGCGGACTGGTCGCACGTGCTCGTCTACCAAACCGACGCGCTTTTGCTCCGCCGGATCGACGACGGGTACTTCGAGTACGACTACGTCGGCGCGCCGTGGCGGGACCGCCCGCGGGTTTTGGCGTGCGGCTGCCTGCACGCCCAGAAGTTTACCCTTTCCTCGTGCGTTGGCGCGGTCCTGGCCGCGAACGCGCCGTGCCCGGACTGCCGCACTCCGTACCGGGCCGTGGCGAACCGGGGCGGCGGGAACGGCGGCTTTTCGCTCCGGCGCGTCGCGGCCATGGTAAAGGCTTGCGAACAGTACCGTTCGACGCCGTTCGCGGAGATCCCCCGCGACCCGGAAGATCTGTTCTTCTGTGCGAACCCCGACCTGGTGGTCCCGCCGGCCGAGACGCCGCACCACCGCGCCTTCGCCGTCGAGACCATCCCCCACCCCGCGCCGACCGGCTGCCACCAGATCTACAAGTGCCGCTGGATGGACCCGCCGGCGTGGACCGCGTTCCTCGCCTTCGCCGAGGGGGCGCTCGTCCTGCCGAAAGTCCTCGTCGTCGGAGGCAAGGGGTGGATCGGGCGCCAAGTCATGGCGCGCCTCGCGGAGACGCGCTGCCTCGCCGCTTCGTGCGGCGGCGTCCGCGCCGACGACCCCGAGGCGATGGGCGCGCTCCTGGACGAGGCGCGGCCGACGCATCTCCTGGCGCTGATCGGCCGGACCCACGGCGAAATCGGGGGGGTGCGCTTCCCGACGATCGACTACCTCGAGCAAGACGGCAAACTCGCGGAGAACGTGCGAGACAACCTGTTTGCGCCCCTGGTCTTGGCCGACCTGTGCGAGAAACGACGTATCCACTACACCTACTTCGGCACCGGGTGCATTTTCGACTACGACGGCGCCCACCGGCCGCCGTCCGCGGCGTGCGACGATCCGCGCGGGTTCGGGGAGGGCGACGCGCCCAACTTTTTTGGCTCCTCGTACTCGACCGTGAAGGGGTTCGCCGACCGGCTGATGCGCCTGAAAAGCGCCGCGGTGCTCAATCTCCGGATCCGGATGCCGATCACGCCGTGCGACAGCCCGCGGAACTTCATCACGAAGATCACCGCGTACGAAAAGATCTGCTCCGTCGAGAACTCGATGTCGGTCCTCGCCGACCTGCTGCCGCTGGCCGTCGAGATGGCGCTCGCGTACGAAACGGGGACCGTCAACTTGACGAACCCGGGCGCGATCTCGCACAACGAGATCCTCGCAATGTACCGCGACATTGTCGACCCGGCGTTCACGTGGCAAAACTTCACCATCGAGGAGCAGGCGAAAGTCCTCGCGTCGGCGCGGTCGAACAACCACCTCGACACGTCGAAATTGGAACGGATGTTCCCTTCTGTGAAACCGATCAGAGCAGCCGTCCGAGACACGCTGGTCGAAATGCGGCGGCGCCGGGGCGAGCGCAGCCAAAAATGATTCTGGGGCGCAGGCGTCGGAGCCACACGCGCCCACCCGCCCACATGCCAACTGAAGTGACATTCGAAGTCAAGCTCCAAGACGGACAGACACCGGAAGATGTCGTCAGGTTTTTGGAGCGAGAGCTCAAAGACGACAGCAGCCCCTTTCGCCAGAGTTTCCCCATCATCAACCTTGAGTACGGCGTCCGGCTGGTACATCGGTCCTCCCCTCTCTGGGACCCAAACTCCCGGGCCGCGGCGTGGGGCGCGATCGGACTCCTCGCGGTGGTCGCGGTGGCGGTGTGTTGTGCGCGCACACCACACCGCCGGCAGACGCGATAAGCCGCACGGGCCATTCCGCAAATTAACGCAGAACCCAAAATAATTCCGTCGCCGTACTTGTAAACACGATGCACCTGTCCCAAATGACCACCCGCCTGTTGTTGCTGGCGGCGCTGCTCTTCGCGGGCGCGGCCCTGTTCCTCACGTACCGGGCCAGCGGCAGAACCGATTCCAAAGCGGTGCTGTGCTTTTCCGCGGCCGCCGTCCTGCTTGCCGCCGTCCTCTGGGCGCAGACCGGCGAGCCGTTCGAGCCGAAGGCCGCCGCGCCCGACGCGGCCGAAGCGCACGGCGTCAGCGTCGTAACGCTCTCGGCGGACTCGTGGTGCCCCTACTGCAAACAAATGTCCGCCCAGGTGCAGGAGCTCCACGCGGCCTTGCAGAGCAAGGGATGCGCCTTCCGGCTGGTGAGCGACACCGCGGACAAAGAAGAGTTCGACGACCTCAGCAAGGCGTACGGGGCCAGGGCCTTTCCGCACACGGTGGTCTTCAAGGGGGGGCAAAAGATCGCCGAGATCCCCGGGTACATGCCGGTCGACGCGTTCGTGGCGAAAATCGAAGCGTACGCCGGGTGAGACCCTGTCTGCCGCGAACGCTGTTTTAGGTTAAGAGCCAATCCCATTGGGTGCACCCTCCAATGGAATTCAAAGCGTCCAACGTCCTCGTCACCGGCGGCTGCGGATTCATCGGCGGCCATTTCATCGACTTTTACGCGCGCGCGCACCCCGACGTCGACATCGTGAACGTCGACGCCATGTACCACGCCGCCCGCGAAGCCAACGTTTCGGACGCCGTCCGCGCCAGCGGCCGGTACAAGCTCGTCAAAGGGAACACGGCGAATTTGGATTTGATGAAATTCGTGCTCGCCGAGTACCGCATCGACACCGTCGTCCATTTCGCCGCGCAGTCGCACGTCGACGACAGCTTCGAGAAGTCGCTCCGGTACACGCAAGACAACGTTATGGGAACGCACAACTTGTTGGAAGCCTGCCGCCAGCACGGGCGAATCAAGAAATTCGTCCACGTGTCGACAGACGAGGTGTACGGGGAGTCGCTGCTCGGCGCCGGCGAACACAGGCGGACCGAAGCCTCTGTCCTCAACCCAACCAACCCGTACGCCGCGTCGAAAGCCGCCGCAGAGATGTACGCAAACTCGTACCGCCATTCGTTCGGGCTCCCGGTCGTCATCGTCCGAATGAACAACGTGTTCGGGCCGCGCCAGCACACAGAAAAGCTCATCCCGCGGTTTATCGCGCTGCTGGCCGGCGGCGACAAGCTGACGATCCAAGGGTCAGGCCTCCAGGTGCGGTCGTTCGTCCACGTCGCCGACGTGGCGCGCGCGTTCGATCTGATCGTGGCGAGAGGCGCGGTCGGCGAGATCTACAACATCGGCAGCGACGACGAGCACTCGGTCTTGGAAATCGCGCAGAAACTCGTCGACATCCAGTTCGGGAGCGGCGAAGATTTGTCTTCGTGGGTGACCCACGTGGCCGACCGGCCGTTCAACGACACGCGGTACTACATTTCCAGCCGCAAGTTGGAAAAGCTGGGGTGGAAGCGCGAGGTCGACATGGACAGCGCCCTCGCCGAACTGATTGTCGACGCGTAAAAGCTAATCAGGTTTTCTCTGAACGCACCAGAGGAAATCGCGGCCGAGAAAGCGCTCTTCGGCCGGCTTGTAGTCCCGATCGTGGACCGCCCCCTCCTTCGAATTTGACTGTGTGGGAAATATCGGGCGAGCTTAACGCTCGTGGGCGAGCCCACCGTCGGCGTCGAGCGTGCACACGCCGTCCACGCACGCTGTCGCAGTGCTACTGCTACTTGTGGCGGCGTACGCCTCGAGTGGCTCGACCTCCGTGTCGACCTCCGTGTCGACCTCCGCGTCTTGGCGAGATGCGGGTGCGTCGGGGTCGGCGCCCGATTCGTCGGGCTCTTCGGTTTCGGCGTCGGACCCGGCGGACTCTTCGGCTTCGGCGTCGGACCCGGCGGACTCTTCGGCTTCGGCGTCAGCCCCGTCGACGTCGACATCGGCTGCGGCGGTCCCGAGCTTGCTCATCTGTGACATGATCGCCCTCAACAGGTGCTCCGGGTTCAGGTCGGCCGTCATGACGTTCTGGGCTTCGGTCATTATCTCGCCCAGGGCGCCGCTCGACAGCAGGGCGCCTATCATCTCCATGGGGTTGGACTGGCTCGGGCCGTCGCAGGCGACGCTGGCGGCGGCGATCTGCGCCTTCTCCATGATGTTCCCGATCGCCGCGGTGATCGGCGCCATCTCGGCCTCCTCGGCTTTGGCGACCTGCTGGAGGAGCGCGTCGGCCTTGTCGTCGTCGAGCTCGATCAGCGCCGCGATCGTGAGGAGGTGCGAGCGGATAATCCTGCGCGACGCGGGGTTGTTCCGCGACTTGTAGATGTACTTCTGGATGGGGATGTACGCGCGCGCCGAATACGCGACGCGGACCCCTTTCGGGATGTCGTCGAGCTCGTCGGCGACGACTTGGGCGCCGTGCGCCGCGAAGAAGTCCACGAACCCGCCCAAAAATTTGACAACGTTTTTGGCGTCGCTTTTGCGCGGCTGGACCAGCGACAGACAGTGTTTGTACAGCTTCAGCGGGTCCGGCGCTCTGCGCGCCGCCGTCGACTTTCGCTTGCGCCGCGCGCCGCCAAACTCCGCCCACAGGTCTTTGACCAGCTGTGTGACCGCGGTGAATGCTTGTCTCGAGTTCCCGTCCATCGCGCCGTTTCACGGTGGAAGGTCCTTTTTAATAAAAGTCGCGCCCCGCAAAATGCTTGTACAGCGCGCGGCGAAAACCGGCCGAGAGCCACCGCGCACGCCGGACACCCAATGTCTAGCGCCGCAAAGGAACCGCCACGTCGTGGCCCGACACAAAAATGATTTTAAGTTCCAGCGTTTTGGATTGGATTGCGTTATCGTTTACACAAAGCGATGTCTGACTACTCGACCATGTCTTGCGATTGTGAAGACTTCCAAGAAATCCGTCACGACACGGCACATCCAATCTTCGCGAAGACCCGCGCAACACTGGGCGACTTCGGGTTCGATGGCTTGATCTGCTGGTGTCCGATATTGAACTACCGTCCAGTCGAGGACGACGACCGCAAGTCCATCGAGGAGCTCTCCGTCCCCGACATCATGGCAGTTTTGCACTCGGTGTGGAATTCGCCCGAGCCCCTTTTCCCAAACTCTGAGGAGTGCGCAGCCAAGTTTGCGCCAGATTGCCGCACAGCGTCGACGCTCGACGCGATCGGACAGACTGTGCGCGCATTCGGCATCGAGCCGCTCGTCTTCGATCCTGCGAAGAAGCGCTGGCTCGCCATTGTCGAGCTGGTCTTCCACGACACGTGCCAAACACTCCAACTACAGAGGTGGGAAGGGGGGGGGTGGCACGTCTCCAAGGAGGAGGAGGAAGAGGAGGAAGAGGAGGAAGACGAGGAAGAGGAGGAAGAGGAGGAAGACGAGGAAGAGGAGGAAGAGGAGGAAGAGGAGGAAGAGGAGGAAGAGGAGTTGACGTCGGATGAGGAGGAAGAGGTACACGTGACGAGCTTGGATTTGGGGTCCAATCGCACCATCACAGATGCGAGTGTGGCACATCTTGTACACGTGACGAGCTTGGATTTGGGGTCCAATCGCACCATCACAGATGCGAGTGTGGCAAGGCGAGCCTGTGGCTGGGATGGGCCCGTAGCGGATCACAATTGGGATCTTGCACACGTGACGAGCTTGGATTTGGGGTCCAATCGCACCATCACAGATGCAGGTTTTGAGTAGGCGTAGCAGCGATTCCTCTTCCTGCGCGGAAGAGGAATAACAACGTCCGTCCAAAAAATATATTGCTGATGATCAACCACCCATGACCTACACGTGGGATTTGGTCGTCGACGGTTCCATCCTCATGCAACCAGGCACAAACAACGATATCAGTCTGGTCACCTCGGGGACGGGCGACGTCACGGTAAATGGCAGGAATGTGTTTGGGTCCGACGTCGAAGTCATTTTCTCCGTCAGTGATTTCCCGACGGCCGTTGCAGGGGTGCACACGCTCGTGGCGGGGACCACCTACCGAATTGAGGGTTCGGTGGACATTGGCACAAATCGTATTGTGATCAGTGACAATTGTGTGGTGTGCGGATTCAATCGCGAGACCGACATTCTAACGTCGACCACGACCGGTGCGCTATTTACGGCGACAAGTGTGAGTTTCTCGATCCGATTGCTGCAAATCGTGTGTACCGCCGTGGGCAGCGAAGTGTTCAACTGTACGCTAATTTCGGGCGATCTCTACGAAATCTCCGATTGTTACTTTTTACAGTGTCAAAGTCTGGGGTTTATTGACGGCGGCACCCAAGGAAAGATCTTCCGCAACTACCGGACGGACTCGGAAAATGGACTGGAACTGCGAAGCGCGGTGGGTGGGACACACGTATACTACAATCTGAACATCAACCACGCCAACAACGCAGGCATCGATTTGTTGGTCGCGGGGGGGTCCTTCACGGTCATCGAGGTCACCAATTCGCATTTTCACCCGGGGGTTGGCATCACCGGGTTGGATATTGCCGACACCATAACCATTGGAGACGGCGTGGTTGCCCTGAATTCGTTTCGCGGGCCTGGGACGCCGCTTGCGACCGGCGCTGGAAAAATTACCAATGCCACTCCCAATTGGGTTTTCATCGGAAACGGGAGCATCGTGGCTGACAGTGACCATTTCGCGGAAATGCTTGCGATAGATAATCCGACGACCGTCTTCACGAATTTCGTGCACCTCTCCGACACGAGCCTCACCGACGAAGCGCTAAATCTGCCGTTGCCTGTGGTTTGCACCGCCCCCGGGGCGTGGGTTGCCGGAAATAATATGAGGTTTTCTTTTTCGCTCGTCACCAACGACGAAGTCACAACCGGCTTGGCGGCTCCCAACCCCGAAGAAGTCCCCGTGCCAAGCGGAGCCGCAAACGACAACGGTCGATTGACGTACGACGGGGAAGCCGTGCGCTGCTTCGACATCATCTGGAAAGGCAGCGCCGAAGTTGACAACGGCGCCAACCGGAGATACCAATTCTTGATAGGCCGCGGCAATACAACGGACAGTGTGATCTCGACGTACGCAGATGCGACGGGGGGGGTCGTGACCGTGACAACCGGCACGCACGGGTTGAGCGTGGGCGACGTTATTTTTGTGCGCCGAAGCGGGAGCACTGCGGCCTGGCAATTTCTCGGCCCACACACCATCACGGCGGTACCCTCCGCGACAACTTTTGAATACACGTTTCGCGACCCGGCAGCGGGCGGGTTTCCCGGCGCCGGGCTGACCGGCGGAGAGTGGGTGCTCATGGTCGACAAAAGCCGAAGTTTACTTGCGCTCGACTCCGCCGACACACGGATGTTTATCGTCGCCATCAATGTTGTGTTGGACCCCGACGATTTCATTGAACCGTTCGCTCAATACGACGGGCCAAGCACGGGCACGGACGCACACTTGCGCCTCACTGTGTCGCACAACACGATGCTCATCAACACGTGATTGTGTATTTTCTGTGCCGAAAAGCGAGAAGCAGACTATTTCCGGAAAACGTCGTAGGTTTCGAACGTCGCCGTCACGTTCGTGAAGATGAGGCGGAACGTGGCAGAGCTGGTTTCCGTGGTCGCCGTCACGGAGGCCGACGGGATGACCGTGTTGCCGACGAAGGTCCCGTCGGCACCTGGCGCGAGCGTGATATCGAAGGCGCCGCCCTGGTCCTCGTTGACGATGGTGAAATCGAGGGAGGTGTTGACGATTGCTCCGGGCACGCCCGCCACGGCGAGCGCGGCGGTCGGCAGCGTCCAGGTGTCCGCCGACCCCATGTTCCGCCGGAGAAGCCCGGCGACCAGATCGGCGATCAAAATGGTGTACGCGTCGCTCGGCACTGAGACAGGGGCCAGCGCGGGCGTGGCCGGGGCGGCCCAGCTCAGCCCAAGGGCCCCGTTCGTCGACAGCCGCGCCCCGGGGGCGCCGTCGGCGGCGGGGAGCGTGTAGATCAGGTTCGCCCCGAGGGCGGGCGCGACGAACCCGGTGTGGAACCCCCCCCCCGGCTCCTCGAGTCGGATTTCTTCCGCCGTCAGCGCCGCGACGCCCGTCACGTTGCCCGCGTCGTCGATCAGCACGGTCGAGTCTTGGATCACGCAGCCGGTCACGCCGTCGAAGCGGACGACCGCGTTGTCCGTGCTCGAAAACGCGCACAGGAGCGGCCCGCCCGGCGTCGGCGGGCCGGTGACCGCGGGGCCGCCGCCGCCAAGCGCGTCGGTGGCCAGGACGACGCGCCACCGCAGCCCGTCCCACAGCAGCTCGACGCGGTCGCCGACCGCGGTGAACGTGATCGTCGTGCCGTCGTGCATCTGCAGCGACGTCACGACAGCGTCGCCCGCGCCCCCTTTGGCGCGGTAGATGAGCTCTTTCGTCTGGCCCTGGACATGCCCCTCGTTCAGCGGCATGATCTCGGCCGTTCCTCCCGTCGTCTCCAGGTACGTCAAAAACGACGTTGCGTCAATGAGCCCGCCGTCGGCCCGGACGGTATGGCTCGAGTTCGAAATCACCTCGACGAATCGCGCCGCCATTACCAATCGGAGGGAGAAAGTTTGGGGGTGCCGCGAAGTCGGCCAGCGAGCCGATGCTTTCTTCTCGACGCGAGAGAAGAAACCGCCCAGCGTGGTCACACGAAGTGGGGGGGCGATGCCGAAAGAAACGTAAACAAGCGCCACGCTCGCACTTCGTCGAGTCGCGGGCCGCCGCGGAACCTCCTTTTGTCGCCATTTTCACCGCGCGAGAAGTTGAGTTCGATGAGGTGGTTGGCCGCCGCGGCGACGAAAAGGTGCCACCACGCGTGCAGGAACAAGAATCGCGCAAGCGCATAGTCGCAGAGCAGCAGGTCGGCGGCCCACGACATGCCGGCCGCGGCCGCCGCGGCGAGCGCGCGCAAAGCCAAACCCTTTTGCAGCGGGTCGTAAATCCTTCTCTCGGCGACGGTCAGCGCCGCGACGGCGAGCAGCGGGGCGCAAAACAGGCTGCGGAACACCGCCGGCGAGGGCGCGAAAAAGTCGATCTCAGCGAGGACGACATTCGACAGGATAAGGGCCACCGCCGCGACGAAAGACGTTTTCCCGCGGGGGTACCGCTTGCAGACCGCCGCGTAGCACCCCAGCGTCGCGAGGTGGATCATCGAAAATTCGTCGAGAAACCGGAAGGCGTAGATAAATTTGGCGTGGAACAGCGCCGAACCGATGCCGCACGCTGTCAGCGCGGCGTACAGCAGGCGGCACATGTCGCGCTGGGTTCCTTCTTTTTCCACCGCCCCCCCTCTGACCCCGACGGCGACAAGAATCAGCGAGCTCAGGCAGTTGGCGACCTCGGCGGGCAGGTACCACGGGGTGTTGAGCCACGTGCCCTCGCAGAACGTGAAACCCGAGAACTCGTTCCAAAGCATTTTTCTGTCCGGTATCGCGGCCCGCCGCGGACGCAAATCATTTTTGGTAAAATTTCAGTCTGCCGCGGTCTGTTTCGCAGCGCGTGGTGAGGCCGTTTAAGGTCGCGTTTCGGCACTGGGCGCCGCCGCCGATCGTCGTCATTTCGAACGTGAGGACGTCTTTGCGGTGGTTCGTAAGGGTCACGCGCTCCCAGGGTTGGTCGGTTGTATGTGACGCATGGGAAAATTCTTGCCACACGACCTCCCCGGTTCGGTTGCGGAGAAAGTGGTCAACCCACTGCCGCTCGTTCCACTCGGACCAAAGAAACCCCTCGTCGTTGACTTGCCGCAAGATAATGGGTTTGGCCATCCTTTGGTTTGCGTCTAGTTTGGCGCGGCGCCGTATTCAGTTTTGGCAGAAAAATGATTCCCCCTATTTGCCGCGGGGCCACCTCTCGCCCAGCTTAACCGACATGTCTTGCCAACCTGCAACTTTCGACGCGCCGCCCGCCTACGATCCCGGCCTCGGGCTCCAGTATGGAATCCTCGACTGGGACCAGCAGGCCGCCGACGCGCTCGTGGCGACGCTCGAGCGGCTGGAAATTTCGTCCCTCTTCTCGTGCCGGATCAAGTTCATCCAGGGCGCCAAAATGGTGTTCGCGCTCGACGACAGCGGCTCGATGAACAGCCCCAGCGACGACCCGAACAGCAACACACGGTGGGACGAGTTGCGCAACTTCATCTGCGACGCGCTGTCCATCTACGGCGGCGTCTGCGTCGGAGTCGACTTTTACTTTCTGAACCGGGGGTGCATCCTCCAGCCCGACGGCACGTACGCCGCAGGGTTCTACCCGAGCGTCGACCACCCGTACGGGACCATGGACCCGAACTTGCCGAAACCGTACGCGCAGAACGTCAAAACGTTTGCCCAGGTCGACCGCCTCTTCGACATCAAACCGGGGCCGCACGACCTGACCCCGCTGTCGGACACGTTTGAAATGGTGAAAACGCACAACGCCGACATCGATTGCGAGCTCATCATCAACACGGTGACCGACGGTGAGCCCGGCGTCGGGTGGAACAGCCCCAACCCCGACGATTTGGAGCGCTTTGGGCGCGTCGTGACCGACATCAACGAAACAACGTTTTGCAATTTCCGTTTGTGCACAAACAGCGACCGAACTGTCAAAAAGTACAACGAGTGGGACGTCGGCAAGCCCCGCGTCGACGTGAACGACGACTACAAGAAAGAACGCGTCGAAGTCAAGGAAAGAAAAGGGATCGACATGACGCCGGGCGAATACCTTCTCAAGTGCACGCTGGGCGCGGCGGACAAAACGCCGGGCGCTGAAAACTTCGACAAGTGGGACGAAGACACGCCCGCGCCGAAGCCCCGCGCGACGCAGCGCCGACCACCTGGGTCAGGAGGGTGTGGGTGTACCGTGATGTGAAATCACGGGCAGATATTTCTTCTCTTTTTGGCGAAGAGAGGAAACGAAACGGCCGGGAGATCACTCGGGATGGTGTACATCCCGGTCTTCGCGCCGAGCCGCCGCTATACCCCGTGACGCGCCGTTTGTTCGCGTGCTTCGAATTCCAGCACGTCGCCGGGCCGTTCAGCTCCTCGCGACACGAGGGTGATCTTCCCGCCCGACCCTCCCTTGGTTGCGGTGACTCGCCCAGCAATGGTCGCCACGATCCCGCTCGCCGCAAGGGAAGCAGCCGCGGCGTCGGCGTCGGACGGCGAGACGATGAGGAGCATACCGTTGCCCATGCACCACGTGCGGTACGCTTCCTTGTCGCGGACGTTCCCGAGCGACTGGAGCGCCACCATGGCGCTGCCTGGGGGATGCAGCTTGTCGAGATGCGCGCTGAGTCCGGTCCGCTGGAGCACGCGGCTGAGATTTCCGGGAAGACCCCCGCCCGTGATGTGCGCGATGCCTTTCACGGAGATTTTCTCATCGAGTCGATCCCGGTCTTCGTATCTCCCTATGAGTTCGAGCACCGCGCTCGAGTAGATTGTCGACGGGCGGAGGAGAGCCGATCCGAACGTCTCGCTCGTCCCGGCTCCGCGAGGGTGCACCTCCTTCTGCATCGCCTCGCCCTCGCTCTCGTACTTCCGGGCCAGGATGTGCCGGGCCAGTGTGAATCCGTTGCTGCGGAACCCCCTCTCCTCCAACGAAATGACGACGTCGCCGATGGCCACGGCGCTCCCGTCGATGAGCGCGCACTTGGCGAGGACTCCCACGGCGGTCGCGTTCCACACGAGACCTCTTACGAGGGGACCGAGTTCTGCGACTTCGCCGCCAGGGATGACAATCTTGTGCTTGGCGCACGCTGCCGCCAACCCCTCCACGAGTTCGCCGATCACGCGAGGCTCCACCTTCGAGGTGTCGATGGTGTTCGAGACGGAGATCGTCTCGGCGCCCAAGCACACCGCGTCGTCGCACACCATCGCGAGCAGATCGTAGCCGAGCGTGTCGTATGTGCCGAGCAACTCTGCTATTTGCGCTTTCGTTCCCACGCCATCGTCGCCCTGCGCAAGATAGAAGTCGCCCATATCCAGCAGTCCCGTGAACCCCCCCTCCAGCGCGACAGGTTCGCCGATCATTCCCCTTCGGCTCGAGAATGTCGACAGCGCGGCGGCGTATGCGAGGCGCGAGGCGCTGTCGCCGACTGCGACGTCCACACCTGCCGCTGCGTAGGTGGCCCGGCCCTCTTCTTCGAGCGCGCGGCGCGCAATATCCCCGCGGAACTGCATTCCGTCGAAACAGATCTTCGCCATCCCGCTGTAGGCAGCCTCGATCGCCCCGCGCATATCATCGCCGAGTCCGGTCACCGCGAACACTCGGCCGCCCGATGTTACGAGGCGGTCGTTATCGAGCCTCGTGCCTGCGTGGTACACGATCGTGTCGGTGCCTGCGACGTCGCCGATCCCGCTTATGATTTTACCTTTCGGGCAGCTCTCGGGATATCCCCGCGAGGCGGCCACCACACTGCACGCGAATTGGTCAGAGAATTTGACGTCGACGGAATCGAGATGTCCGTCGCAGCACGCGACGACGATATCGAAGAGATCCGTCGCGAGGAGGGGTAGAACGACCTGCGCTTCAGGATCGCCCATGCGGCAGTTAAACTCCATGACCTTCGGCCCATCAGCCGTGAGCATGAGCCCGGCGGAGAGGACGCCGACGAAGGGTCTGCCCTCCCTGCGGAGCCCATCGATGGCCGGTTTGATGACGGCGCCGTGGATCGCCGACATATCGGCGGGCGAGACCGGAGAGGGGCAGTACGCCCCCATGCCGCCCGTGTTGAGACCCCTGTCTCCATCTCCGATCCGCTTGTGGTCTTGTGCCGCTGGGCAGCACACGAATGAATGTCCGTCAGTGAACGCGAGCACCGACGCTTCGAGACCCTCGAGCTTCTCTTCGACGACGACCTCCGCTCCCGCGATGCCGAACTTGCGGTCGACCATCAGCGATCGGAGGGCATCGCGGGCCTCGGCTTTGGTGGCGGGCATGAACACGCCCTTGCCGGCAGCGAGACCTGACGCCTTCACGACGACTTCGTAGTCCACCGAGTCGACGTGGCGCTCGGCGTCGCCGATCTCCGTGAAGTTCTTGTATCGAGCAGTGGGGATCGAGTGACGAACGCAGAAGTCTTTCGACCAAGCCTTTGAAGATTCGATGATCGCCGCCTTTTTGCTCGGACCGAAACAGCGAACGCCGTGGCACTTGAGGTGGTCGGCGATTCCGTCTGCGAGAGGAGCTTCAGGGCCGACAACTACCACGGCCACCTCGTTGTCGGCGCAGTATTTGACGATCGCGTCGTAGTTCTTCGCGCCGAGAGAAACACTCGAGACTTTCCCACCCCGTGTGCCACCGTTCCCGGGCGCGACGTGCACTCTTGAAACTTTCGGTGAGATTGCCAAAGACCGCGCGATGGCATGCTCGCGGCCTCCGCCGCCAATTACAAGGACCGCCGACATGAGAGGTACAGGGTACGCCGCCGCCGCCCTAAAGTACAACGAGTCGGTTCCAGCCGCCGGTTTCCTTTCGCACTCGAAAGGAAAGGGGCAACGCCGTCGCACACCACGCCGTCCGTCACACGCTGCACGACACGCAAACATCTTCCTCGCACACGGCGCCCCGGCGCGGAGGCGGCGCGCCGATGCTGACCGCGGTGTGGTTGATCGGGTTCGTCAGCGCCTGCTGGCGCAGGTAGTACATCCCGGTCTTCGCGCCGCCCTCCCACCCGCGGAAGTGGAACGACGTGATCTCCTGGTAGGTCACGTCGTTTTTGAACCACGCGTTGAACGACTGGCTCTGGCACACGAAAAGCCCGCGGTCGAGGGCCATGTCGAGGAGGGCCTTCTGCGGGAT
>SDBT01003551.1_pt1 | contig 26906 bp, 13 predicted proteins | sample 2277101 | NCBI WGS metagenome assembly SDBT01 (sample SAMN10404973, study PRJNA504765) | marine sediment metagenome | isolation source: marine sediment core GS10_PC15, 103 cmbsf | place: Arctic Ocean: Southern Knipovich Ridge | collected 2010 | reverse complement strand
ACGAAACTCTTCTATGCTACCATCAGCTGATCTGCTTTTTGATTCTGCATTAGTACCAACAAAGAAGAATTGTGGCACCTCAGTGAATTTGATTGGCTTCAATACATTAAACTGCACTAAGGCTACCTTTTCGTTTCCGGTTGCGCAACCAAGTGTAGCTAAATCATTTGCTGTAATGATAATTGTATGAAGTCCGCTCTTTATGAAGTCTAGTAGTGTTCCAGACGGTAGATGACCAAAGTCTTCTCCATCTATATTAACATTCACAAATAAGATACCGCTAAAATCAGCCAGTGTGTAACGTAGAGTTGGACATTCACTTAATGGATTGATTGTATCCTGTACAGGCTCTAGAATGGTAATCTCTGGTGGTGTAGTGTCAATGATAATAGTTTCAGTGACCTCAGACTCTAATCCAGAAGTTGATCTGACGAGGACTTTGAGCGTATGACGTCCGTCTGGGATTGCCGGTAACTCAAATATATGAAGAGTGCCCGGAAGCCTATCGGAGCCATAACCATCATCAATAGTACCAAAATATCCATCAGCCCCTGAGCCATCGTCAAATCCGTATCCGTAATAGGCGTCTCCACCATAGCCGTAACTATACCCATATCCATATCCATAGCTGTATCCGTATCCATAAATGTCACAATCTTCAGGAGCCACTCCTGCTTCATTATCGGGCCCATAAAAGTCGTATCCATAGGCTTCGCCAACTCTAGATATAGAGACTTCAACATCATCTATGAATACTCTAACACAATCTGCATCACCACAAATGTCATCTTCTCCAATAGTAGAAAAAATCAAAAGTGGAGCTGGGTCACATGAGGGAATTCTATGTGTTGGACTTCTAATAACTACTTCAAGTGGTTGTGAAAAGACTTGAAAGCATACTACAGCTGTACCCATTATACTTGTACCTTTCCTCTTGGTTGTACTATTAGGGTAATGCGACTACCAGGTATAGCTGTACCTGTTACAGTAATCACATTTGTGGTTAAAACATCATTCTCCGTAGGAAAGGTTACCGTTGGAGGAACAATGCTGCTACTTTCTACAATTAACCTAAAGTCATGCTGTCTTTCGTTTAAGTCGCCGAACTTCTCATCTAAAAATACAAAGGGGATTCTCCAAGTACCGTCAGGCTTAACAATAGTAGAGCCTGTAACTATTCCTTGAGGAATCGGCCTTACATCGACTACCCTTATTTCTGTGCTAACACTCCTATTCCCAACAGCTGTTCCTGCTTGGAATTCAAGAGTATTGAGTCCCTCTTCTAATGTTGCTGCATATTCCCATGTAGTTTCTGGACTAAACGGAACTACCAGTACCTCTGAGCCACTATTGATGGTAAGAAAAATTCCACTATTAGCACTTTTAATGCCTGTGAATGGTACTATCGATTCTCCAATAGGTCCTATTGGAGCATCAGAAACGGTGAAGATAGGAATCTCTGTATCAAGCTCAATAGTCTCACTCTTTATTTCTGAGAATGCTCCTAATTGATCTAATACTCTGACAAATACCTCTTTTGTGCCATCTGGAGCCGGAAGTAAAAAGGCTACTTCTGGCTGGTATAGTTGTATAATAGCATCACTAAAGTCAGAGAATGTTGATAATAGTAGTCCTGTTACTGTGTTGGTATGACTAGAAGCCTCTACTTGAACAGAAATGATCTGACTACCTGTTACTGGGTCTCCATTTGATAAAGTATATACTGTAATAACTGGCTTAGTCTGATTTACTATATAAACGAAAGTTTGGGTTGGAGCAGTCTTACCAAGCTCATCAATTAGATATGCTTCAATAATGGTTGTCTGTATCCCTGTAGTCCCCGCTTCAATAGGAATTGGTTCTTCAAATTTAATGAATCCACCTTGTTGGTTGATCCTATGATACACTATGCCAGGCCTATTACCTTCTAATGTGACAAATAGTGGTGAGGCATAATCGCTTGCTGGTGGAGTTGCAATTACGGTTGGCGGTAGTACAATATATACTTCCTCTTGTACTGGCTCATCAGGGCCTAGTGGATCTTCTGTAAAGAATTTAAGTGTGGTCGTACCTTCTTCAATAAAGAATGGACCATCAAATAAGACTCGTGTAGGTGAAAAAGTTGGATCTGATCCATCAGTTGTATAGAATACAGTAGTTGGTGTTACATTGCTTACTAGATCTACCTCTAAACGGTTATTAAAAGTTCCACCTGCTGGAATTGCCTGAGTCATTGCTAAAGGGAACTCTAGGTCAAGCTCAATAATACTACTGGGAAATGAAGGCAATGTTTGAAAAAATGGTACTGACACTGGTACTTCGCCAGGATTAGGAAGCGTAACAGTAGCAGTTCGACCACCTATACTAATAAATACAGGTGCACCATCTTCAAATCCAGAGTCAGAAATACTGAGGACATTTCCTCTTGCTCTAACTTGATATCTGGTTACTCCACCATCATCCACGGTTTTATATTCATTGAATGAGTCAGTGCCATCTCCACCGCATTCGGTTTCGCTATCTGTTCCAGTTAAGCTAACTTGTACTACTCTATTTAGACTGATTGGAGTACCATCTACAAATGCAGCTTTACCCCAAATTTCCATAGTTCGGGGAATCTCTAGTGTTACTAGGATACCCTTACATATAGCATTTGTAAAAGGACCATGTGTAACGGTTAACATTACCTGGAATACACCAGGTCCTAGGAATACATGACTAGGATTTTGCTCCGTAGAAGTATTATTTAACCCACTAGCTGGTTCTCCGAAGGTCCAGTTATAGGCAAGAGCCTCGACAGATCTATCTTCGAAATCAACTAAGATGCCACCACTACCATTTGGATCTATTACCATTCTTGTAGTGACAAAATCAGCAACAAGATCTGGAACTGGTAGCACTTCAATTATTTGAGGTCCTGAAGTGTTCGAATCAGTAATATTAGTTACTGTCAGAGTTACTTCAAATGAACCTGCATCAGCATATGTTTTTTCAGGATTTTGCTCTGTGGATGTTGTACCATCTCCAAAATCCCAAAGGAAGGTGTCTGGAAATCCAACAGACTCATCTGTAAATTGAACCGTTGATGGCTCAAACCCAGTAACAGGTACAGCTGAAAATACTGCTGTAGGTGTTGGGACTGCTACATCAATGAAATCAACTTTAGTTTCAGCAAAAGGTCCAAACCCCCCTCCTGATGCAGTGAAGGTAACCGTATAAAAGCCTGGTGTTTCGTATTCGTGAGTTGGTGCAGCCAGCATAGAAACATTGTCTATACCACTATCTGGATCACCAAAGTCCCACAAGAATGTATCTGTCGCAAAATTAGAGATATCTTGAAATTGTACTGTTAATGGTGCAAGACCAGATTCAGGAACACCAGTAAAGTCAACAATAACCATATTTCATTCTCCTAATCTATAAATGGCAGTTCAAATGTTTGTGCTAGTTGAGTTACAACTCCGTATCCTCGTCCTGGCTCTAATTCTGCAGGATCGAAGTTCAGAATGTCTGCTCTAGTTGGAATAAAGGTTTCAAATATGCCATTTGTGACTCTGAATAGTTCGTCAAATTGGACTCCACGTGAAACTAAAAGGTTGTCGATAGTGTTATCCTCATTGCTTCGTCTTGGTACACCAATTGCATTAATTCCTTGGTTAGTTTCATTATCTACTAATGTAAGCTCCGTCGTCTCAGGGAAGGTACCATAAGGCAGACAGAAGACGCCTGGCTCATTCATGACAACAAAAAAACCATGTGTATTATCAATAATTTCAAAATCATTTAGTACAGCAGAGGTGTCTGGTGTCCATACTTCCCATGATCCATTCTCAATTCGGAAAATCTGTGTTACTGCTGTTGTTGCAAAAATATTGCTAAGCTCAGCTTCTGCACCTGCTACCAATCTGGGCTCTGAAATAAGATTAAGTCCTGCATCAAGTGCAAGCCTAAGACCGACAGTATAAATCTCTGACTGAGTATCTTCTATTTCTAGTGCTCCATTGACTGATCTGAATCTTAACTCTTGTGGAGCACCAAGCTCAATGGCTGCTGTATAAGTCATTGATCTGCTATCTATGTTTGCTGCATCAGCTGGATCTCCAGCGCTTGGACCATCTGCATGAGGTTTTAGTGGATCAGCATTATCTTGAGTCCAATAGCAACATATAACCGTCGCTTCTTCTCCAGGTGCTTCACTAACTGTATCCCAGTATGTGTTTAGTGGAATAGGATCGTCTAGATCATCCCACTCTATGTCAACCTCATCCCATAATGAGATATAAGGCTCGTCATCAAGAATAGACTGAGCTAGTCCTCCATTATCCCACCACGCTAGATCCCAATAAGAGCATCCACTATCCCACTCATCTGGGAAGTGAAAGAATACGAACATGCCCAAGGCTGCACTGACATATATGTTGCCTGGCTGAAAATCTGTAAATGGGATGGGGTCACCATTCTCTTGGAATAATCCTCTAATAGTAAACCCTAAGTCATTTACGACATCGAACCCGTTAATCACAATGGAAAAATCTCCACGTGTATAGGCAGCCTGTAATGCAGTATCAGTCTCCTCCAGTTGTACAGATATGGGAGTACACTCACTTGGAGCAGCATATAGAGGTGTTTGGATCTCATTAGGATCGAAGAACCTTACGTGAATACAATCCGATTCCATACCTGCTATATTTGATCTACTTGTGATATCGTATATGTCTTCTGCTGATTGAGCATATCTTTGCCAAAAGATAGTAGCTGCCGGAGTTGTTGATAGAGTAATAGGTGTTGACTCTAAAAACATTCCACTAGTTGGTGAGGCAGTTGTAGTAGATGCAACCATTATTAATCTCCATCTTCGTCAATTTGAATTTGTACGATTGATTCTGGATCAGCAGTACCACGTACAGTGATAAAGCGATCTGTGGTAGTTGTATCATTACTTGGTTCAAGAATTACGGGTGTTACTGACTCTTGTCCTGTTAATAAAATGTCGTCACTGAAGCCAGCTGATCTATTGCCAATTTCATCAAGAAACACAACGAGAACTTCTTTAAGTCCACTATTTTCAGATAGAGTCCATTGTACTGTAGCCTCATAAGGCACGATAGTACCATTTATGTTGCTAAATTCGTCTTCATTAAATATCTCTACTTGTACTGCATTGGTAGCATCTAGTATTAAGGTAACTACTCTATTTGTTGTTCTTAAAGCACTATTGTTGATCGTAATAGGAATTGCTCCAACTACAGGTGGAGCAGTATCTAACTCAACAGTAGCACTATGTACAGCAGATTCATCCATCTCATTATCTCTAAACTTAACGAATACCATTTTGGTACCGTCTCCAAATCCTGGCCCTACTTGCTCATCAGCAAGAATCCATTCCTTAGCAGTTACAAAAGCTTCCCAGATTGCTCCTGTAAAATCACTTACATTTGAGAGCAACATTTCTGTGGCTCCTTGTGCACTGAGAATCAGATCAACAACTGGGTTGTTTGTTCTTTCAGTATTATTGTTGATCAAGATAGCTCTTAAGTCTCCTGGTGCTGGTGCTATAGGTGATACCATTAAAGATCTCCAAAAGTTTTGAAATTCACCAACTCTCCATCAAGGAAAAGCTTTATCATAGGAGGCTGTGCATCGTTGGTATGTAGCTTCCAAGTTGCAGTAATATGATGCTCTGCCTCTTCATATTTAGTGAACCCAGCAATATAGCTGAACAAGTAAAATCCCTCTTTCTCAATAGGATCGAAAGTTATAGTGTTTGTTGTCTCATCCCATTGCAGAGCTCGAATAACTTGTGTACCACCATATCCATAAGATCCGTAAGGAGCTGTAGTAAAGCGAATACGATTCATATTTACATTTAGGAATTCTTCGAACTCTCTAAATACTTGAAAGGTACCTGAGAGTGTTCGCCAAAACGCCCTACCTGTTGCTACTAATGGACTAACGGTCAAGTCTAGCCACCTGTCGATAAGTATAATCTCTGCAGAGGAAAAGTCTTCAACATTAAGCACAAAGTACCAACTATTAATAACATCTGGATTGGCACTAGCTATTGCAGTTAATAGTGAGTTTGTAATTGGAATAAAGCTCTGTGTAATCATTGGATTTGTTTGAATTTCAATATCCATATCTCCAGGCAAATAAACCAATCTACCATTTGGATCTGGAATAGAAAAGTCTGAGTCCATTGATGCTCTAAATACATCGGTACGATTATCCAGTGTCTCACCTGTAACAGGATCTATAAATCCACTCGCATAGTCAAGCCCAAGATCTGGGAACCTTGTAGCAAAGTCATCTACTACATATCCACCCGCTACTCCATCTCTAGATCCAGCATTAATTCCAAGGTTAACTAAGGCGTTTCTTCTTTCAAGTATATAAACGTCTCGCTCTTCATCAGAAATAACATCTTGCGGGATATCAAGGAACAAATGTACATCATGTCCTCTTGTAACTAGCTCTAATAGTATATTGTCAAACTGCGTAGAACCTTGAATAAAGGTAAGCTCGGTCTGAATAGTGAGCTTTGCATTATATCGCTCATATGTATCCACTAATGATCGTAGCTTACTAGCTACTGCCCTTTGTGTTGTTTCATTTAAATAAGAAGAGTCATTTGAAATCTGAATCAATGTTGTAATGTTTAAGCCTAAACCTTCAGCGCCACCAAAGATTGGAGTGATAATAAACTCTGTCCTATTTGCCCCAAAGATGTCTGCTTGACCATCACTATCGAGATCTACAACGGTATTCGCTGGTGAAAATTGTAATTGTGCTGAGTTTTGGCCCTCTTCTAAGAAAAGGATTTCATTACGAGGAATTCTAGTGATATCTGTTGTTACTCGATGTAGCCTTGAATTCTCATCATGAATCTCAAACACCAATGAATTTCTTTTGTTCTTGTACAGAGTTATTCGGTTTGTAAATTCATCTGTACCTTGTAAATCGAAGAACTGATGAGACTGCCTATCGTCTCCATCCCAAAAAGTACCCAGTAGAAAACTAAATGAACCCTCTTCAACTCTTACATTATTGAGTGCACCATATCCTACCCAGGCATTTCTACTAGCCTTTAACTCTAAGCCTGCATTAAATCTGCTTGGTGTAAAGGCAATTGATCTTGTACCGTCAGACAATAGAGGAGACTCAACAGGATCCAGCGGCTTTAGGAAGTCACTCTCCTCATCATTAGTAAGAAGGAATCCATTAGTTAGTGATTCAATCACTAGTGGCTCGAGCCCTGTCATTGCTGCAACAAGTTGTACAATTGCATCTTTTGTCGGTCCAAGTTGAAATGCAACTAGTAGACCGAGAATGGCTGTACGTAGCTGTTCCCTATCAAATCCCACTACTGGATAGTCAATAGTATGATTACCAGCATTAATGATTGGAGTGAAATGTAAAGTATTAATTGATGGATCGAAAGCTGTTGCAGTACTTACTGGTGTCTTGTCTGGATCACCAGTGAGATAGATAACTACTCGTTCAAAATCAGACACCGAATTAGCCAGTTGGACATTATTTTGATTATTGATTAGGTCGAACGACTCATTTCGAGTGACGGTCCCAGTTGTAATACCTAGAAGAGCTGCAAAATTATCTACTAATGCTCTTCTTCTTGCTCCATATCTATATGACACGAAGTATGTTTCATTTGGATCAATTGGCTGCTCTCTTGAGGTATACTGGACCGTATAAGTGTCAGTAGCGGGTGCAGGCTCAATTGTTACTCTTTTGAATTCTGGCTCTACACTTATAACTGTAAGCTCTTGAGCATTACGGAACACTACTACATTTGTGTCTGCTGGGAACTTTTGTAGAGTGATGAATCTACTTCCCTCTCTAAGATCGACCGTCTCCTCAGTATCTTCTTCAACAAAAGAAGGACTCCAGTCTAAAGAATTGGTTCCGTAATCGTAATCTACAACTACCACATCTTGAGTAAGATTTACATTGTCTACTACGAAGGTCTCATTATCAATGTAGTGTACCTTCACGGTTGATAAGGCTAAAAGATTTGTACTTGTAGGTACCCTAACCAATCTTCGAAAGGCTGTATCTATTACATAGTCTTCATTTTCTACATAGGTTATCGTCTCACCCTGATTAGTAACTATCAAAGAGGGAAAAACAATTCTATCTACTTCGACTTCTTGTTCAATAAAAGGAGTAAATTTTGTCAATTGAGCTTTATCGTCGGATACAAAGCTTGTAACCTCTGAAATTTTCTGCTCACTAAATGTAAGTCTGTGTTCTGTCTCTAATATGCCGCCTTCGTCAAGAAGCGTAGCTTCTCGGATATGATGTCCTTTTATGATAGTGAAGAAAACACTATTACCTGCAATAGCAGCAGAACCACTATCCGTTAGGGTGATCGTCAATAGAGAGCTATCTTCATTAATTACTATCGTATAATCTACATCTTGTATAAGGGTTTGGTTGGCACGCCTTAATATTGTGCTTCCAGTTTGCAACACTATTGTACTAAAATCATCAGTAATCTCAATTTCATAAGCACCTTGTACAACATCGATTCCTCCTTCAACCAAAATTCGAGGACTAGTTGTTGTAATAATATTGTCAAAGCTATTAAGAGGATGCTCTTTTGCTGGCACTAAGAAATCTGGTAGTACTAATCCTCCCACAACCTGGAATTCACTAGATATAAGGTCTCTACTTCTTAAGACAACTTGCTGATTATCAAGATTGGCAGCTTTGGGTGCGCTTGTACCTTCAATTAGGATTGTGCTCTCAAAAAATGAGCTAACCGTGTACTCTTCTCCTGTTGTTCTATTAAAAGCTCGGAACACATCAAGAAGTGGTGCATTCACTACTGCTAGTTCGAACACATCAGTAATTGAGGCAATCTCACCAAAAACTTCTACATGCTCTTCAAGAATAAATTCTTCACTAAAATCTACTTTTCTACGATAAGTGATATTGAGAGGTATGCTGCCATTTACAGGCAATGTAGGTATTCTACCTGATGTAAGAAGTATAGAAATTATACCATTTACATAGTCCATAGAATAGTCTTCATCTCTTATTAGGGCCACAAATTGTCCACCAACGGTGGTAACAACTTCTGATCCGAATAATAGATCTTCATGTTGAAGCTTAATAGGAAACGATGTACTCATAATTATGTGTTACATACGATTGTATATACTCCAGTGAGTCCGACTTGAACGCTGACCTGAGTATCGTTGTTATGTGAAATTAGAGTATCAAAGGCACTAGTTGTATCTACACCTCCTGACCCTATTTCACGAATAACAGCCACTGAGGGCAGTACACCAAGATTGTGATTGAAAACAGAAGCAGATCCTGTTGTCATATTCCTTCCAGTGAATCGTGCAGTAATAGATGGACTTAATGGGATCTGTGCCTGCAATGCTGCATCTGCAGCCGATCTTTCAATTGCCTCATTGTCAATTTGAGATTGAAAATCAGTAAGAGTATCATCAATCCCTTCGTCAACTGTATTAATCAATGTTTCGTTTGCAGCGATTGCATCAGCCTGCTCTTGAAACTTACATTCTGTTTTGATCCAGTTGTTATTTGTTACTATACCCCAATTCTGTGTTCCATCAGGAAGTAATGTATATTGCACAAAAGGGGTAATCACCGTTTCAGTTATCTGTGTTGTTAGTAATGCTAAAACCATGGTTTATACTCCAAAGCCAAAATTGCCAAATCCACCTTCACTGAAGCCAAGGGCAAATACTTCAGCAGGTATGGTCAACTCTTCTCTTGTGCTATCTAGGTTGCCCGTATCAGTATATTCAAAGATGTGGTTGCCTGGATTTACTACGCCAGTTACCGTGATCGTATTAGTGTCAGCATCAAATGCTGTTACTATTGATATTGGTGTTCCTCTTCTATCAGTAGCAGTTGTAATCAAAACAGAGAAAGGATCAACAGGAATATATTCTAATATAACATCTGTTGCTGTCTCGTCAATGTTGTGGGTTTCTACTCTTATAAAAGTAGTTGGAGTAAATCCAATACGATCAATTTGGAATACTCCTTCTTTCAATAATCTATCTTTTGCTAGTCCTCGATCAATAAGCTCATCTACGATTTCGACAGAAAGAAAGTTGTCATGCAGTAGTGCTGATATATCTCTATCGTGCTCTGTTAAGATTTTTGCTAGAGAATCATAGAGCTTGTCAAGATTGGTTCCTTCCTCTTTATTATAGAAATCGGAAAGAGCACTAAACAAAGCTTCCTTAAAGGCTTCCTGATCATTAGATCCAGCTGCGCTAATAAGTACCATCTCTTACTCCTTACAAACTATTCGATGCAATTGGATTATTTGGATTTGTTGCAAGTGCTACTGTCAGAACTGGATTATTTGTTGCAAGTGCAGCAAATTCCCTATCATTCATTACAATATCTTGAACTACTACTTCTGGTGTTCTACTGAGCACATTGATTGTTGCACTTGTTACTCCAGTTACACTAGTCATTGTTGACTGAATGTCTGAAATCAGGATTGTGCCACCAAAACTTGAGAATCCTGCGAAGAAGTTATTCAAAGCATTGGTGATATCAACAATCACTGCGTTTGCACTAAATCCACTAGAGATGAGAATGTTAGCCTCTATTCTTACATCTACTTGGAAAGCTGCACGAGTTAAGACATCTGCTGTGAGTACTCGTCTTACTTCTACTTGTTGAGCTAATGTTCTAATGGTATCATTGGCTGTGTAAGATACAGTAATAGCCTCTCCATCAGAAGGTGCAGCAAAGGTATAACTTGTCAAATACTGCGATCCTGCTACTGGTTGAGCCAATGAGTTGATAGCAAGATTCTCACTAGTGAGATCTGCTGATACCTTATCGACAATTACACTTGTAACAATATTATTTACAAAGAAATACCTGTTCTTTGTAATTTGTGTTCCAGCTTCAATGAAGACAATCTCTTCTCCGTCGTTAACATCGACAAGAATGAAAGTAGCAAGAACTTCATCATTAGGACCTGGGACACTTCTTGCTAATGTCACATCTCCCTTAATGCGGAGTTCAGTAGCTCCAATGGTAATTGCATCTGATTCACCAATTACAAACTCGAGAGCTTCGTCAAAGTTGTCTTCTGCCTTTCGTGCGATTGCACTAAGGGCATCTCCACTACCTACTGTAGTGAAAGTGCTTGTACGAATACCAAATCCAACATTTTCGTCATCTTCAATAGTAACAACTGTAGTTAGATCTCTTGTATCAAATGATAGATCTAAAACCTTGTAGAGTACGTCATCGCGTGCAGGAGTTAGAAATAGTGATATATCTTGCAGCTTTGGAAATAGTGGTGTTCCGTCAGATGCAAATCCTGCATCATTTGTTTGTAGATTCATCTCGAATTCAATTACTGTACCACGAGGAAAAGTCCCGGTACCAAGTGATAAATCAAAAGGGGACTCATTTACAAAATCACTAAACTCTAATCCTGCTAGTTCATCTGTACTGTTTGCAACCTTAAATCTTGATCGAATGTTTCCGGCATCTCCGGACTCTCGCCACTCTAGCTTCGTAAAATCAACGGTCCTATTTTCATTATATTGGATGTTAATTGTAGTATTCAGAGGATACGGAGAAATCGTAGTGCCTAAATTAATTGGAGTTGCATAGCTAACCGTATATGCTCCTACATCTGTACTTGCAACGGGAGCTGATAAGGTTACTGTTTTGGTTGTATCATCGTAACTAGCAGCAAGCAAAGTTCTACTTGGATTACTTGCTAATGCAATTGTAACATCAGTTGCTAAGCTTACAGTCACTATTGGTGTATCACTTAGAATGATTGTAGAAGTGCCTACCAATAGTGTTTCAGGCTGCACTACATCTCGTCTACCTAAAAATCTTAGTCTTGGCTCTGAAGGATCAAATGGTGTCGCATAAAATGGATTCAATATATTCGCTGGACTATCAGTTGCCAAGCTAAAATCTTCCACCTCTGCATTCCCAAATAGTGGATCATCACAGTAATTGGTTGAATCATTACTTCCAACACTAATTGGCTGTTCCTGGTTGGGATTGATAAAGTTATTCACACAAGAGCCAAATTGAAAAGTGAATAGTCTGCGAGTATTCGTAATTGTGAATGTTGGATCTGACAGCTCTTCCTTAAACTGGAATCTGTAGAAGAAGTCTGCACTTCTATCTACTGAGAACGAAATCCTAAATGTATTGTTGTCAATTTTGAGCATATCTACTGGTTCACGATTTGGTATTAAAGATCCATCACTTCCTACTTCTCTAACTTGACAGAAGTTGCCTGGAATACCAGTAACAATAAAGATTACCTTAATCCTCTGAATAAAGACATCTGCTCCGGCTTCGTGTTCTGCTGGAGTAGTATTACCAAATCCTCGAATAACAGATAGTCTGTCGCCTAATACATCTGCTACTTGGAAAAATTCATCGTCAATCTTAAATACCGTATTTCTTGCATATAGAGAAGGAGTAGCTACAGTAATAATTGCATCATTTTCATCAATGGTGAGTACTAGACTATCTATTTCAGCAATCTCATTCTGCTCTGTATTAACAAGAGGCTGACTAAACATATCATTTGTTGTTATAGCCACTACTGACTTCTCATCGTGTAGAATTGGAGCGATAGCCCAATCAGTGATAATGTTGTTCTTTATGTTTGCATATGAGTCTGCTACAGTAATGCCATGGAAACCGTTATCGTCAATAGTGTTATTCTCTAATCTAACGAATGCGGTGCTATTAATGTCCACTGCTGCATTGCCGTTGTTAGTAAGAATGCTGTTTGTGATGGCTCCATTTGAAAACACAGCATAATAATCAATAGTGATAATATTTGGGTCTATTGCATGTGCAGTCAAAAAATCTTGTGTCAATTGTGTATTGAAAATTGACAGAATGAATCCACCCTGATTAACATCATATTCAAGAGCAAAATCTAAATCTTCTCCTGGTACAACAGCTACTCCATCAATGAATACTTCGTAGTCTGTTCCAAGCACCATGTTAACAATAAATTTACCATTGAAATTTGCTACATGTATTACATCATCCGATAGTAGCTCAGGTGTGCCTACCTTAATGAAGGGTGGCATTTCACCTATAGAGGTCGTAAGAAGATCAACAATTGGGAAAGACAATGTCTTGGTTGAAATGGTACCACCGTATCCATATCCATAACCATCTCCACCAGGTGTTCTAAATTCTGAGGTTGCTCGTCCTGTATCATCGAAATCATTGCTAAGTATTCTAAGATCAGACTCGGTAAAGCCAAGAATCTGGAAGAAGCTTGAATTCACGACATAGGCACCTTCGAGGCAGTTCTTAATGAGACAGCGATCGATAAGTGGATCAGAAGTATTATTCTGGATACCAATTCTCGCATTCTTAATAACACAATTGGTTAAGAAGCTTGTTACAAAAGCATTACCTGGAGCACCTGTACGACTTGGGGGCTCAAAAATGATTCCCTCCCAATCACCAGGAGCAGATTCTTCTGCTGTACTTGTAAAGACTACAGGCCTATCTTCTGTGACATCTGTTGCTGTTTGAAGTGTTCCTCTAACTCTTAGATTTAGTCTTCTTATGATATTGACGAAGTACTCTAAGAGATAGCTTGATTCTGTTGCTAATCCATCTATTAAGAACAGATTGCGTCCATCATCGTAAGCTGTATCGGTAAAAATAGCGTCTGGATTGCTTGCCTGGAAGTAGCTGAAATCGTCTGCAGCTAATCCTGTAACACGTGGTGTATTAGTGAGTGGAAGCCCATATTGTAGCCTTCCATCGATCAGTTGAACTATTGATACGAATGTTGTTGTATCGTCTCCGTTATCTCGCCTGTATCCCAGAAAGATGCCAGATGTGTCGATAGCTGCTAATAGTCCACTACCTGTAGGTGTGCCAATAAACTGAGGCTCTATTGGACGCTCATTAATGAAATAAGTGAAGCTTGATGGCTCATTGTATGCATCTCGCTCTTCTACAACCTGTCTAATGATATCTCTGTCGAAAAATATGGACAAGCTTTCTGTTCCATCATCGCTAAGAATAATAAAGAACGGAGCTGTAGTCCCCTCTGGCTGCTCGAAGATGTAATCGTTTTCCTCAATGTCTGTTGCAGTTTCTATGTCTAGATCTGTGATAGTATTATTTAGCTCTGAGAGCTCTTGTACAATTTCTGTGCTCTCAAGTGAGCTACTGTCTCTAAATCTGATTACTGTGTCAGGTTGTAAGATTACCGTTACTCCAGATTCAATGGTCACATCATCTGAAATCTCTACAATTCCTGAAAGGGTGCCACTACTAGTAACTGATCCTGCAAGAATGGTCTGAGGTGCATCAGTATTGTCTTCTTGCCTTTTAACCGTTACCTCGTCATTCTCTACACTTGTAATTATTGGATCAAAAGTTGGAGCAATATTGTCATCGATATTGTTTGTGAAATCTCCTGTTGATGTCCAGTGCTTTAACAAGGTTTTACGACTGAGTAATAGCTTATCTCCTACTTCTAGATTTCTAGCATTTAAAACACCATCGAGTAGAAACTGACTATTTGCAAGAGACTCATCAACGCGAATTGAAGGATCATAGAGATTGGTATTAAGAGCCATATTCTCTAGATTGTATTCAAAGCCTTGAGTTAAATTCTGTACAGAGACTACTCTACCAAGTCTAGTACTGCTTGCTGTTGTACTTGGAATGGCTTGAATGTTGAAGACAAGGTCCCCATCTCCAAGAGTAGGGTCATGGTCTGCTGGGTCATCTACAACAATTCTAGCCTTATCACCAGTAATAGTCATAGTGTATACTGATCGTGCTGTTAATTGATTTGCCTCTAAGCCTAGATACGCAGGAATAAGAGGTTGAATCTGAAGATCTAATGAAGGAAGTAATGTTGTTGGTGCAAGAAGGACCTGACCTTCCGTTTGTGGTCTCTCGAATGGCTCTCTTGCCCACTTAACTGTATCACCTTGTGAGAAGAACTCGATGTCCTGAAGATGTGGCTGCCTCCAAGTATAAGATACTTGGATTATATCTGCTTCCTGTGGAGCAAATCGACCAATTAGACGAATTGTACCTGCAGCGCCATCTAAGATCTCGAAATCATACTCAAATCCTAGGCGGGAGTGTCTTACACTCTCTACTGAAACAAGAGGTCTATGTTTTGTAGTGATAACGAACACATCATTCTCTATGCCTTGCTCACTGATTACAATGCTTTCTTTTGTGATTACCACATCCTCTGTTACAACTTGAATTAGAGCAACATTTGGAAAGGCAAGTGCATCTGAACCGTTGAACTCGGATCCTCTTGTGACCACCTCTTCTGTAACCGTTGCTACATTAGTAATAAAGAAGACAGCATCTTGTCCAAGGGCACTATTTCCCTTTCCACTACTCTCAAGAGTTTGGAGAACAGAGTAACGATTGCTTGTTGGACTAAGGAAAGTAGCAACTTCTGTTGCTCCTGTTTCATTATTTTTGACAATCTGAAGATCCTCAGCAAATGCATCTCGAAGAAGAGTGTAGTTGCCAACCAGAATAACATTACCCTCGTCATCTCTTACTTCTCTTGCTTGTGCAAGATTGTTTCCTGTCACAGAGCCAGTGAGTTGTAGGAGTTGTGAAATAGGCTGCTTAGAAAAGATATTATCAGCATCTACATCATCAAAGCCCAAAATCAAATTGTTCTCTGGAACAATTTTAACTCCAGGCTCATTATCAACAAAGGTGAAAGTTTCGGTATTGGTAACAAACTGAGCTCCTCTTACATAGAGGTCAACTGCTCGTCCAGAACCGGCCATAACCAGATTACCTTCATCGTCGAATATTGACCCATCTCTAGTCATTAGAGGATCACCTGGACGAACGACAATTGCATCGGTTACTGTTGGATTTGCAAGAGCGGTTGCAATAAGGCCTTCTTCTGTACCTGTACTAGTTCCGCTTAGAGCCAAGGAAATACGACGACGGAGAGAGTCATCTGATTCAGCATCACTACCACCAAAGGCTCCTGTTAGATTTACAATAGAATCAACTCCAGGAATATTTCCTCTAATAATTGTGAATGCTCCGACATTACCAGTGGATCCTGCTCTTACTGATTGGATAGGTACTTCAAAGATATGAGTAGCATTTGTGATACCAGCTACTGCTAATGCAGCTTGAGCTCTTTGAGCTTCTGCTGCAAAGAAGTCTCTATCTACTGGCCTTAATGAATGTGTACCGATGGTAGAGAATTCAATGAGCCCTAGAGTCTCATCAGTAGCTACTGTTGTTCCATCATTGATCGTGATCGTTTGAACATTAATGGCACTTGAGAGTATAAGTGTAATTTGACCAATAGACTGGCGTCCTGGATCGCGGGCTAATCCAAAGTTAGCTGCTAGCCTATCAAGATCGGTGCCAGTCGCTTCAGATATAGTTTGAGCTATTCGAGTTGCCTCTACGGCCTCAGTTAATAGTGCGATTTGTGCGGCAGATGGATTAATAAATGCCTCTCTGATAGCACTACCTGGTAAGAGATTTGCATTTGGTAGTGTTGCTTGTATTTCCCGCTGCATCTCGCTAACGATTAATTCTAGCGGTCTGGTAAATACCATTTATCCTCTCCTTAAAATTTCACTACCAATGCTATACTTATAGGAGTTAAATCTCTTGATATAGCATTGACTACAATATTAAATTGCCTTGGATCTACAGGGTCTTGGCGCACTATGGGTGTTTCAAAATCAATAATTGTCTCAGCATCAGTGACAATTTGAAATGATCTCTGTTGTTCTTGTTGAGCAATCAACTGCTCTAGGCCTGATGTAATTGCAATAGTGGTTTGATCAGCAACAAGAGATGGATCTATAGAGTCTCCAATTTGAGCTATAGTTAAAGTAGAACCATACCCAAGATTTAAAGGACTAGATCCAATAGGTGTATTTAGAAGCTTGATAACATCTTGTGCAAGCTTATCAGAGTCTACGACCTGAAGAGCATCACCATCGGCTCCAATTTCTATATCTCCATTAATTACTCGAATATCAAAGGACATTATTGACCTCCTCCATCCTTACGAAAAGCATTGCCAAATTCAGTAATCACATCATCATTTGCAATCCAATAATCATTCCCAGGCAATTGCCAGATTGTCTTACAATTGTCATTTGGTTCAGCAGGACGACCTGTACCCTTTTCAAAACTGAATGTACAGATTCCTCCTTGTGTTGGATTTTCTCTTTCAACACCTGGAAGTGCCTCTGTTATTTGTGTGCCTTGCTGGAAGAATACACAATTCTTACAACTATACTCTAAGCTATTTGTGAGGAACAATATGCCTTGCAGTAAATTTCGTAAAGATAAAACCTCACCTGTACTTAGTGTAATCCCAGTTGTAATTCTGGCCTCTTGATCTCGAAGCCTTATTAGCTCAACACCTAAAGCCCTTCTTTGTCTGGTTAGTCTTTTACCTGTTCTCTCTATTCCCTCAATGGGTGCTTTTAATATCCTAGTGAAAGCTCCACCAAATTTTCCTAGCCTTTGAGCTGGGATACTTGTAACTAGAAGACTGATTTGATTCAAAATATTTTCAAACAGACTTAATTGAAGCGTTACTGTTCCTATGGTCCGATCTAACTTAGAAAGCTCAATTTCTTTAAGTCCCTGATCAATAAGCCGCACTACTTCAGCAATATCTGTTTTGCGTTCTCGAATTCCTTGAGCACCTGGTCTTTGTTCTGGTAGCTGAATGTCACTTGTTGTAGTACCTATTAGAGCGGGATCAAAAGGATCTGCAGCAGTACCTATTAGCCTTTGAATCCTTCTAATTTGTTGACCCCTTTGAATGCGTCCCCATTTTTCAATAAGATCGGAAAGACTTTGAACATATGCTCCTGTTAATGCTTTTAATTGAAGGCCGTTCTCTGATTGATCTTTAAAGAGTCCATCAACAATTGTTTGACCTCCTTGACCAGTAGTAACCGCTGTTAAGCCTGAGCCATCTTCATTAGTAGTTGCGCTTGCGATATCTCCCTGTGTTTGATCAGAACGATCACCAGCCTGTGCCTGTATCAGTATAGGATCGATATTGGGAATAAGGCCAATAAGCCTAAGAAATGCAGCTTCATAGGTTTCATTTTGAAACCTCTCAGCATCTAATATCTGGAATAGGTCTATTGCTAGGTCTGCAAATTTTTGTCCATCGAGTCGTGCCATTAGAACTTTGCTACCTCTCCTACTTTTTTACCCTCAGTTATCAGACCTTCAAAAACATTACCAATACTATCGAACTGCTCTTTAAGTCCAAGAGGATTAGCAACACCCCATACTAATTCGAGACCAGCAAAGGCCTGCATTTCACCTGCTGCTCTTGGCCTATCAGGGTCAGTAAAATCTAATAGAGCGCGACCTACTGCTGTTGCAAACTCATCAGTATTAGTTACGCTTCCATCTGCACCAATTAGATGAACAAAGATACCTGTGTTAGCAAGTGATGCAACTAGATCTGTGATGTCGTCACCTAATCGTTGTATAGTTTCATTCAAATCATTAATGCTACTAGCAAGTAGATTAGCAGCATCTGCTAGTCCTGCTGCTTGTTGTAGTAGAGATACTCCACCATTTACTATCGCCCGCTCTGCATCGATAAGTGCCTTCGCAGGAGATCCTTCTTGTTCTGGATTAAGGGCTGGAATAAGATCTGATACACGTAGAGCAAACCATTTCTGAAAAGCTGTAGTATCGAATCCATTGAATTCACCTACATCGTTGGAAGCTTGGGTAAACAGATCTACAAATGGTTGAGCAGTTGCTAATGTTTGATCTTCAAGAGTCTTAAAGTCGTTTCCAAGTTGTCCCAGTTCGAGACCTATTGGATTGAGAAAATCTTCGGTAAATACATCAGCGATTGCTTCACCCTCTGCAGTAAATGCTTCTACTACTCCGTTAAAAATTGGAAACACTACTGATAAGCGTTGGATAGCTGCCAACATATCTTGAACATTGGGGACACTGATAAGTAGAATTAGTCCACCAACGAGAGCTGTATCTCCCCTAAACTGAGGGCGATTAGGGTCACTCGTATCATTGAGAGTTCGTCTAATCTCTGTTACAAGCTGTTCTGGCTGTGTAGCACTAAAAATTGGATTGAGACCAAGTGTGTGAGCATATACTCCCGTATTAACAGCATTGCCAACCAAACTCTCTATCTCATTTTGCAATATACCAATTTCGTCTGCCAATTCTTTAGACTTATTAATGGTGGTTGACACTTGACTAACAATGCTTTCCATTGTATCCATCCCATCGTCAATTTGACCCTTAATTCTGTCTACCTCTCTAACTAGTCGAAAGGCTGCTGAATCTTCATCATCTGGATCTAGTGTAGGAATCAATGTGCCTAAGGTTATTTTTTGCCAATCACTTCCTGTTATCGTCATATCTTATCCTAATAAATCTGCGATTGTGGAGGTTACTCCACTTGTTGCTGTTGTTATCTGATCTGTTACTCCACCAGTTAAGGAGCCTATCTGATCTGTTACTTCACTTGTTACTGTGGCGACTTCTGTCTGAGCTGTCTCTACTGTTGCACTTATCTGTTCTGTGGCTTGTGTCTGTAATTGTTCTTTGGCCTCGGCGAGCTCATCTACTGTTCCTGTAATTTCCTCTGGAACTGCGGCGATTAGAGAATCAAGTGTCAATGGAGGAATCTCTACGCCAATTGGTAAAAGGTCTCCAAGCTCTGTTGGAATCGAAGCTTCTGCTAGAATAGGTGGAAGTCCAGGTACTTTACCTATTACTGAGGCAATTGCATCACCTACAAGAGATTGAACCTTCCCCTTAAGTTGCTCTGTTGCAACATCAATGCCAGTTTGGAGTAATACGTCAGGATCAGCTAGTTCATTTAATGAGCTAAGTCCGCCACCAACTCCTCCTGATAATCCATTAATAACGTCTGTTGCTGCTGCATCTGCTTTATCAATAAGAGCATCAGCGCTATCTTCAAGTTGTGAAAGTCCAACATTGTCTAATAGAGCAGCAACCTCTGCTTTAGCCGTATCAACAAGCTGAGTAGCCTCAGCAACCTTATTCGATGCTGCGGATTGTACGTCGAGATCACCAGTTACACTTTCGACCGTATTCTCTGCACTAGATAAGGCGGCCTCAGCTTCTGATAGGGCTGCATTTGCTTCTCGCTGCTTTATCTCTTGACCAGGACCAGTTACCTCAATAACAGACTCCGTTGATGCCTCAATAGACTCTGCTGCCTTTATGATAGCCTCATTAGCTGCTGTCTCTGTGTTACTAGTAGCTATAATTATAGTTTGTTGTGCATCAGCTTGTACTTGTGCTGTAGGATCCCCTATTCCTTGCGCATCATAGGTTATCTGAGTATTCGTTTGTATAGTTGTAGCCTGCCGATCAACATCGGCAGTAGCATTGTTGGCTATTTCGGTAGCAGTTCCTTCAAGTTCTGGAATTGTTACACTTGCGACTTCAGCCAGTATATCTATGCTCTTATTTAAAGATTCAAAAGACATTAGAGTCCTCGTTGTCTAAGCAAATCTTGACCACGTTCGACGCCCTCTCTGGTATCATCTCGAAGGTCTTGGATGTTTTCACCAAGGCTTTGAGGATTATCTTCCCTAAACGCGTCTTGTGTAGCCGTTAATTGTGTGGAAATCAAAGTTAGTTGAGTAATAATATCGTCTAACTTCTCTGTAAGTGTGTCGTTAATTCTATCGAGGGCATCAGATTCGTCTGACATGTCTTACTCCTTAAATTGAGTTGTTAAATACAGACCCTGTTATTATAATTCCAACAGTAGGTGGTGCTATTACTAAATCTCCAACACGTGCTACTGGAAGTGGAGGAGTACCAGGAGGTCCTTGTACAAGTACTCGTCCTGCAACTCCTAAGCTACCAAGTATATTGAAAGCTCCAGGGGCGTTAACATTTGTTGTGATACCTATCATATCTATTCCACCTGGTCTTGCTGTTATAGATGCTCCACCTTGAGAACTAAATATGCTTGATGTAGTACTTACAATCTTTGCAGTATTAGTTGCTACTACATCGATATTATTACCAGCAATCAATTGAATATCATTACCAGCCTTCAGAGAAATATTTTTCTTAGCATCTAGTTGAATACTCTCTGCCGTTTCAAGTATAATGTCCTTACTGGCTTTAACGTGTAATACACCTTTGGCGTCGAGATGAAAAGCGTATGACTTTTCATTCATTGGACCTTGAATTTGGATATCAATGCCACCTTCTGTGACCATTTCAATGCTTTTTCCGTCTATATCCTTACCGTATCGAAAAGCATTTCCACCTGTAGTAGAGATTATGACAGACTGTAAGGTTGCCTCATCTTTTCCTACCTTTAATTCTATATTACCCTCAAACTCTCCAGTAAGACTTCTATCTGCTCGTGTAGCAGCTTTGGCGGCCTTTGTAATTGACTTATTACCAGTATCTGTAATTACTGCTGGATCTCCTAATTCTTTTCCAAAACGAAAGGCTGCACTGCCATCAGCTTGGATCATTAAGCTTTGATTAACATTAAGATCGGCTCCAATGCGTGCTTCAATGTTGCCTGCTGTATCTAATGTGATACTTCGATCGCGGCGGCCATAATTAGGATAATTGTTTCTTGTTGTAAATTCATCTGTTGTAATCTTATCAAGCCCGAATTCACCAGTAGCCTTTTGTTTGCCTATTGCTAGTGTAATGTCTCCATCAAAATTGGCAATTAAGCTGCGGCCTGCTCTGAAAGGTTCAAGGCCACCTAGATCAGTAGCAGCAGGAACATTAAGCTTCGTGAAACCCTCTTTATCTACAAGTAAAGACCAGGGATTACCTGGATACGAGTCTTGCAACGTTTTGTTAATTAACTCTTCGTCTCCCGATCGAAAAGCTGTGGTAATCTCTGTTTCTTTTCGGCCAAAATTGTCTGCGCCTTTTGTATGAAGTAACATTTTGAAAAGTGTTGCTGTAGGTGCTTGTGCAAGCGTATCAACAAGCCATTCTTGTCCAACATTATGACCCGACGCGGCAACTTTAAGGCTGGCATCTTTTTGAGCTGTATTACCTTTAAGTGATGCAGCCCTATTAAAATGATTATCCCAGCTGGTGCCAGTAGAATTAGACTCACTAGCAAAAATTTTATCGTGGCCTTTGTTTTTTCCATTTTCATCAGGTTTTCCAAAATAATAGTCAAAACGGAGTTGGCGTCCCATCTCGTTAGTAACGGTGCCTAAAGTGATTTGAGCTAAAGCATTTGGCTCTATATGGCCTCGTGCTCTAGCTCTATCGTCTAGGAGAGGACGATCTATACCAGGATTACCATCACCAAACTCATTGATTGTTAGATTCCATTCTGTAATTGCTGGATTCAACATATCCGAAATATTAATTCCAACTCCTCTACCGTCTGAGATAGTGTCAGGAAAGAATGGATCAAATAGACCAGGAATAAGATTGCCATCTATTTTGGTGCCTGCTCCTCCTATCCCACTAACCTGTGGATATTGAGGATCTACACCAATTGTTTCTGTAAAAGTATCAAAATCTAAACCAGAAGTAGTGCTACTTCCGAAAGCTAGGCTAAGACCTGTTAGACTGCCAAATATTTTGTCTCTTTCTCGTTCTTCTAAGCTTCTTATATCTCTTCTAATGACGCCTGCCCTTAGTACACCAGCATCACTAATAATTTCTCTCTGCGAACTTTGTTGAAAAATAAGATCAGCTTCTCGATCAAGTTCAATAGTGTTACCCTCAGGAGTTTCTAAGATAATGTCTCCAGCTTCATTTAAGGCTACAATTGAATTAGCCTTACTTTGTAGGATCACTTCTCCTTCAGTTATTTCTCTATAAGGAGACTCTTCAGGAGCCACATCTAGAAAATCATTAACATCTTCTCTATAGAAATGAGGATGTGGCAGATATGCTAAGATTCTTGGACTGCCACCCTTTTGTTCACCTACAAGTACTAGTGATCCGATTTCGGCACCGACAAGTATGCCCCATCCTCTACCAACATATGGCTGAGCAATTTGGACGTCAGACCTAAAGCTTCCTAACCTATCATAATACCTAATCTCACAAAGATTTGTAGTATGGTTGATATTGGTTAATCGAGCTAGTCTTATCTTATTAAATTCTTGTGGTGCTAATGGCATTATTGTCCCTATATATATTTCTATATCGATAGATTACTGAGCTGTATCTATACCAATTCTTTCAGCAAATGTACCCTGAGTTTCTTTCTCTAGATTAGCAAAGGTTTGACGTGCTAACAATTGCTCTAAATCTGACTGATATGTCTCAATGACTATGTTACCTAAAACATCGAACGGGTGAGGAATTAGCTCGCCGAGTCGTCTACCATAGGCAAGGGTTAATTGTGTTTGGTAACTTTGACCATAACTTAGGCTATGCGTGATAGCTGTGATATAATAGTACATTCCCGTAGATTGAACAAATACACAATCTCCCACTTTATACTTCGAATCTCCTCTTACTGACATATCTCCCGAAAAGATTCTTCCACGTTCTCTACCAAGCATTGCTCGACAATATGTCTTTGCTGCACTTCCTGAGTGGAAATATGCCTTTTGCATACTTTCTGCCATGAAGCCATAATGTCGCCAGTTATCGTAATCGACTCCACCCGCCCAATAAAACTCGTCAGGTAGTCGAGCCAATTCAGGCTCACCTGTAATCTCCAAAAAAGTGAAGCGAGGAGGAGCCTCTATAAAATTGTAACTAATTAGGTCATGATCGAAGATACGGTGAATGCGATGCTCATCAAGAAACGATTCGAGACTATTGACAAATTCATCGGCATCCTTCCTTGTACCCTCTCTCTTGTTATTTAAATCTTGAACGATGTTCTCTAATCTCAAGACTATGCTATCAAATAATGCTACTAATTTAGCATTATTATCAAGTGCAGTCTTCAATAGAATTTTTGGTCTTGCTGTAGCATCTTGAACTGCAGCTTGTGCTTGTGATCTAAGTTGCTCAGCTTGTATTTGTAGTCGAGTATCTGACTCAAGACTGCGTAAAGCTCTTACAATTATAAGAGACTGCTCTTCTGCAGTCTCATTTGCCTCAATGTTTTTAAGCTCTATTAGTCTTTGGAATTCAGCTTTTTTGATTCGACTTTCAAGCTCTGCATCTACTAAGGCTTTTTGTTCCTGCTCTAGATCTACAATATTAGTTATTGTTCCTATAACACCAAGCTCTACAAATTGACTAAATGATGTACCACCTATTCCTCTTATGGTGCGCGCTTTAATATCAGCATTACGTGCCTTCTCTAGGTCACCGAGGGCATTAGTTCTTTTGTTAGTGAACTCCACCTGTGCCTTACTAAGAATACAACTAGCCCTAATTAGCTGCTGTAAGATAAGTCCATCTTTGCTTCCAAAACGAACCAATGCTGCATCTCGGACTGTAGGGTCAGCTTCTGCAATTGCAGGAAAATGCTCTCTTAAAAGTCTATTGTATGTAGGTGGTTTAAATTGTAGGTGCCCATTCTCGTCAGCATAGAACTCGAAGTCTACTTGATCTGCTGCTCTTTTACAAATTGAGAGAGGACTTTCAAATTCACTTTGGAATAAATTGAAATTACCTTGTCCAACTTCTGTGTGATAGGCTTGCAAATCTAGATCGAGTGTGTAACGGTCTGAAATGATAACAAGATTTTTCTTTTCTCTTCTAACGATGTCCTCAATGGAGGCCTGTGGTCCTCTTTTGGCAATTGCTCGCAGTGCTGGATTAAGGTTCGCTAAATCTTGGTAAAAGTCTTTAAGCGTCTCTTGGATAGCACAGAACCCCTTAAGCTCTGATGCTGCAGTTGCTACTCTTAGATAAGATTCTCTAAAGGTCCCCTCCATTCGCAGAAGAGTCTTATACCATTTAGTTAAAGCATCTTCAACAGCCTTGTCTTGTGTTGCATTCTCATCTTTATTTGGATTGACACCTTGATCTCTTCCTTGTGCTGCCCGAATCTCTGCAGAGTTTTTAGCTTGTGCTAATACTAGTTGATATACGAAGCTAAAGACTCCACCACTTGTTTTAGTACCTGTTGCCTTTGTCGCTTGAATCAATTCTGCGAAAGCTGTGCCATTAACAGGGATTTCTCCTTCAATGTTTTGTTCTTGGGGAAATTTACTTCTCTGCCAACCTTTGAGATCTTTTGCTGCATTCACGACTAAATCAGTAAGCTGAGTAGAGATGTCAGTTGTTTTAAGGTTAAGGCCCTTTTCCCAATCTTTGAATTTTGCTATCACCTCTCGTACTGTATCGGAGTCAAATGTTTCAGCTGTAGTTTGAACGGTTGATCGACCTTTAGTATTGCGAGATTGATCATTTACGATACTAGAGATTCTCTGGAAGTAAGCTGTTAATCTACCAAAGAGAAATTGTTCATAGGCCTCTCGAAGAGATATTTCTTTCTTCTTCACAGAATCTTCAAGCTCTTTCTTGCGAGTCTGAATAAATTGAGGATCAAATGTGCCTGGCTTGACATCAATATAGGGCTCAAAATCTCCTAAGCGATCGTTTTGCTCGCCGATGTCTCTCTTTAGCCTTGCAAAGAGTGAAGTATCCTCTTTCCTTTGATCAGTTAAGCCTGATTTTTGACTAAGATTGAGTCGGCCACCAAAAGATGCATTTCTAATGAACTGCTCAAAATTGTATGGTATGCCTGTGATTAGAAAGCTTACCAAGTTGGCAGCATCAATACGAGCAAACGGTAGGCTAGTAACAAATGGTTGAAGTTGTGCTCTTCCTTCTGACTCACCAGTCCGCTTTAGGTCTCGTGTATTTGCATCGACTTGGGGGTCCTCATTTCTTTTGATGGAGATATTTCTGCCAATCTTAGCCTTAATTTCATCATTGAGAAAAACATTATCAAGGACCAAGATACCATTCTTCCATGTACCTGAAAGATCATTGTTTCTCCAAATAGGATCATTAAGAACACCTTGTGGCTCTCTGTCGTTTCTAAGAGCTGGCTTTACCATAATACGAGACATATTTAGAAAAGCCATATTATCCTTACAGCTTACTGAAAGAGTAAATTTTCCATTTGAATATGTCTGCTTCACATTGGAAACGATGCCTTGAAATACCTGAAGCCTTTGTTCTTCAAGACCTGTGTGGCGTGTCTCGTAGTCTCCTATAGATTTTCTTAGCTCATCTTCATCTTTAGTAAATTGAGAATTAGGAACTCTACTAAAAGTTTGTGATCCCGTTGTAGCATCGGTAGATCCCATCTGTTTTTTAATAAAGGCAACCTTACTTTCTTGTTTTGGTACACTCTGCTGAAGACTCTTAAGATATTGCTCAGCCTCAGCATTTATCATCGATGAAGATTGAGATGGCAATCCAAGAGAAGCTAAAAGATCAAGGTCAGGACGGAAACGGGTTTCAAAATTTATGGTACCAAGAATCTGTGCAAGAAATGCATCTACTCGTAGTATCTCAAGAGGAATAGTAATCTGGAGGAGCTTCAATCTTTCTTCTGCAGCTGCCAATTGTTGTGCCATTCCAATAGAAGATGGATCCTCTATTGCATATTTATCAGATCCTGTCTGATTAAGTCTATACAGAGTTCTTGTGGGTGAAGTCATCCAGATGTACACACGATCAAGAGGTTCTATAATAGCCTTACCCATATAATATTTAATTAGGGTTCGCCTTGCCTTGTCAACTTGTGCATCGACTCTCTTTTGATCTTGGCGAGCATCTTTAACATTTCTTTGAACTTGCGTTAAGGTCTTTTCAGCCTCTTCTTGCTCAATTTGAGCATTAGATAGTTGAGATCTTAAAATGATCTTATCTTGTTCTGGGATAGCACGATTTTCAACTTGCTGTGATAGTGCTGCAAT
>SDBT01003550.1_pt1 | contig 26908 bp, 30 predicted proteins | sample 2277101 | NCBI WGS metagenome assembly SDBT01 (sample SAMN10404973, study PRJNA504765) | marine sediment metagenome | isolation source: marine sediment core GS10_PC15, 103 cmbsf | place: Arctic Ocean: Southern Knipovich Ridge | collected 2010 | reverse complement strand
CGGAAGACGGTCCTGCGCCGCGCCCGCAAATACTGGCCCATGTCCATCGAAGACCGGCGCCAATACAGCCTGGCCGACACCTTTGATGACGCCATCGACAAGGGCAAGGTGGTAGATCTTTCAAGCCAGGGGGAGGTTCAATACATAGCTCCCGCGAGCGACTCCTATATGTCAGAGCCCGTCGCCGGATCAAAGAGCGGCCGGATGCTCGACCACATTGGAGATGAACCCGCCGGGGACAGCGCGGCGGATGATGCGGGTTCTGGCAAGAGCCCCGCGTCAAAGGGGGCGGCCACCAAGAAGGCCGCCCCCAAGGAAAAGGCGGCAGATGCTACGAAGAAAGCCGAGCCCGCCAAAGAGAGGGAGGAGCCTTCCCCGGCTTCTCCTGCCCAGGCCGGGGAAACTACGACCTCGCAATCGGACCCTGGCCTGGGCCCCCTGACCGTCTACGACTCAGACGGCACGATGGTTGGAGAACACAACGATCCGAGCGACTTTCTGCAGGAGTTGATGAACATCATCATCGCCGCACCAAATCGTGTTCCTGTCTTCAAGGCCAACGACCCTACGCTCGCAGCTGTCTTGAAGGCGCGCCCGGATTTGCAGGGTAGCGTTGACCAGATCAACGAATACCGACCTAGCTAGAAAGAGAGGGAATATGTCTCGGGCAAGAATCCGCGATCTCATCGCCAAGGACGAGGGCCGCAAGAAGAAGCTCTACAAGGACTCACGCGGCTACTGGACTATCGGTGTCGGTCGGCTCCTAGAGCCTACGAAGGGCGGCCGGCTGTCTGAAGACGAGATCGACTACCTGTTCAAGAACGATCTCAAGTCAGCCTGGGACCAGGCTGAGAAGTTCAAGTGGTTCGCCGACCTAGCTCCCGTCCGCAAGGCCGTCATCGTCTCGATGTGCTATCAGTTGGGCGGCGCCGGCGTTCGGAAGTTCAAGCACATGATCAGCGACATCAGGCGCGGGGAATACGGCCACGCGGCAATCGAGATGAAGGCGTCAATCTGGCACACACAGACGCCGGCACGGTGCAAGCGATTGGCCAAGATGATGGCCACTGGTTCGTGGCCAACGCCCGCAGTGAAGAAGACCAAGAAGAAGACGGGTGGCATTCACGCTCTTGATACCAGGGAGCCGCACCACTGACGAGTTCCGGGAGAACCGCAGGCCTTGCAATTTGGAAGCGACCACGGCGAGCTTGCCTATCGCGGTTGACAGCCGGGAACTCTAAGACCGGCACTCATTATCAACAGTCGGCACCCTGAGAGGATCGCGAGCATACCGGGCTAGACTGTTGATCGCGCGTGAGACCGACATTTGCGAGGGCAAATGACGGTCAGACGCGAGGGCCGCTCCGGCAGCCGGCACGAGCCTCCTCCAGGAGTGTCTTGCGCTCGAGAGCGGCGGAGATTTGAATGGCGATGTGCCCCAAGTGCGGGAAGTACCCGATCTACAAGCGGCGTTGCCCCCACTGCGGCCCTTTGCCAGGGACGAAGCGAACCCATGAACCCCTCGACCCCTGCACCCCGAAAACGGGAAACTAAGTTTGTTAAAGGTGAGAGGATAGACAGCATCTATCATCTCGCAGCAGCTCTCGACGCCGGTTCTTGGGTTTATTTGCGCGAGACGCCAAAGCATCCATCGATCTTGGTCAGCATGACGCTCCGAACGCTGCAGATTTTCATTAGAGGAGGCAGCCTGAGGATTGCGGTAAGGAGAGACAATGGCCCGGTGTAAAGATTGCGTTTTCTTCGATTGTGGCAACCCAGTCTACGATGGTGATGATGGCTTGTGCCGACACCACGCCCCAAGTCATCTCATCGGCGATTTGGTCTTCCCCAAGGTCAACGGAGTGACTGACTGGTGTGGCGACTTCCAACAGCCGGAGCGGGTTAAGAGTGAAAAATTCGACATGGCAAGTTTTGATGCCTGGCTGCGAAATCACGACGAGACAGCACGCGCGGACCTCCAAGTCGATGAGGATGGCAACATCAGCGGTGTCATCTACGGTGGGGTCGAGACCCAGCGCCGCAGGGTCGTCATCTTGCAGAAGCTCTACGACACGGGCGCCGACATCTCGGAAGTTTCTATTGAGGCCGACCCCCCGGGCATCTTGGGTCCAGACTCATAGCTCCGCGTCGAAGAAGAAGTCCCCGCTCTCGCCCGAGCTGCCATCGTCCTGGAAATTGTAGGGCCTAAACTGCGTCAGGTTGGACAGTGTCGTCACCCTCAACAGGATCGCCTGCGCGCTCGCTGCCGCATCTAGGGCTATTGCTGTCGCCGGCTCTGCGGCGGCTCCATCATCCACCTCAAAGTCGGCCACCGCACCAACCAAGTTGAGCGTGGGGACTTGCCGCATGGTGACCGGCGGGTGAAGCAGGATCAGGGCCTCGGTGGTCAGGCTGGCGAAGCCATTACCCACACAGTCCCCATCGTCCGCATTGACGCCCCAGCAGTAGCGCTGGCAGATCGCCAGCTCCTCGGCATAGGACCTCCGTGCGAAGTTCGAAGCCGTTGTACCCTTGGCCAGCATCACGTCTGCGATATAGAGAATGTCGGTGACAGTGAGGGTGACATCGTCCACCCAGATGAAAACGCCGACATTCCTCGCATTGGCCGTATCTATTGAGATGTTCTCGATCTTGAAGGTCTGGTAATTCGAAGTGAGGGTCGCCAGATTGGCCGGGGCGTTCTCATAGGTCCAGTTCGCTGCGAGAGTCGGATCGACTCCCACGCCATTCCAGGCCGCGACCACGTCCCTGGTCACCATGTCTTCGCCGCTGTCCCACGAGATGATTGCCGCGCGCAAGTGGTCAATCGAGCTGCCCGAAATCCGGGCCTTGAAGCTCAGGCTGGCGGTGCTGCCGATCAAGGCAGCGGCGTCTCTGGCCTCTAGGACCTGCAATATCCCAAACTTCAGGTTGCCGGTCTCCACATCCAGGGCGATGGCATGGCGGCTGCTCGCCGGCACCTGCACGGTCTCCTGGCTGACATCCACCACGTCATCGCCGTCGCTCAGGAGGACCCAGCGATCGACAAGCACGGTGTCATCATCGTTGATCGGAATGGTCGCGGAATTGAAGCTCACGCCCCTCTGGGAGACATCGAAGCCCCCGTTGATGAGGTGGTTCTTCTGAACCATCGGCAGCGTTGAGTCGACGCCGAACATATCCTCTATCACCTGGCGCATGTCTTCGAAGGCGGTCTTCATCTCGCCCTGCGTCCGCGCGTCGTCGTTCATAAAGTTGGCTGCCGGTAGCGTGGTCATATCCCTCGTCCTTTCTTACAGCGGGATGTCAACGCGGAGGTCGAACTTCTCAACTTTGCCCTGGACCTTGCCCGCCTCAGTCGTGATCCTGAAAAGATATCGCTGTCTCAGGAGCGGGCCGACTATGCCTGGCCAGGTCTTGTAGAAATCATTGCCATCCCAAAACAACGTCAAATCGTCGGTCCAGAAGATCGTCCCATTGTCGTCTACCCAGAACCGGCTGGTGCCATCAATCTTATACTTGATGTTCCAACTCTCGGCGAAGACCTTTAGATCATCCGAGCCGGCTATCAAGCTCTCGCCGACCCACAGCAGCAGAGCGACAACCTCGTCATCGAGGATCATCTGCTTATAGACCGTCGTCCAGAACAACAGGTGACTGCCGGTCCACATAGGGTTGAGATCGAACGTCGACCAGAACAGGGTCGGGGTGGCGCTCACGTCAGCTAACGCGAAGCCATTGCTGTCGAATGTTCCGTTGGTCAGGGTCGCGGTCATGGGACCAAGACGATCACAGTTATCGCAGATCCCGTCGATGGGTCGGGGATGTTGATGCCCAGCACTGCTGCATTCAGCGACTCATTGCCGCTCAAGTCCACGGCCTTCACCATGACCGTGTGATCTCCCGGGGTCAGGTTGGAGATAACGAACTGGGTCTGAGTGATGGGTACGGGCGTAAGCAGATCCGCGTTGGCCCAGAACGTGTTTGAGCCTGGGTTCTGCCTCACATTGAAACCCTTCAGGTCTGCCGGCGGGCTCGGATAATCCCAGAAGATAGTCGAGCCGTTTAGGGTTATTGAAGTCACGTCTGGCGGCTTCGTGACATCGCCGGCAACCACGAAGTTTTCTATCGTGTTGAACGGACCCTGACGGCCGCTGCCTATCTCAAGAGCCCGAACACGAACATCGTAGGACGTCCCCGCGTTCAAGAACTCTATGAACCATCGGGTGATGAAGAGGCCAAACGCCACAGCGATGTTGAGGGTGATGCCGTCAACGATCCAATCAGTATCAGAGGATTTCTTATGATGGATCTCATAGAGATGGTTTTCGCCGATCTGATCCCAGCTCACCAAAATCCGATTGTTGACCACAGAGCCAGACAATACCTCGGGGGAGTCCTCCAAGGTCATGCCGGTGATATTAGCCACCGCGGAGCCGCCGCTGCCCTCTTGTCCACCGGCATTGGTCAACGGCGCTGGGCCCAGGATCTTCTCATCGCCTGGGGTCCAGTTGAACACGGTGTCAGAGTCGGACTGGCACTCCAGGTCCATGCCGACGCCTTCTTGTCCCTGTCCAAAGGACCACTGGCGGCAACGGAACTGTTTGGCATTCCAACCGAGCGCAAGGTTGGTGATGTTCAATACATCCCACGGCCGGTAGCGCATGGTCGAGAGCTTCCCGGCTATCCTCGCCACGAGGCCCTGGCGGGAGGTCTCCAGGAATATCTTCGCTAGTCTCTGAGCCTCCGTCTCGTCGGTTGTGAAGGGCAGCTCAATGTCCTTCGTGAACTGCCTGCCATCCTCCGCAGCGTAGGCCTTGTTCTTGAGGGGCACGAAGTCAGTCGGCTGCCAGAAGTTCTTTGGAGAAGTGAAGATGCCCGCCACCCGGTTGAACGCCTCCTTGCGCGGGAAGTCTGTAACCACTTCCATCTCGTCGCGCATGTCGTCGTCTGTAATGGTGCCCACGCTCACGCCGGGGGTTCCTACGTTGATGCGGAACTTTCCGCCCACGTAGGTTATTCCACCCGCACAGGCGGTCATCATGCGGGTCAGGATGTCGATGGGCCTCTTGTCCAGGATCACAGCGCCATTCGACGTGTAGCGCGGCTGGCTGATATATCTGATCGTTCCTTGCCCGTCTCCGATGTTGACCAAGATGCCGTCTAAGGCATTCTGGTAAGTCGTGGCCAGGCCGAAGCCCTTCTTGGACCCTTGTATCTGGTAGAAATACTCGGTCCCGTCCGTGAGGCCGGATGGTAGGCTTCCGCCACTGACGCGGACGACTGCACCCGTGTTGATTTGAAAGCCCCCGCCAGTGCGTACCATTGCGTTCTGGCCCGCGTTGCCCACGGTAAAGCCATCTGTCCTCTGGGTCAGCGCGACCTGTTCCTCGCAGACGTTGGCCGCCGCTCTGATCTGATCCAGGTCAAGCTCGTCCAAGGTTGCGCCAAGGCCCCACTCGGGCTCGATCAGGAAGTCGAGGGCGTGGAGGACGGGGTTCTGCGTGAATTTGCAGATAGAGAAACGACCGCTGTTAAAGGGCAGATCGCAGGTTATCGGGTCAGTCCGAACGCAACCAACAGAGAAGCGAAGGTGCTGGACGAAGCCATCTATCGGGAGATCGTCACCGCCGGCGTCCCTGATCTTTCCTATGTAGAACAGGCCCGTGCTGTCGTGCACCGATCCGGCCTGGGTGATCTGCGAGGCCAGGGTCGTCACGTTGAGTTCGAGATTCCAGTCATCACCCGAGCGGGTCAGACGGAGCTTGTACCAGCGGTCAATGACGAGGCCGACCGCCCACTGGAGAGTGTTGATCGCTCCGGCGGTTCCGTCTGTCGAGAACTCATACGTGATGAACCCGGCGTTATCGTAGAACAGCCTCCAGCCCCTCTGGTCGCCGCTGGTCGTCCACTGCGAGGCATAGGTCTGATCGCTCGCAGATCCGGTCGATGGATCGGGGAGGCTCTTATGCCGGAAGAAGAACTCAACAGTCTGGTCCTCGCCGGCGACATCATAGGCCGCTATGTCTGGGTAGGAGACGAACGCCTGCGATGGGTCTACTGAGCCGGATGGACTGAACTCAATCGAACAAGGTGGGCAGGCAAAGTTATCCGTCGTCTCGGCCGCCTGCGTGCCAAAGGTCGCCGTGTTGTTAAACTGCGAGATGTCTTCGGCGGCGTCTTCGCACTTCACGAATAGCCGCGTGCAGTCCCAGAGGGGATCCAGGCCGCCGCCGTCGCCGCTCTGGTCTGCGGTTCCTATCTCATACTCCCAGACGTTGCGCGTGGAGGCTGGTGCCGGAGAACCCGGGTCTGAAACTGCTCCGGTTATGTGGAGACGCAGGCCGGCAGCGTCGACATGGAGGCCTAGCGGGGTCTGCTCCTCGTTGCTCACATCGAGAGTGATCGCGACCATGTCGTCGTCGACATCCAGGACGGCCGACGTGACATCCCAGGCCGTGCCCAGCGTGTAGCTGAAGACCTTCTTGTTGACCCTACCCAACATGAACATCTTGAGCCCGTCGTCCCTGAACTTGAAGCCCGTCATGACGGTATCTTCGGACTCGACATCCAGGCTACCGAGCAGGGCCACGGTGTTGACGTTGAATGCGGATGCCGAGAACATGAAAATCTTATTGGAGATGCCACCGCCGAGGTAGAACCTAGTCCCGTCAAGACTCCAGCCGATGTCCGTTGGGAAGGGGTCTCCCGTAAGGGCGAAGAAGTTCTTTAATTGGCCGCCCTGTTGCGCTGTGTTCAGGTTCCAGGCCTCGCCGACGAGGAAGTTTGAGACATCTTCATAATCTCCGTCCAGCGCCCAGAACTCCAGTCCATCGGGTCGCCAGACGAGGTCAGTGTGGTATTCTTTGCTGCCGAAGACGAACTTTTCTGACGGGAACGGGGTGGACGTCCCCGTGAGGGTCAACGTCGATATGTCCCAGGGGATCTCAAGATCTCCAGCTATGACGTGGTACGGAAAACTTCCGCCTGTGAAAAAGATTTTGCGGCCGCCTGGGTGGAAAGTAACCGACTCCGCGGATATGGACGCATCTAGGGGGTTGTTGACAAATTCATCTGTATCTTTGAAATGGCCGGTGAACGTGAAGGCTGCGAGATCCCAGCCGGCCAACTCCGTGTCACCGGATGACTGCCCGACGTTAAAGGCCGACGGACCTCCAATCGATTTCGGACTCTGCGAACCGAACGTGGTCCCCTTCGTAAAGCTCCACGTTACGATGGATGACTTATCCCCAAGACCATGGGGGAGCTTCGTGTTGGCAGTATATTCGGTGGTTCCGTCGCCGACCAGTGAGATGACGAACTCGCCCGTGTCACGCGGGTCCCAGACACACCGTCCCTTGATCTGCCAGCGAATATTCGGGATGCCCGTGGCGAACTTGTCCCGGTCCCACTTCAATTTGATCCAGGCGTAAGAGATCCTGTTGAGCTGATGAGCGGTTGACCACAAACCCGGGAAGGCATTGATGAGCTCCTGGACCGCGGGCTGATCATCGAACCCTCGGATGACCCTGGTTGTGCAAAATCCATCGTAGAACCCTGAGACGACCTCCCCCTCGAAGTCTCTCTGGAAGCGATTTATCCGATCATCATTCAGGTAGAGATCATAGAAGTTCTCATCGGCGACCTCCTTCGAGGCACCCAGGATCTGTCCCTCCGTCAGGGGAACTATGAGGTGCAGTTCCTCATTGTCCTGGCCTCGTGTGTCGCCGAATGCGATGGCACCGGAGATCAACTTCTCGCCGTAGATAATGCGCTTCGGCTGGTTCGGCGAACGGATGAGCCTCATCAGCTCGCGCTCCTGTGCGGCAAATTCTGCCACCTCGGGAGCGAAGACCGCGCCGGCTATCAGAGTCGCCCCGGCCAATACCAGGCCGGGATTGAGCGTGATTATTCCCACGGCAATCAAGAGGACGCCAACACCTATCTGGACAAACTTGAATGTGTCGCCGCCCATTAGATCCTCCAGGCTCTCGCGACGTGGGCCATGTCATAGGCTGCGAGGCCGCCCTGATGCGCCGGGGTGTAGACGAACCTGTAATGACAGACGCCGAGGGCACCACCCACGGGGTTTTTGGGAAGGCGGACCACGGCCAGGTCGCCGGTCTCTAGCCAACGGCTGCGGACTGGTTTCAGTTTGTGGTCCCAGGCCAGCATGATCGTGACCGCGTGGAACAGCTCTTGAGGGGGCATTCCACGCCCAGCATCTCCCAAGTATTTCTTCAGGGCTTTGATCGCTCCCTCGAAGGTGTCGTACTGACCGCGAAACACCTTGCAAGGGTCGAAGCCTGAACACCGGAGGACCCAGTCGCCGGCCCACATGCAACAGTCGTGAGAGCCCCACTCGTATTTCTTCTCCGACCCGGCGTCCATGAAGTTCTTCAGAACGCTTGGGAAGTTCGGTGTCTTGCTCATGTCCGACCCCACGGCAGTTCTTTCTCAGCCATAGTCGGCACAAACTCCAAGCCCTTATCGTCGGGGAACCTGTCTCTCTGCTGCGGGTCGGTGAAGCGCAGTTCCCGCTCGCGGTCCCAATCCGCCAGGACATTCTCGACGTGGACGCCTATGCTCAGGGTCGCGCCTTGCCGGACAACGAAGTTATCCAGTCGGCCCCGGTAAACTATGGTCGGGACCTCGACGATCTCACCACTCGCGTTGTTGATCATTACGAGCCACAAGGTCGCTGGCCGGCCTCGTATGTCCTCAAGAAAGATGGAAGCGAGATTGGCACCGCTGGGATCTAGGCCAGTGATGGCGAGCTCCAATCTGGAATCTGCCAGAGCCTCTGTCTCTGAGGCATTGGAGATGCGGCCGAGGCCGCCAACGCCGTCGAAGATCCTACCGGGGAATATCTCCAACGCTCCGCCGCCGGTATGGTAGCGCACGGTCCGGGTCGCAAATTCCAGCTCGGCAGCCATGATCAGGCTGAAGCCTTCCTTGGCCGCTGTTGCTGCGTCTTGATCTGTTGCGAGACGGCCCGCCACTAGAAAGCCTCGATGCCCTGGAAGCGGAAGATGAACTTCCCGAACTTATCGGCATCCCAGCTGGCCTCGTCGACCGGCATTATCATGGGCACCCTGGCGCTATTGACAGTCACCGTTGTCGCGTCAGTTGGGGAGTCGCGGATCGCGGGCTTGATCGGTACGGCCGCCTCCTCGGACCCGTCGCTGCTGACATCCGCAGTCACCAGCACCAGCTGGTCGGTATCGTCGAACTGAATGTAGTCGCCCTTCCGCAGGACGTTCGCGATGCTGACCCCAAGGGTGTCGAGGTTGATCGTGGATCCCACCTGAGAGGACCCGTTAATCTGAGGGGTTCCCGAGATCGCGCCGCGCGGATCTTTCCTGAACGGCGGCAGCGACCAGAAGGTATTGGCCATACCCTCGAGCTGAGCGAAGAAGACCTCCCACTCAGCCACGATCGCTCGGTCCTTGATGAAGGCAAACTCATACTCGGTCATCCAGCGCTCGCCAGTGAGCCGGTTCCGTGTCGTTGTCTTGGTCAGCGGCGAGTTGAAGACCTGCGTGTTGGAGACTATGCCCCACTTCTGATTTCTGAAAGCGGGCGTCGTCGGTAGACTTATCGGCATCACTGTCTCCTGCGAACGATCCGAGCTGCGGCACCGCCGCGCTCTATGCCTTCAAGGACGGCTCGCGTGGTAAACCTCGTGATCTCGGGGAGCTGCTGCGCGAGTTCTGCGCGGACGGTTCCTACGACTCCGGTGGTGATGTTGTTCTTGACGATCAGGGTTATCCCGCTGTTGCGCGCATTCTCCTTGTTCGGGTTCCTGACCGAGATCACCTCGCCTCTCGTCGCTCTGAGCGACACGATGTTCGCGTCTATACCGGCAGCGCCGCCGACGCGGAGGTCTCCCTCGTGGGCGAAGCCAGCGCCGGGGAAAGCGTTCGGGTCGAGGTTGCCTGTGTTGGAGAAATCTATGTCGCCCTGCTGTGTGGAACCGCCGCTCGACCCAAGAGCTGGAAAGGACGAGCCCGTTGTGCCACCCGTCGGGATACCGAAATACGCCCCTGCCGCGAAGGTGGCCAGGCCCAGATAGTCCGAGAAGGAGCCCCCACCACCACCGCCGCCACCGCTCCCGGCTATGGCTGAGAGGGCGCCGGCCGCGCCCAACGCCGAGACTGATAGGGTCTCCATGGCGCCGCTCGTCACGGCCGTCTTATCCGCCAGGTCCCCCATGTGGTCGGCCGCACCCTTCGCCGCGTCGCCCATGTCGTCGGTGCGGCTCGTGGTCCTATCCAAGATGCCCGCGAACTCTTCGCTCTCCGTACCTACGCGCCCGAGGCCCGCGGCCGTCCCTCGCGCCGCCTCCAGCATTGCATCGTTACCGGCGGCGCCGGCCGGGCACATCGAATGCAGGCACTCGGCTGCGAGCTGACAGGCCAGCGTAAATTCGCGCATGGACCTCGTGGTGTCGCCGAAGCCCGCCTCAACCGTCTCCAGTGTCTCCGCCGTCTCGCTCGCAGCCTCTCCCAGCTCCTTGAGTGCCTCGGCCTCTGTCTTCTTGGCCTTCGTCTCCTTGAATAATTCCGGGAATAATTTGTCGAGCCCAAGGGAGCGGCCTATGTCCTTCAGGATGTTGCCGCCGCCGGCCTCCTCGCCAAGGAACATGACCCGGAAGACCTCATCCGCCGCCAGTTCGGCCATCTTGTTGAGGATGTTATCGGCCAGGCCGGCGACCACCACGCCAAACTCTGACGTGCCGCGCGCCACGTCCAGAAGGCCCGTCGCATAGCCCTGGAGAGTGCCTTGCGTCAGGTTGTCTATCTCTTGGGCCCAGTCGGTCGTGGCTGCCGTCGTCTTTCGCAGCTGCTCCTCCATCTTGACCAGCTGCTCGGCCCGGATGCGGGACGCTTCGATCTCTGCCTCGGTTATTTTGACCCCCGCCGCCCGCAAGTCAGACTCGATTTGGATCTGGCGGGTGACGACCAATCGCTCATGGTTGCTCGCTTGCTGGGCCGTAATCAGGCGTCGGAGCGTCTTCTCTTCCTGGACCAGCTCACGATTCAGCTTGATCGACTCTACGGCGGCCCGGCGCGTGACGGTCTCGGTGGCTTTCTTCGCCGCGAATGCCTTCTGGTCGTCGGTCAGAGGCTTGAGACCCTGCGCTGCTTTGAGCTTCTGCTCGATCGCCAGCTGCTCGGTGAGGATCTCCGACGCACGGGCGCCCTCTAGTTCGGCCTCCGCGAAACGACCCAGGGCATCGATCTGAAGCTCAGTCTCTAGGCGGACATCAGTCAGGGCTGTCGCAGTCTTAATCACGCCGCTGACAAAGCGCTTATCGCGGGCGGCTTTCTGGGTCTCGTCGAACACCTCGCCCGCCACCTTTGCCACTCGTGCCATCTGCTCGGCATCGCCGACAGCCTTCAGTGCAATTTGTTTCCCGAGGATGAACAGCTCTCGGGATGTCTTGCGCGCGCCCTCCGCTATCAGCTGGAGATCCTTGAGCCGGCGCTCGAAGACCTCGTCTACCTCCTTCTCACCCTCCTCCGGGTCGATGCGGGTCGGATCCCGGCCGCCGGCCCGGCCCGGAAATAGGACGACGCCCTTGCCGGATATCTTGGCCTGGGCCCTAATCATGACGCGCACGGCCTCGGTGATCGCCTCAACCGGCTCCAACGCCTCTTCTGAGGCCTCTGTGATGCCTATAAGTTCATCGCGGACCTTCCCCAGGCCTTCGCCTGGGTCTAACGTCATCATCTCTTCAAGGGACTCAAGCGGTTCCGCGACCAATCGGATCTGGGTCGCCGCCCTGATCAACTGGTCAAGCGGATCTATGGTCTCCTCAAAACCTGTGGTCGCGCGCTCCAGAGTTCTCAGCGCGCCCGCGACGACCTCTCCGACGCCCGTCGTCTTTCCCAAAGTCACCAGAAGCCGGCTCCAGGACTCGCTTAGGTTATCTGCGGCGCCGATGACACCCACATTCGCACCGGCCCCCGCGCCGCCGAGCTGGCCTTCGATGATCTCCAGGATTTTCCCCTGGGCCTGGAACTTCTTGCCCGACTTGTCGAGCTCCTTGATCATCTTTTCCTGGCTCTTGGTGAATGAAATACCTATCCGCCGCAGGTTGGACAGGTTTTGCGCCGGGGCATCCAGGGCCTTGGCGAGCTGGATCACCGAGGACCTGAGGTCCTGCCCCATGACCTCTGACACGTCTGCAGCCAGGGTCAGGACCCGGGTGAAGACATCCCCGGAAATCGACTTGAAGGTCAACAGGGCGCCGGCGGCGTCCAGCACGCCCTGTTTCGACTGGAGTGTGCTGCGGCCCAGGCTCTCGGCGAAGAGTTCGAGGTCCGCGGCGCTGATCCGCGCGGCACCGCCGGTGGACCTCAAGAGGGCGCCGATCCGGCCCATCTGCCGCTCGTTCTCGGCCGCGGCGTTCGATAGCTTGACGAAGGCCAGCGCCACCAGGGCCAGGGTGGCGGCCAGGCCCGCCATGGCTATGCCGCTTCGGCCGACGACGGCATTCAGGGCCGCCGCTCGCGCGCCGAGGCCGGATAGGGGCCCGTTCACCAGGACGACGGACGAGCCGAAGTTCCGCATGTGCCGGCTGGCGCCGGAGGCCGTTTTGCCTGAGTTCGTGACGCTCTTGGAGCTGCGGTCGATGACTGTGCGGAGCTTGTCAACGGCCTTCGTCGCCCCGGCGGTATCGGCGACAAATTTGACTGTGACTGTATCGCTCGTGGGCATTAGGCCGCCTCGGCAAACCGCCGCTTCTTGGATCTCTTCATCTGGAGCCGACGCTCTTTCGAGATCGGGCCATCGGGGAAGTGGTCCATCATGTCACGGATTTGTGCCACCGAGGGAGGCTGTTCTTTGGGCTTGATGCCGTGGAACTCCTTGAACCCGTCTATTTTGGCCCGGAACTCCGGCATTGTGAGGGCCCAGAAGTCGTCGGGGTTCATGCCCAGGTGACCGAGGCCCAGCTCCATGAGTCGGACCCAGTCTATTTCGTCGTCTTCTTTTTCCTCGCCGCCGTCACCTTTTTTTTTGCTTCTTCTTCTGCGGCCGACTGCTCCTCCATGTCCTTCTGGTACTCATCGGTGTGTTTTCGGCCGACCGCCTGGAGGAACATCAGCTCGCGGACCACCCGGTTGATATTCAGGCCGCCCTCATCCTGGACGAAGTCCAAGACCTCGGCGACCGACGGACACTCCTCGCCAAGAATGCCGAACTGCCCGGCCCACCAGATGGCCACCATGTCGTCGATGCGGAGATTGCCCTCGATGGAGCGGGCGATGAGCTTCTGCCAGGAGCTATCGGACAAGATCTCAGCACGGCGGATGCCGTCGAGCGTGAGCTTGAGCTTGACCGTTTTTTCCCCAAATTCGGCAGTAACGATTCCCCGAAGATCGTTATCCGTCGACTTGTCAGGCATTCATTACAGTGAGCGGGAGAAGTCCCATTTGCCGGCGGACTCGAGCGTGAGCGAAAATGCCTGCTCGGCGTTGTACTCTCCACTCTCCTCAAGGGTCGACGGGAAGAACTCGCCTTCGAGAATGTCACCGTTGGGGAACTGTATCAAGTAGGATTCAACCACCGCATTGTGGCAGTTGTCCTGGATCCGCTGGTAGGCCACGTCGTCCTTGGCCACGCCAGAGACCGTCAAGGTAATGGTTCGGAGGCCGGCATCTGCCAGGAGATCTCGGAACGGCGCCGTGTCGCTGGCGGTAATGTCCACCATCTCATTGTTGATCGAGATCGATCGCGAGCGGACACCGAGGAGGGTCGTGAACACTTCAGGTGAGGAGCCATCGCTCACCTTAATGAGCATCAACCTCCCTTTATAGGCTTGATCTGTTGGGGATGCCATTCTGCGCTCCTAGCGGTCGAAGACAAGAACGTGGTCGCTCCCAATGGAGCCTACCGCGCGGGCGCCCATCTCCTCGAGCTGGACCAGCGCCCTTGCTGTCTCCAGACCATAGCGCTTTTCAAACCCCTTTTTAACCTCGACGAGTATCGTGGGCTTGCAACGCTTGATCGTCCGCCTGGCTCCATCGATGACCAGGGGCTCGCAACCCTCCACATCCAGCTTCAAGAAACTCACGTTATCCAGGGCCAGGTCGTCCAGGGGGTGGATGAAAATGTCACCGCCGTTGAGCTTCAGATAGCGAGATCCGGTGTTGCCAGGGCGGGTCGGATCGTTGCTCCAGTTGGCTTTTCCATTGATCTTGGCCAGGCCACACTTAAAGAGAGTCACGTTGTCGAGGCCTTCGGTGTTTCGCTCCAGGCATTCGTAGTGCTCCGGCACCGGCTCAAACGCTAGAACCTCTTGGAATTTGGCGGCCAGGGGGACAGTCCACGTCCCGACATGAGCGCCCACGCTGACACAGACCTCCCAGTCCTTGCAGAACTCTAGGCCCAGCTCCATCCGGTCTTTGTGGAAGCTACCTTTGGTTTCGAGCTCGTTTTTGAAGTACGTGTCTTCGTCGGGCAGCCACCACCCATTCGAGGTCTTCCTCATCTTTCATATTTCCCTTCAGGTGGATCATGAATCTCCCGATGGGGCTCATGTCGAAGATCCTCACCCGGCGGTTCTCGAAGGTGTTGTGATCCCGATAGCGCAGGGCCGGATACATTTTCCTGATCTGGTCGAACAGCCAGGAATCGTGCCACTCCGCGAGCGGGATGAAGAAGTCCTGCGAAAACAGCTGGGCGAAGGCATCGATGAAGGTCATCGCCTCGGGGAGCCTGTAGGCAACGAACCCGCACTCGCTGTGGTAACCCTCCTGCCGGCCGAGATAGCCTATGTCTTTATCCGGGGGCAGCATCGCATCGAGCGCCGCCAGGTCGACCCGCTGGTCTGTGACCGTGTCTGCATCGATCCAGTAAAGTCGCCCTGTTTTCAGACGCTTAGCCGCAGCTTCGATAGCGAAGATCTTACGGCAGAATTTATAGGCGTCGAATCTGAAGTTATACTTGTCGCGCCGGGGCGCCTTTCCCCAGGTTCTAGGCTGGTTTACGGCACGTCCTGCGATGACGGGATCATCTCTGTGGCGCTCTAAAAAGTTTCGGCAACCGTCACTTTCTGCAAGGAGATCAAGCAGTTCGATCCGAGAATTTTTCTCATCTCTGACCCACGGCCCCGTAAAGTCCTCCGAATAAACCAGGAGCTTTATATGCTCCGGCCACCTCTCATCGAAGGATGAGGTGAAAAGCTGGGCATGTCTTTCGTAGCAAGCCTTTGAGAACGTGGTGACAACGGTGATGTCATCGCAGTTCATCGAACCACTCGCCAGCGTATTCGACGGTCTGGTAGCCATCCATCCAGGGCCCGCCGCTTGTGAAATGGACCGCCTTCGGGTCCTTGCACTTCGAGTGCCCGACGAGATAGTTCCACTCCTCGGGGATCTCGCCGATCATCTCATCCTTGAGCCAGGCGAAGGTGTGGAGCCACCGGCCGGCTCTGGTGTTCACGTCGGTCAGCTCGCACTCGTAATTGGCTGGGTGCGCGCAGTTCCAAAGGGTCAGGGAACTCCAGTTCTTGCGCTCGTAGACCTGCTGGGCCCTCCCATCCATCTTGGTAGATGCGGTCGGCCGGAAGTCATGCTTTACACACATGACCGCGTACTGGTCATCGACCAGGTCAAACAGCTCCTTCACGTCAGCTCGGAACATGAAATCGCAGTCGACGAACAGCGCCCAGCCTTTATTTTTGGCCAGGGTTGGCACGAGGAACCTCGTGAACGCGAACTCGGTCGAGAACGGCCGGAGGTCAATATCGTCCCTGTACGGCTGAACGTGGGTGCGCCAGTAGAGGCCCTGAGACCTGAGAACGTCCTGGCGCAGGCAGTAAATCCGCAGGGGGATCGACGAAAGGCGCGTCAGCGTCTTGACGCACACCTGATAGGCTTGATCCTCGCGGCTGTCGTAGCCCACGTAGACGTTAAGCATTGAGCTCAGCCTTCAGATATTGGGCTTTGATCTTCTCGATAAAGTCGGCATCCAGATTTGGATTTGACCCCCAGCTCTGGCTCATCCCCACCACTTCTATGGGTTGGTCCTGCTTCGTCGCGGTCATAAAGACGTGGTATCCCAGTGGCTCCAGCGCCTTCTTGATCCGCTCTATCTCCCAGGTCTTGCCCGAGCCGCGGCCGCCAATGGCGGTGATATTCACGAAGACGCTTTTCATCACAGGATCTCGTGGGCTGGGTTCTGGGTCAGCTCCTCCAGCAGCTCCGGCGTCGCCTCTCCGGTGATCGCCTCGTTGTCCAGAACCGTGTGCTTGGTCTCGGACTTGCCGCTGACCTCGACAAAGACGGCTTTGACGAACTGATCCTTGTTGCCGACCTTCTTACCGGCGTTCGCGATCTTCTCCTCCCACCAGGACGGCGGGCGCACCGTGAGATGGCAATTCTGACCGTCCGGGAGCTTCTTATGGGCCGGATAACAGGCGATCGACATGAAGACGAAGCGCTGGCCAAACCACAGCAGCTCCTCCAGGGTCTCGTCGATGTACTGCTCTGGGATGTGCTCCATGACATCGGTGCAGATCACGCCGTCGAACTGGCACCGCGGCTTCTTGTCGATGCCGGGGACGCCAGGATCATACATCCAGGGCTCGGGCACGCCCCAGTCCTCGTGGAGCTTCATCTTGGAATATTGCCAACCCTTCCCGCAGCCATAGTCCAGGAGGGTCCGGGAGTTCGTGTCGCTGATCAGCTGCTTTATGTCGTCCTCGTGATACCGGATCGACTTACCTCGGAAGTATTTCCCGATCTTATGGAGCCAGCGGTATTGGGAGATGATCTGCTCGCGCTCGTCCATCAGCCGATAGGCTGCCGAGTTGAACATCACCTTCGGCGTCTCCTCGGATAGGTACTGCCAGGCCGTGCCGTCCGACATCTCCGCGAAGGAGAACTGGCAGTAGGCGATGTCCTGGAGCCACTGCCGGCGCTCGTCCTCGCTCGGAACATACGGATCATCGATGTTCTTGAGATCCATCTCACTGATCGGCTCGCTGGCACAGAGGCCCGTGGCACAGACCGGGATCCCGTAGACGATGGCATCGAAGCAGGCGTTGGAGCCATGGGTCACCAGGCACCAGGCGTCCTTCAGGTCCTCGGTGAGCCGGGTGTTGGGCTTGCGAAAGACGGTGTGAGGGATGGGCGGGCACTCCAGCTCGTGCCGGCGCCAGAAGGAAGGCTTGGGGCGATACCAGATCGGGCGGATGTCGTGCATGGACTTGCGGATGATCTTCACCGTCCGAAAGTGATAGTCCTCCTGCTTCGGGATGCCGAAGAAGCGGTAGTATTTGTTCGAGCTGCCGCACAGGACGATATGTTTCCCGGTCTTGCGGAACGGCTTCAGGTCCACCTGGATCCGATCGATCCTGTCGGACGGCCGGTTCTTGGTGAACGCATAGGCATTCGGCTGGGGATCGTTGATGCACATGCGCCAATAGGCGGGGTCACCTCTGCTGGGGACATTCAGCTTTGGCCGGGTGAACCCCTTATCGATCAAGAGGACTTGCTTGCCAGCGCGGATCCACGCCTGGAACACGTCGGGCGAGATCCCTTTGATCCCCATGACCACGGCCATGTCGTAGCCATCGATGTAGCCATCGAACAGGTGCGCGGGCATCCGATCGACCTCATCGCCATGGACGGCACAGCCCTGCTTCATGAGCCGGGCTATGTCTCCTTCGCGTCTCGACGACTTCGATCCCTCTTTCTCGGCCACGTAGAACATCAAACGCATAGCAAACCCTCATCTCTAAAGTGGGCCCAGGCGGCGCCCGAAGCCATTTCGGAAGGCTTCCACTGGGTATAGGCGATGTCATTCAAGAACTGCTGGCGTTGCTCGTCCGCGGGGAAGTACCTCTCGAGCTCCGGCGTGGGCTTGCGGCCAAGGGCGGAGGCCACGCCCTCGACCGTGAGGACCGGGATACCGCGGACCAGGGCATCGACACCGACATTGCTATGGTGGGTGACGATGGCATAGGCCCGGTCAATATCGTCGTTCAACTCACGATCTTTGGTCGAGGCCATGGTGCCCGGTATGCTGCTGTTGCCCTTCCAGCTTGGCTTGTGGCGGTAGATGATCCCTCGGGGCGAATGGTTCTGAAGCATCGCCGCAGTCTCGCGCTCCCACTCCTCGGGGAGTAAGCCGCAGACCCAGGCCGCCTTTTCGCTCATGCCGGCCATTAGGAACCACTCTCCATCGTGGAACCAAGGCCTCGGCTCAATCTCGTGGTGATTCCAGCGATCCGGCGGGTGCTTGATATTCTGGAAGTAGGCCGTGGGGTGATGGGAGTTCACGGAAATCTTATGGAAACCGTCGTACCTCCCGCCCTCGGTCCGGCTCCAGTAGCCTAGATCCACCTGTAAGGCCACTTTCCCATCGTCCACGTAATCCCGCATGATCTGGAGCAGCCCGTCCCGGAGGCCGTAGAAGGCGGCTATATCGGCCTCAGGCTCGCCTGGATACTGCTCGGGCCCTTTCCTGGTCACCTCGTACCCCATGCGCTCAGCGCCCGCCTGGAGGCCGTCAGCGCACGTTTTAGCCCTGGTCCCGAGATGTTGGTAGACCACCACGCTGGTCACGGCTTGTCCTCCCTCTTAATCAGCAACCCCTGCCCGCTGGTGCAGTGGATCACATGGACCCCGATCTCATCCCCATAATCGTCCATCGCCTTCCTGGCGCCCGGGCACCTCAGAGACGCATAGTCGTCGCACAGCAACATCCCGCCCGTCACCAGGAGGGGATAGAAGAACCGAACGGAATCGCGGGTCGGCTGGTACAGATCGACATCCACATGGACGAAGATGAACCGGCTGTCTGAAACCGCGTCAAAGCGGTCCGGGATCCAGCCCGGCCAGTAGGTTATCCGCTTGTGGTCGTTCAGGTTTCGGTCAACCACCTCCATTGGCCGCGCCATCTCGCCCTCGGTCCATTGGCGCCATGGGGTGATGTCTTCCGTCTGGATCTTCGACAGACCTTCGAAGCTATCGAAGATGTGGTGCATCCGGGTTTCATTCTCCGTCGCGGCGCAGATCAGGTGGCTCGACCGGCCCGACCCGACCCCGCACTCAACCGTATCGCCTTCGAGGTGAGCGATCCCCTGGACGAAGTGCCAGAGCGCAAAGGGGCGGCCGATCAGCCTCTTCTTGGGATCTCTGAACCTCTTGAAAAGCTGCTTGAACTCTTCGTCCTTCGGGTGGATCGGCGTCATATCTTCTCCCGCGTAAGCCAGCGCCAGGCGGTTCCGTCCTCGATCTCCTCGGGTCTCCAGTGGCACCAGGCCATCGACCAGAACAACGGGAAGCGGGCGTCGTAGGGCATTACCCGCCCGTGAACCCAGACGTCCTCTGTCATTCGCCCATACTTCGGATCGTTTATTTCATCGATGAACTGGTGAGCCACCGGGGCCGCCGCGATGATCGGGCCCTCGTAGAAGGCGGGGATCCCCTGCATCACAGCCCTGGTCGCCGCGCTGGAGGTGTAAACGACCACGGCATGGGCGTCCTCGAGGTCCAGGTCTATCGGCCGGCCCTCCGGGTCCACGGTGGTAACGTCTGTGTGATCTCCCCGAATATGGCGCTGTCTGGCAGGATGAGGTCGATAGACAATTGGCCGTGTCGTGAGCTTTCTGAGCCGGGTTATGACGTCATCCGGCCAATCGACCGGCATCGACATATCCGAATACTTGCCGCCGCGCTGGCCGCAAACGAGGATGTGGCGGCCTGATCGCCAGGGCTTGATCTCCAATCCAAAGGACTCCCAGCGATCCCGCATATTGTGGCCTGGCGAGTTCCAGCGGCCGCGGCCGTTGAACCCGTCAAACGCTAGGTGGAACGTGTTGGGGAGCTGGCCGGTTTCCATCACGGCATGGTGGGCGCCGGCCCGGAGGTGTGCTTTGGCAAACCGTAATTTGGTTCCGTAGGCATTCCAGGTGACGACGAAATGCGGGGGCTTGCCCTCCCCGGTGCAGACCAGCTCGTCACCGCAGGCTCTCACCCCGGCCTCGAAGATCTCCCAGGGCCAGGCCGGCTTCTGCCTGATGTAGGAGATTACTCGGAGCCGGGCGTCATCTCCAACCCGGGCTCGGCTAGGTAGAAGCACTCCTCCAGAACCTTCTGTAGCGGGATCTTCGGGAAGCATTTTAGCTCGCTGTCCAGATTGCAGTTGAAGACCTCGACACCGGCCTGGCTCAACGGCTCGACCAGGCTTTGGAAATGGGGGAGCATCTTCCGATAGACTTTGTCGGCGTAAACTACGGGGTGGTCACCATGCCAATGGTGTCTCCCATCCTGGGACTTCATGTCGAAACCTAACAGGACAATCCGGCGAGCGCCAGTGTGGAAAGCAACATTGATTCCGGCGTAGCCCGAATTGTTTCCGGTGCAGACGTACTCAGGGTCCAGGGCCAGGCCTTGGTAACTCTTCTTCCGCAGATTGACGATGGCGGGGTGGTTGATCTTCCGCTCGCTATTCACCGTATATTTGGTGCCACAGAACGCGAGGATCCCGGTCTCGTACCAGCGCCAGAACCGGAGATCGCTGAAGTACAGCATGTCCGCCCACGGGATCGCCTCGAAACCCCGGTTAATCGCAATGACTGGGAATCCGCGCAGCTGCTCCAGGTCGACCTCAAGCAGCGACGGTCCCGACGCTACGACGAATACCGTCTGGTCTTTGAAGATCGGGATGACCGATCCGTACATTTCAGGATTTGAGGATGAACATCACCAGCGCCCCGGAAGTCGAAAGCGAGATAAAGAATAGACCGAGCAAAATCCTATGCCACCGCCGGGAATCGTCATGGCAGTAAGCGTAGAACCTAGCGTCTACGTGGGTCAGAGACTTCTTGATGTCGCCGAGCAAGTCGTGGGTGCTCTTATGCCTGAAGTTGCACTCACGGATATGATCCTCTATTTGCTGTGACACCTTCGCCAACCTCACTTCGATTGACACACTTTCGCCCAATTCTATAACCTCTTCCGCATGGATTCAAAATTCAGCTGCAAGATCGGCCGGTTGTTCCGGTCATATCCTCGCAGCTGAATGGTCCCTGTAGCATAGATCCATGCCCAATTCGTTAATGTGGCATCGTGGATCTGATTGAAGACCTCCTGCGCTTTGTCATGGGCTGCCTCGTATCCGAAGGCGTCGCCACGGATGAAGAACTCGAAGCCCGGATAATCATAGGGCTGGTCGTCCTCGGTCTCCGGCCGGTCGCCGAAAACCTCCAAGATTGCAACGGTCTTCTCGTCGTTGTCCTCCGAGAGGATGCCCAGCTCCACCTTCCAATCGGTCGAGCCGCCTACAATCGCGTTCGTGTCCAGCTCGGTCGCCAGCTCGTCGAGTGCAGTCATTTCTTTCTCCCAGCAATCCCGCGCGATTCAAGTCTGCGCCTCATGTCGTTCGCCAACCGAAGCCCCAACCCGTTCTGCCGCCTTTTGAACGGCCGCTCGAGAAAGAAGGTCCCTGGCCGGTCTACATGGGCGAGCTTCCACTGGACGGCATAGCCCAGCTTCTCGTCACCCAATACCCGCGAGGCCCATTCCTTCAGGGGTGCGATCGGTATCCAATAGGCTTTTGTCCCGTAGTGGACGTGTGGGGCGTACTTCGCTGCGGGGCCGCCAAACTTCACTCTGACCGTGACAGTCCCTCCACCGAGGCGAAATTCAGGGAGTTCTGTAAAGCCGCTCGCTTTCAAGATCCCCATGTCCGACCGGATCTCGTTCCTCGCAAGCCGCTCAACCTCGCGACCCTCAGCTAAAAGTGAGGCTCCCAACGCCCTGATGGCCTCGTCGCCGTACTTTTTCAGGAACTTGGCGACGCGCTTGCCGCCTACCATTGTCACCCGGACAGTCATGGCTCACCCGAAGATGATCTTCGTGTGATGGACGTTCCCGTCCTCGTCCTGAGGCTGCTGGACATCCAAGATCGCCGGGGTCAGGGTCGGACCCGGGCTTCCAGTCGGCAACGTGAGCTGGTCCTCGTTGGCGATAGGCTTGACCCCATTCGTCCAGACCTCGCCCCGAGACAGCACCTCTTGCTGCTGGGCCTGCCGAATCCAGCGGTTCCTGTAGGAGATCCGGGCCTTGTAGGTGACCTTCGTGCCATAGGTCGGCTTGCCATAGTTGTCCTTGCCGGTCAGCGGGGCAATCGTGACCGAGGACTTCATCATGTCTTCGAAGTCGCTGATCGGCATTATATCGAGTCGAATCCTGGGTTGTTGTCGTCCACCTCACGAGATCCAAGATTGTCGTGCATCCCCCTCGCGAAGGAAGGATCAACGCGGTCTGTGTCAGACTTCTCGGTATCCTTTTCGGATCGACGAATGCCGCCGGCGAACACGCGGCCACCGCTCGTAACGCCGTGGGCATGGAGCGAAGTCGCCAGATCCATGAAGTGCTTCTGCCTCTGGCCAAAGCTGATCTTCAGATCACCAATGTTCCTATCGACCCTCACGGCGAACTTGCCGGCTATCGCCTTGGCGACCAGCGACGCCGCCAGATGGACATTGCCTTCCTCGGCTAGGGCATAAGTGATCTCTTCATCGAGCACCATCTGCGCGTTGAAGTCGGTATCTCCGACCAGGAACCGCACGGCGTCGCGGTTGCTGCCCGAGGGATTATGGTTATAGGTCCAGCCCATCAGAAAGGTTGCTCCGTCAGGTCTTCCACGAAATATTCGAACACGTCGCTGGCGTAGCGGGTGCCCGCTTTGTTGACCCACATTTGCAGGCGGTAGAGCCCCGCTGTGGCTATGTCCACCGCCGTCCAGTCGTAGCGGGTTATGCCGCCGGTCGTGGGCGACAATACCGCGGCGACGCCGGTGCCCAGGCCCGGGACAGTCTGATCAATTGCATTAATCACCACGTCTGCCGCGAACCCGGTCAGGTCAATGACCACATCATTCTCGTCATGGATCGTGATGTCGATCGGCCGGGGGAGCTCACCCTTGGTGTAGGGGCCGATCCTCTGGACGTTGACGAAATCGGTAGATGCAACCATCAGGCTCCTCGCTCAAGGTTCTTTCCAAGTATAGCCCTTTTTGGGCCTCTTCGTAATGAAGGCCTTCTTCGGGCGCTTGGTGATCAGATCCCGGGTGCTGGCCAGGCCTACGATCTCCGCCAGGCTCATGCCTAGCTCCATCGCCAGGGAGATCGCGTTCTCGAATATCTTGCCGGTGTCATCGACAGCCGTTATGTCCAGCGCCGAACTGAGGGTTATCTTGCCCTCAAAGACGACCCCTACGACAGCATCCATGCCCGCCTGGACGTCAAGGTTCAGCGCGCCCTCGAAGGTTATCTCGCCGTCGCCTGTGATCGCTACGGTCAGCGGCAGGCTAATCACGCCCTCGTAGGTCATGTCGGCGGCGGCCGCCTGGCCCACGCCGACATCCAGAGCTGCGGTAGCCTCCATGATCCGTTCAGCGGCGCTGGTCATGCCCGCTTGGAGGCCCAGGACGACAGCCTCCTGGATCTGCAAGGCGGCAATCGTTGAGATGGCCGGGGCCACATCCAGGGTGATCGACGGCTCGAAGGTAACCTCGGGCGTGAGAGCTATGGACGTTTGGACCGCCAGGGTGATTGACGGCTCGAAGGTAGCCTCGGGGGTGAGGTTTATGGCTGTCTGGACTGCCAGGCTGACTGCCTCTTCGATGCTGATTTCGTCGGCCGCCGCCATCGCGACCTGGACGGCCAGAGTGATAGCCTCCTCGAAGGTGTCGGCGCCGGCCGGGATAAGCTCATCCACCGCCTGCATCGCCACTTGAACTGCTAGGGCAGCAGCGGCCTCGAAGGTGATGTCAGGCGCCGTCTGCATCGCCACCTGGACAGCCAGCGTGAAGGCCGCTTCGAAGGTGATGTCCGGCGCCGCCGTCATCGCCACCTGGACGGCCAGGGTGAGTCGGCTCTCAAACGTGGTGACCGCCGAGACGTCTATCCCGGCCTGCACGGCGAGGCTGATCGCCTCCTCGAAGCTCACCTCATCGGCAACCGTTATCGCCACCTGGACCGGCAGGGCGATGGCCGCTTCAAATGTGAGGTCCGGCGCCGCGGTGATGGCCACCGCGACGGGCAACGTGACCGCAGGCTCAAACGTCGTATCCGCCGCCGCCGCTATTGCAGCCTGCACCGCCAGGGTGGCCGCCGCCTCGAACGTCTCCTCGCCCGCCGCCGCCATGGCGGTCTGGACGGCCAAGGCAATGACCGCCTCGAAGGACCTGTCGCCCACGACGGACAGGGCAGACTGGACGGCCAGGATGATGGCGTTCTCCAGCTCAAGGCCGCCGACGGCCGTCATCGCGACCTGGACCGCCAGGACCGCATCGTTTTCGCTCGTGACAACCTGCGCCGCTGCGATGGCGTTCTGGACGGCCAGGGTGATAGCGGGCTCGAACGTAATATCCGCAGCGGTCTGGATCGCCGTCTGGACCGCCAGCGAGATCGCCGTCTCGAACGTGAGATCTGGCGCGGCCGTGACGGCAGCCTGCACCGCCAGGGTGATCTCCACCTCCAGAGATTTCTCGACGAGAACGGAGATGGCCGCCTGGACCGCCAGGGTGACTGCGGTCTCGAAGGTTAAGTCCGGGGCGGCGGTGAGGGCGGTCCGCACCGCCAGGGTGACTGCGGCTTCGAAGGTCGCGTCCGACGCCACGGTGACCGCCGGCGCCACGGGCAACGCCATGGTCGGCTCGAACGTGATGTCCGCCGTGACGGAGATAGCGGTCTGGACCGCTAGAGTTGCGGCCTCTTGAAGCGTCACCGACGAGAACGGGGTCTCGGTCTTGTTCCCCGTTACCAGCCGGATCCGCACGTAGTCAAAGTTGGGTGGGCGAAAGACCCTCTCGCGTGCCAAGGATTAGATCTCCTCGAAGTAGATCGTCCCTGACATGAAGATCGCCGACCCCGGCGCCACGAGCAGCCGGCACACCATATGCTCGGCGTTCTGGACCCTCGGCCGCATCTCTGGCGTGGGCAGATAGATCCAGCCCGTTCGGATGTTGAAGGTCTCCGAGTGCATGTCCTCCTCGGTGCCGGTCGACGCCTCGACGGTATTGTTCAGATCGAGGTCTCCGCCGACTGCCGCTGCGTCATTCTGGTCATTCGGCTGCGGGGTCTGCGTCGTCCCGCCACTTCCAGACGTTAGATTGCCGCGAATTATCGAGACGCGCAGCATCTCTTCGTTCGCATCGCCCACATCGGTCACCTGGGACAGGAAGATCGCGTGGAGGATCTGCGGCACATTGGCCGCCGGGCTCAGCTCGAAGAAGTCTTGGAGGACCGAGACGCTGACGTTCTCGAAAGTCGCGCGGTACATCCTACCCATAGTGGTCTCCTACATCGTTAGGTGGGTCCGGTAAGTTCTATCATGCTTCTTGGGCAGCAGACTGGCGACTGCTTCGTCGTCCATCGTGATCTGATTGAAAGTCCGCAGGCCGTTAAACTCGGGCGATCGCGAATACGCTAGTTTCAGGAGTGAGTCGTGCGTCCAGACGATCCCGGTCACATCCTTCGTCGGGCCGGTCCTACTGGTGCCCTCGTCATTCAGCACCCAGGTTCCATCCCCGCCGTCGCGAAGCCACTGGAGGTTGGTGTCATCAACAAGGTGAGCTATGCAGAACAGCTCGTCGCCGTCGGGATCTTGGGAGACTCGGGCGCCCGCGACCGTATTCTTGGCACGCGAAGTGTCTATAACCTCACTGGTGAAGCTCGACGGGTCCGCCGCCACGTCGGATCGAATCAACCCAATCCCGGGGCCAGCCGGGGCGTCTAGTTCTACGACGATGCACACCTGCTCCCCGTCAACGCTATGATCGTGGATGAGCATATGTTTGACGCCAAAAAATGCGCCTATGTCATTGAACGAGGTGTCTCTCTTCGTCTGTAGGGTCTTGCCCGAACTCATCGCTCGCTGGAAATAAGTCTTGTCTCCGCCGGTCACATTGCCTTCCCAGAAACCGAAGTAGATTCGGTCGCTGCTATCGACAACCAGAGCGCAGCTTGAATCCATGAGCTCATTTTTGTGATCGGCCAGGTCTATGCCGGCTGTGAAGCTGTCGCCGTCATCTTCAGAGTAGGCCGCATAACATCGGTCAAAATCCGCCCCCATGACTTTGACGCGGGTTCCGTCGTAGCAGACCATGATGTCCCCATCCGACAACGTATCTATGTCTTCACCCTGGAAGAGACCGTTGGCGGTGGCTTTGGCGTCGTAGGCTTCTATGATTTCTGTGTAGTTGGTGCTGGTGATCTCTGACCAGGCATCCGAGTTGCAATCGAATCTCGCGTATATAGGACGCGCGGCCAGGGCAGCCCCGCGGGCGATGACATGGATCACGCCGGTCCCGTGTTGATCCAGTTTGGTGGCTACGGACCCACCTAATGAACCCAGGCCGTTGGCGGCTCCATCGTCCATGTCCGGGGCATTGCTGTTATCCTGCTCGGTCCAAGCATCACAGGGATCGTCGCCGTCGGCTTTGAATATCCCTATGACGCCGGTAGTGCCCTCGGCATTTCTACCTGGGAAATAGTAGCTGCCGCCAAACTCGGCATTGACCATCCGGTCGAAGTAAGACTGGGTGCAGCTCGTGATAACGACTGGGCACGCCATCAGACTAGCTCGTATCCAAGTGAGAACAGAAAGCGGTGATGTGCCAGGCCCAGGCTCTTGGCCATCTTGAGCCAGCCCTTCCTCGGTTTCCAATTCAGGCGGGGGTCCTGAACACCGCACCGCTCCGTGACGAAGTGAACGACCACCGAGCCCTTATGCCGCTCGCGTGTCTTCTCGACTGAGGCCATGAAGTTGGCCGCCCCCTCGTCGTCGTACCCGTTGAGACAGTGTTCCGTGATGACGTACCTGACCTTCTCCTTGCACTGGTTGCCGACGGCCTTCCGGCTGGAGCCGGTGTCGCAAGG
>SDBT01003549.1_pt1 | contig 26908 bp, 37 predicted proteins | sample 2277101 | NCBI WGS metagenome assembly SDBT01 (sample SAMN10404973, study PRJNA504765) | marine sediment metagenome | isolation source: marine sediment core GS10_PC15, 103 cmbsf | place: Arctic Ocean: Southern Knipovich Ridge | collected 2010 | reverse complement strand
CATGCGTGCGAACAATTGTCGTACTCTGGGCCTCTGGGTACTCCGGTGTTGGTTAAATCAGGCATCAGTCACCTGCTTGGCCTTGCAGCGTAGGCACAGATTGTCTTCCCAGCCTTCAGGGTGCGACTTCTCGCAAACATAAGACTGTTTGTCTTTGAACAGCCCGCATAACGATGTGACCTTTGGCATGTTGTAGCCCTGTGATGTGTAGACCGGATCGTGTTCATCGGACTCATCCACGTCAAACCATTCGGTTGCCATGCCTTTGCACAGATGGATTTTTCCTAACCGGGTTGCGTGGGTATGCACAGGAGCGTCTTCAAGAAATGAGATGCGAACCTTCATCTTGAATTCCGAAACCTTTTCCCATTGGCTAGTTGTCATCTCTTCGCCTCCATGAGTCTTTGGATCTCTTTGTATGTGTCCCTGAAGTCCTTTTGTAGGCTCTCGAACTTCTCCCCGAGATGAGATTCGCAGCGCATCTTGTCCGGGCAGTCCGGGCTAGTTGGCTGCTGGCAATGTAGAATTCCGCAGGTGAAGTCAACAGGCCTCCACGATGTGGGTACGGTCTCCAGGTAATCCAGGAAGTCGTTGATCTGCTGCTGGTCATCTGGTGTTATCGGCATCGCTCCCTCCTCTTTCTATCACCTTGGCTGCGCGTGCTTCAATGTCTTTAACTCCACACTGGCAAGGCCCGCCAAACGGAGCACAATCCATGTCAGGATGGCTTAGGTACGGCTGCATATCCCGAACCAGGTCGAGTAGCTCACCGTTGCGGCCCTTGAGAAATCCGATGCAGGCTGTGTCCCATTCTGAATCTGAGCCGTGTGCACCCGCTGGACCTTTGCATGTTAAACAGGTGTCCATCGCTAGCTCCCCACGACGGGCAGGTTCTTGGCCTGGAGGCTCTTGATGGCCCGCTCTGCCATCTCACCGGCCTGATCGCATATTTCACCCAGGTCCTGGCCGTACTGTTTAACGGATACTTGCCATTCGCCCTTGGCTGTCTGCTTGGCTTCGACAGAATTGAGGCTGGCGAACTCTTCAACTCGTTCATGCGCCCCGACTAACTCAGGGTCTCCGGCGTAGGTGTTGATAACTTTTGTTGCTTCCATTTCATTCCTCTCCTCTTGCTTGCTTAATGGCTGCTTCTGCTAGCTGGATTGTTTCTTCTAGGCAGTTCTTGAGATAGATCTCTCTGTCTCTGGAATACGGTCCACTTGGCTTTGCAATAGCCTCCAGTGCCTCCAGCAGGGCCGGTGCGGAGCGACATAGGTTGCACTGCTCAAGTTTGGTACTTACAGCAGGGTCGATATAAGGTTCCCACAATTCAACGATCTCCACCGTGCAGGTGCATTCTGGTATCATGGTGACATCTTCCTCTCTTCCTCTCTTATGGGGTCGTGGCGCTGCCGCTCGAGATACCTCAGTAGCTCGCCTTTGCGGTTAGTGCTGCGGCCCTTGTTCTTTCGCGTAGCAGGCGACTAGAAGGTCACCGGTCTCTTTGTCGTGGCTGGTCTTGTATGTGCGTTTATCTTGACCTGTATTTTCGTGACTTGCTGCCTGTCTTGTACTACATGCCCGTGTAGGGTTACACGGGTGCTTTAACCGGATGGCTGTCCCCGGCTACATTGCCCGTATAGCCAATAACTGCTGACTGGGTACGGGACTGCCTCTGTATCGCTCTTCAAATTCCTCTAGGGATATCGGTTGTGATATTTCGTCAGTCATCTTTGATCCTTCGCTCTGGCCTCGAATAGTTCAGCGAGTTCGGCTCGTACCACCTTGTCGCAGTCCTCGCAGATGCCGTGGGTCTCATCGTAATGGCGAGTCTGGTCTACCTCGTTCATGTCCTTGTCCTCGTTATGCGTGATATTCCAATTACAAATCCTAAGCAGTTGTTCCTCATTCATGATTGCTGCTCTGTAACCGGCTCCTGTGACGTCTGTGGGGCACTCAGGACGAACTCTTGGACCTGCTTGAGTAGTTGTTCAATCTCGTTGACCACGTAGGCCTCGGTTTTGTACGTCGTGTCTGGGTCGAATATGTACTTGGTTGTGTCTCCCAGGTGAGCGCAATCAAAACCTAAGTACCAGAGTTCTTCTTTTTGACCTGGAACACCGCGTCCTGAATATGTAATACCCCCGTGACAGTCCAGCACCTGTTCGGGTGATTTATGCGGGCGCTTTCCCTCAAAGCCATGAGTGCAATCCCAAGTTGTGCGTTCCCGTTTGAATCGTGTCTCGGTCACACCGGTACAGCCTTCTAAGCACTGGCTGTAATCCTTCTCGTACATCGGGTGTTCGCATGGTAGGCCGACGTAGCCACAAAGGAATCCGCCGTCCTCATGCTTGTAAACCATGCAATGGAAGCCCCATTTGTCTGTCCATTCTTTCGTTATGCTCATTCCTCACTCCCGAACATCTCACTTATGGTACTCCCGGCCAGTGCTGCCCAGACCTTCTTGGTACGTGGCCCTATGGTCTTGGTGCCCTCGCGTATCTGGTGGAGGTACGTCACCTCGTAGTCGAGCAAATCTGCCCATTTTGCCAGTTCTGAGTTGGTCCCCTCTTTGAACATGGGGTACTGGGGTTTTACTATGTCTGTCATGGTGTCCTTTCTATGGGTGGGTCACCAATCAGGTTGATGGTGTCCGCGTCCCATTCATCGAAGTAAATCTGAAATGGGCTTGAGTGAGGCTGGCGCAGAGTTTTGATTAGTTCTTTCTCAAATTCTTTCCAATCTGCCTCGGTAGGTTCGCGTTCTGTTAATGCGTCGTGCTTTATACTGACGGCTCCTACGAAATATCTGGTAATATATGGTTCTTTTTTGCATTGGTCGCATTGCTCGACACTAACCCGGTGAATAGCGCACCATGTGCTGTGTTCTGGCTTGGACATCCTCTTTCCTCTCTCACTCTTAATCTAAGACCGCTCCCTACCGTATACAGAGGCGCATACGGCAGGTCTGGTACTAGATGCTACTGCCTTTCTTTAGGCCTGTCACATAGCCCAGCATCCAGCCTGAAATATGGGCAACTAGGAAAGTAAGTATAAATCCGACGATTACGTTTGCTTCCATTAAAACCTCCTGGCCTGGTTACGTAAGATTAATGCTACGTCTCATAGTCTAGTACCCCAGCCAGCGTTTGAGGGCCGTTAGGCTGTAGGTGCTGTGAATGCCGAACTCGGTGTTGAATGATTCGCACATCTCGGGCGATTCCAGGTGGTTATGGCCTACGCTGCATGTATCAGCTTCTAGGTAGTGTTGGTGGAGGATGGCGACTGCTCGTAATCGTGTAATCATAGTTTCCCTTTTCTTTCTTTAGATTCTGGGGCCAAAGAAATTGATTGCAAACAAGACATGTTACAAACTATATATAGAATGCTTTTCAGTGTGCTCTCGTTTATGTCGGCACTTTTTTCTATAAGTGCAACTTGCGCCTCTGCATACGTATGTGCTTGGTCGATGTGCTGTTGAGTAATTTTCATAATTCCCTCTCTCTTTAACCTGTTAGGCGGGTCGTAGGAATCGAACCTACTCCCTCAAGCGTACGGCTTGATACTCGAATCCACTGAGTTATACCCGCCTTAAATCGGTAAAGACCTAAAGGCCCCCATACAGGCACGTATTGATCGTAAAGTAGAAGTTACTTGCGTATGAGATCAGCGCGTCCATGTCTCGGGGGTCGAGGAGCTCAGTCCAAGGCGTGCCCCAGTCTTGATATTGCAGACGGGCGCGGGTTGGCGTGCTGCCCTCATCCAGCTCACCAATGATTCGGACCGCTGGCCCACCGGTCATGAGTAGGATTTCAAACTCGACGGGTTTCATATATTCGGTATTAATGGGTACGTACCAGTCGGAGCGGACCATCACAGATAGCGGGGATTCGTCTATGCGCTCGCGTGCGGCCTCTTCGTCGTGATAGGACTCACTAGTGAACTCGCAAAGGTTATCGTTGATCTTCCATTCGTCGCATTCTTCCCAATCGCAGGCTATTTGCGCGTGTCCGAGTCGGGTCACCATTGCCTGAATGTTCTCTAACTGTGCGATGGCCTGGTCTCGTGCTGTATCGGTGTTGGCTGTCATAGTCATGTTGTTTCCTCTCTCTCAGTTAATCTGTAGAGACATCATATATCCACTGGTAAGACGGTGTCAAGTGTCTGGGTTAGCTTCTTCGGAATCTAAGGGTATGATTGTGATATGATTGGACTGGTCAAAGCATACCGGCCCACCCTCATGTGAATTGGATTAATTGGATTGGCTGTGAGGGAGTGCGCTTATTATAAGTTCCTTTACAGATAGCTTCTGTAAAGAGTCACAGTGTGGGCCCAATGAACAGATGAGAGTATGCTAGACCTCCAAAGTCTGATAAGATGTATTCGGGGTCGGGGTTCTATGACGCGAATGTGTTAGGGAGCCTCGGTCCAACAATAGTATACGAGTCACTCCGTAAGTGGTAAGATAGTAAGTACTAAGCCCCTTGCAGGCTCTGGAAACGGAGCGAGTGATCTGCAAGGGGCTTTTCTATTGCCCCTAATGGGGGTTAGCCCTAAGGGTCTAACATGCCGGGGACGCCCTCCAGGCGGCTCGCACCCTCTCCAGGGCTACCCGGCCAACCAAGTAGGTAAGTAATGTCTAAAAGGCGTAAAAACAGACCGTTGCCAATGGAGCGGTTGCCTCAAGGTAGTTATGACCCGCAGCGGTTCGCAAGCAACGAACAAAGGATATTTATACTTGAACGTGATTTGTATGCGTGTCGATACTGCGGAAACCACCTAACTAACGAGACAGCCAACATGGATCACATCTGGCCGTGGCGACGTGGTGGTAGAACGATCGTTGAGAATCTGGTAACTTGTTGCCGGTGGTGCAATCGTAAGAAGAAGAACAAGGGCTCTATCGTGCCGGCAAAGCCGGGGCACCCTACCGACCCATTCAAACGACTTAAACACGAAGAACGATTAATAGCATCTCAATTACGGCGTGAGTCTCGTATCTCGCACGCCGTCCAGTCGCACAGAGCGTCGGTGAATGGCGTGTCTGTTGTGAGTACGAAGTAAGTCCATTCTCTCTTGGCATCTTATAACTGCGTTCTCTACTAACGGGTGGTGGGCCTACCGCAGAGGCTAGATGGGATTTACTAGACAGGCCGATGGTCCGGAGCAATTCGGTAGCCTGGAAGTGCCGGTTTTTAGTCATTTTAATAATGGCTTCCTTGGGACGTTTACGTCTCTTTTAAGTACTACCTATTGCCTAAGATTCTAATACCTTCGCCGTCCGTAGGTGGGGAAACATAGGGATTGGCAATAACAACTTGATTTAAGCATAGGTGGTACGAATGGGAACTAGCTACTGAGGTATCTAGCATCGAAAGGTAACTACGCCCCTTAACCTCTGGTGCCGCTAGCCGTTGCTACCGCTAACAGTGGTTAGCCCTAAGGGTCTAAGGCGCTAGTGTCCCGAGAGTAATCGGTCAAGTAGGGCTCATGTGGCAAAGGGCCACCCTCTGACGAGTGTGGTAGACTACGGGCATGACGATCACTCGTAACCAGCCTCTAACTACTAAACAAATGGCCTTCGTTACCCACTACATGGCAGGCGAAGGTCCAGCAAAAGCATGTAAATCAGCAGGTTATGCAGGGACAATCCCTACCTTATACGGGACCGGTGGCAAACTTGTACGTAACCCCAAGATACTCGCTGAGATAGCTACCAGGCAAGAAAACGAAGCTCAATCTAAGGGCATCGACCTTAACTGGATTGTCTCAGAATTGAAGGATAATGCCTCTAAAGCTAAAGCAGATGGGCAGTATGCAGCCGCTAACAGTGCGATAGGGCTCATAGGCAAGGCACTAGGCTTAATCATAGAGAGAACAGAGTCTAAGAGCCTGCAAGCTACTATAGACCTGGGCCACGTAGGCCAGTTAACAGAGAGCCAGAGAGCAGAGGCACTCCGACAAGCAGCAGACCTACTAGACCAGAGGGCACTAACCGTAGCCAGCGACGTTGACAAATAGGCCCTTATAAGGAGGAACATGTGTGTGATCGGTGTAATGAGTACGACAGGGCCAAGGGCAGCGTGGCCTGTGTAGCTTGTTTGAACACGGTTAGGCATCGTAACCGCGTGGTGCAACGATAGGAACGCGCGTTCCTTAGACCCTTAGGGCTAACCACTGTTAGGGCTGATAACGGTCAGGACTAGAAGCCATGTTGCACAATAGAGGAGAGAGTTATGTGTATTAAGTGTAATGAGTACCCGGTGGCTTACATGTTGGCTGTCAGGCCGGGTTCGATCGTCCCCTTAAATCGTTGCACAGCCTGCGTGAACACCGTCATGAACCTGAGCTCTTCGAGATTCCGCAGAAGCTCGCCCTCTGCTAAACTACCTGAACCTCCTGTAATCGAGTATCCAAAGCAATAGAGGTACGCACGTTCCTTATACATTCTTGAAGATAGTTGCTGTGAGAGGCTTGTAGGCGCAGAGACCCAAGGGTCGGAGTCCCGTGTACTATAGTAACTTGAGTCCCTACCAACCGACTGACGTATCCCCAAGAGGATGAAGTATTATGGTAACTAGGACTCCATATAACTCAGAAGACTGGCATATTACAAAGTTTGAGATATTGCCTGGTCGGATATGGTTTCGCGGAGAACGGTATACTCCTGTTGAGAGCGTTCGGTACAAGGAGATGACAGAGTTCTTGAGGATGAACTTTGGAGAGTTCTGGATGACGGACTCCGAGGTTTGGACAATTTATCAGGACAAGTATCGTTCTAGCGCACGGACTCTAGTTGAAAGCCAGTAGGTCAAAAGGTGTTTCTGAAATTTCGCGCGTATTCTGAATTTCAATGAAGAATGTTGCAAAACTAAGGAATTATTCTAAATTAGCATTCGGATCTTTCTATGTTCTCTTGATGATGGGAGGGTTCGTGTTGATGTTTGTGAGGTGTGTAGATGAACCTACGAAAGTTATTTCATTGGTCTAAATGGGACGACCCCGCTGAATACGACTGGTCGGAGGTTGCTCGCAGGAAAAGAGACCGCGATCTAAACCATACATCATTAGCTGTTGACTATAAGTGTTCGAATACCCATTTAACCACGCTCTGGCTAACTCGTGACCAGAAGAACGAGCTTAGATCGAAGTTGGTTCCTGAAGAGATATTATGTGGTGCTTGTGGTTTTTATTCTATATTAACTCCATTAGCGAAGTCCTTGAGGGACATTGATGAGAGTGCTCGGGCCGTCAGGGAATATAAGGGAGTTATGCCTAATGCCTAGATACGAGTACGAGTGTGAGAACGGTCACAAGACGTTGGTGAGGTTCCCATTTGGAGATAACTTACCTCCAAATGAGCTTTTCTGTGGTGCGTTGAATTCTACCTGTTGGAAGATGCTCAAGCGCCAGTATTCTACGTTTAGCTTTACGATGTCATGATTCATCAAATTAGGACCTTTCTGTTCTGTGCTCGTAAGATTGAGATTTATTGGCATGCGCCCCCTGTTCGGAAGTACCGAGGTCTGTACGTTGATATTGGGCGATATCTGAAGCCTGGAACATATCGTGGAGGGCGTTTAACTGTGGAGAATTCAGTTTTGTGGCATGGTTTTTCTTATCGTCTGTGGGGTGGAAAGAGATGACCTCGAGACTTCGCAAAGGTCCGCCCTCTGCTTACACTCATGCATATCTCAGGCGCCGTAGAGCCATCAAAAAGCTTGAGGATCAGGTATTCGTTTGGGGCCGGCAGTTAGGTCACAATGGTTGGCCTGACGGTCCTGGTAACACGTTGACCTCTGAGCATATTCAGGCAGCTATAGATTCATTAGGTGTTGATGATGGGCCCAGCAGTACGATCCTAGATGGCCCACTCGATTGGCAGTCGGTTTCTCTGATACATAGTGACAGCATGGTCGATCTTCTTGCAGAGAAGGCCACTATGAATCCAGTGCTCGATGCCATTATTACCGACAGGGTAAACCGTGGGTTTGCAAAGAATGTCTTCCCACAAGGAACCATAGATGAATGAACACTCTGATGAATGTCTGGAAATCGAGAGCGAGCCAGCTCATAGCCGCTTCCCTGCTGAATATCACGATAATGGTCGTGCTGCTGACAACAGTGCCAGGTTGGAAAGAGTGGGATCTTCCGTGGAACATATACGCTACAGGGAGTACTGGGCTAGCGTTTTTCCTCCTTGCACCATCCTTGATAAAACAGGAAAAGAAAAAAGATGAGTAATTATGTCAATTCCTAAAAATCATCCTTGGTGGTGGAGATTACGAGCCTGGCTTACGTGGTCAAGCGTAGAAGATATGAAACTTGCTCGAATCACAAAGTCACAACAATTCTTCAGGTGGGCTTTATACCATGATTAATCGCAGATGGCTCATCCTGGACGAGAAAGAGTTAAAAATGACCGACATGAGCAAATGGTATTACCAGGAATATGTCTACGGAGAACGCACTTCTTCTCCAGCTATGTATATTCAGGCTGATGATCTATCCACTGTGCAGCTTGCCCAACCTAGATTATGGCAAAGGTTCATGTGGTGGATTAAGGGACTGTTTTCATGAAGAAACGTTGGCTCATCCTGTTCCTGGCCGCACCTGCATTGCTGCTCACTACGGCCGTCATAGCCTCTCTCACAATTGGAGAGGTTGAGCATGAATACAATATTCTCGCCTGTGTTTCCATGGACCCCGAGGCCGGAACCACCTTCTCTCATGATCTTGAGCCAAACGGAGAGAAACGCCATATTCAGTTCGTCACCAATACCTGTGAGAACAACATCACAGTCGGCATAGAGGCCAATAAGCCGAACGTCGATTACCTGGAGTTCAGTGAATGGAATACCGGAGAATTTAGCCTGTCCAGCGGCGAGACCCACAAGGCCACAGTCACAGTTCACGTTGGTAATGATGCCCCAGTAGGCCCTGCACCATCACTGTTCTTCGAGATAACGAGGCCGGAATAAAATGAGATTAAAATTCTGGAAGAAACGTCCACTACGCAGTCGCAGTATCTACGTTGCACCTAATCACCTCATGTATTTCATCGAAGGCATTGAGGTAACTCACGAGGAATACCATAAACGATTTGGCGATGAAGAGTGTGTGGCTTAATGCAAGATCACTACCGATGCGATCAAGGTCACAAGACCGCTATCCTTCGCACTCCAGGCAAACCGCCTATAAAGGTCTTCCAGTGTGCCAAGACCGCCATCATCAAGAACCGACACGTCATGTGTGAAGGCGCTTATAGACTAAAGGAGTAAATATTATGGGTTACTGGTCAAGGTTTCTTTCAAGTATGTGGGGGCGTACCCCCAAGTTCCCAATGACGTTTGCTTACCCAACCGTTCTCAAGAACGGTGAACTGTATAGCGGCAGGCTTGTTGCATGGCCCGTAGGCGGCACCAGAGTCGGATACACGATCACAAACGGCAAGCCCCAATACGGCATCCTCAAGTTCATCGCCAAGAATTCTACTGAAGATGGGGTTCCTCTATACACACAGGTTGGAGATGGAGACCCAGTAGAGGTTAAGGGGCTCATGTTCATCTCCGGTTCTACGACGTGGAGAGACGAAGTTAACATCTAGGAGGGTAGCTATGGCAGATCATCCCGGAGGACACAGACCTAAGAAGAAGAAGCCTAAAGGGAACAAGGGTGGCAAGAAGAAGTGACTCAAGAGACTGAATCAGTAACTTGGTTTCGTGATTCTAACGGTAAGCTGATTAGTGAGACGAATCATAAGTGCGCTCCAAGCAATATGCCTGGAGGCAACTACATATGTAAATGCGGGGTTAGTTTGCCTGCGTTTGATGAACTGATGTCTAACAGGGGGTTAGCCTCTGAGGAGTCTAATATGGGATTAGGGCCAAAGAAGAAATGACATACCGCAGGAGGTCACTTCTGTGACTACGTTAACCAAAGCTGAAGAGGAAGCGATTCTGAGGACTGCTAGTCTCATTCAGATGGATGAGGCTTCCAAGGACTTTCGCTACTTTCTCGACTTTGTTTACATCAACGAGGCTCCACAGGCAGGTGCTGTATCTTCTGGTGGGAAGACTAAGGTATCTAACTGGCCACATCTTATTGAATTGGATAACCAGTTGATGCGTCCTTGGGAATTAAAGGCTCAGGGACTTCCTGTTTTAGAGAAAGACAGAAAAACTGCTATTGGAAAGGCCCGTCAGGTAGGATTCTCTGAACGTGTCGCTGCATGGAATTGCTGGCTCATCTTCTTTAAGCGAGACTCAGTTAGCCTAATGACATCCAGAGGCGAGAAAGAGGCTATCTATCTTCTAAAGAAGGTTAAGGATATCTACGATAACCTTCCTGATCTCTGGAAACAGACTCAGACTCCCAAGGGGCGTAGCGATTCCTCTACCGAACTCGTTCTCTACGATATGAACTCTCGAATATTTGCCCTACCATCTACTGAACATGCCGGACGTGGATTCACATTTACCTGTGTTACAACCGACGAGTTTGATTTTCATGAGTATGGTGGATCGAACATGATGGCTGTACTTCCGTCAATTGATGGCGGCGGCCAGCTTATACAAGGATCTACTGTAGACAAGAGAAGAATATCCAGTCCATTCCAAAATACTCTTAGGAATTTTGATGAGTTAGGATACACTCTCCTCGTATGGCCATATGATGTTCGGCCTGGGCGTGAAGGGGAATGGTATGAGAAGAAACGCCTTACTACCCCCGAAGAAGAACTAAACGGTTTATCCCGTGAGATGTTCATGGAGCAGGAGTATCCTCGCTCTCTGGAAGAGATGCTCTCACCTCCAAAGGCCTCAAGCTACTTTGACTTCGAGTCCTTGATGAGGATGCAGAGATACTCTCATGACCCTATCCAAGAGGAAGGGGTTATCAAGGTGTACAACAAGTTCAACGGGTCTCACAAGTATGTGGCTGGCACAGACGTTGCTGGAGGACGCGGGGGCGACGCAGACAGCAGCGTGACCCTAATCATTGATGTGACGGAGCCCATGCCATACAAGGTAGTTGCGGAGATAATAACGAATACATTGGATATTGACGCCTTTGCCAACGCTTCTCTGAAAATGTTGGATATGTTCGATAACCCGTGGTGGAACATAGAAAACAACGGTCTGGGTGAAGGCTTCGCTTTACGCGCTGATGACCTGTATCCACATCGCCGTCTCTTCTACGGAGAGGGTAAAGTCCTCCCGGGCCTCAGTGTAACCAGAACCAACAGACCAAACATATGGAATGAACTTCGTGGACCTATTAGACGGGGTGAACTCGTAACTCCCTCTATCCGAGGATTACAAGACCTGTTCGATATCATGGTCAATACTGGCAAGGACGGCAATCTGGAGCGGCCCGAAGCCCGTAGAGGCGCACATGACGACTATGCCTCTGCCCTTGCGGTCGCATGGTATATTAAAGACAAGGCGGCTACTCAGAGGCAAAGGGTGATTGCCTCGCCAGTAACTCATTAAGAATCTGACCGTTATCAGCTTTAAGAATCTGACCGTTATCAGCTTTAAGAATCTGACCGTTATCAGCTTTAAGAATCTGACCTACAGGGAAGAATGTTGCACAACAAGGATTGTAAATGGTTGATTACAGCCAGGAACTAACACAAGAGTTTGTTAATCAAGGCCGTAGCTACTTGGAAAAGGTCTGGGGCGAGTCTCACGCCAACTGGGAAGAGACTGATTCCTACGTCGGCCTAACCTATGATGTATGGCCTACGGCAACTCTGAATGCCAACCGAGTCTCCTACAGGCCCTCTACAGCTCGACAGAAGATCAAACACGCCGTAGATGTCCTACTGGCCTTCGATCCGATTATCCATTCAGAGCCTAGTCGGGAGTCGCGTGCTGCCCGTGATAAATCTGATGATCTTGAGAAGGCTGTTACCGAGATCGTCACCGATTCGTTTATGAAGATGGTGACGCCTCCTCCGTGGCTCATCAACGGGTACTTGCTGGTCTATAACTACGCTGTTCTTGAGGCGCCGATACTTGCTACTGGCAATATGGATTCTCGCCCGTCCCGGCCCCGTAGAGGTGGGACCGAAAGCCCTGAATCCTTCCAGAAGCGTACTGCCTCATGGCGCGCAGAATCCAAGTTCTGGAATCCCATAGAGTTCCGTGTTCCTAACCCTTCATCTGTACTTATAGACCCGGAGCAGTTAGATGTTCAGATGGCTATTAAAGTTACCTCTATGACGGCCATTGATCTACATGAACTGTCTAAAAGGAAGCAGAAGACTCGTAAATCTGCTGTCATATTCAACCTGGATAAAGGGCAAGAGTTTGAGGACATAGCCCTTGAGGATGTGTGGACAAAGAACTGGCACATGCTCAAACGTGCCAAGGGCGAGCCGATATACATGGAGCGCAACACATGGGGCTACGTTCCCTTCATACAGGGCTTTGGGGGCTTTGGACAGACTGCCTTCGACAACAACCTGAAGAAACGCACCGAGGGCATACTCGACCCGATCAAAGGATCACTGCTCAGGCAGGCGCAGAATTGGAGCGCCAAACACAACATACTGATACGACATGCGTATGCCAATATTATGACCACAGGAAGCCCAGAAGAACTGGCTCAGGCCATGGCGACTGACGGCATCATGGAAGTAGCAAACCTTGATGAGATTGGTGCCGCTAACTTCCCAGAGGTATCGAAACAACTGTTCCAGTCCGGAGCCGAGATAGATGCCGATATTGACCGACAGATACCAGGCATCCTTGGTGGTCAACGGACACCGGGTGTTACGACGGTAGGCCAGCAGGCTATTCAGTCCACGGCTGCACAGCGAGCATTCGCACTAACACAGAGGGCTACCGAGTATATGTTCTCTACGGCTCTTCAGAGGGTACTGAGACTGGTTGATACGCAAGACCTACAGATACTGAATCTAAACAAGAGCCTGATTGGTGGGAACTACCGTATGTTTGCGACCTTCCCTCAGATTGACCCGGCGATTCAGATGGCCCGGACAGAGACCAACATGCGTAAGGTCTCTCTAGGTCTTATGTCTCGTCAAACCTTCTGGGAAGAAGAGGGGCTGGCTAATACCACAGAAGAGGAAAACAGGCTGATGATTGATAAGGTTAAGCAGCTTCCTGAGATTGCCCAGTTACTGGCCAAGAGTGCTGCTGAGGTTGAGGGTATAGGCGCAGAGTTCGATGAGGCGGTGAATCCAGAGACAGACCTAACGACTAATCCTAACTCCCGTGATGGCGGGCTAGCACCCGAGACAGGTCTCAGAGAAGTACTGGACCCGAATACAGTAAGCCCAGCGAGGACTAACATTGGCTAAGAAAGTAAACCAGTTTGCTCAGGTGATCGCTGATGTGCGACGAGAACTTGCTGATGGCCGGAAGGTTGCTGCTAAGGCTAACGTCGAGACTGTTCAGGCATCTCTGAGAAAGATAGATCCCAAGAACGATCCTATCCGACAGTCGTTTGTGGATCAGGGGTTCAGCTTAACTCGTCTCAAAAAGCGGAGGATTAAGTAATGGGCCTACCTGAAGAACTTGAGCGGATTGCTGCTGCCCAGAATGCCCTTACTGGTATTACCGTACAGAAAGACGCCAATTTTTCAGAAGAGCTTAATGCTGAGATTGCGTCTGTTGACTGGACGCTGCCGTGGGATACTCTTCGCAACATTCCATTGGTTCAAATTAATCTACCTCGGTATTCACAAGAAGAGATTACTGCCTTTGCCAAGGTGAATGAGCCCGGTACTGCAATACGAGATGACTTGTCTTCTGGTGGACGTCACCGTGAAGCAGCAGAGGCACAACTGGAAGTAGAATCCTCCAGAGATCGATTGAATCTTGGAAAGATCACAGAGAAGGCTCCGGCAGATATCTTCGATACTAATGACGCAGAAGCTCTATTGGATCAGGCTTATGACCAGTGGGTTGATATTGTTGGTCCAGACATCGCAAACAATATCGCTATATCTACTGCAGCTGAACTTCATATTGCTGAGAACCTCCTTCGTGAAGATCGTGAGGCCGGTACACCTGCGAACTCGTCTATTGCAGCAGCAGATATAGCGATAGAGACTCAGGGAAGCAACGCTGAAGCCTTCCGCAATACTGGTGGCCTCAGAGAGTTCATCTTTCAGGATTACATTGAGGGCCTGACTATCGCCGGAGAGATCACCCCGCAGGAAGCGGCACTATTCACGAGCAAAGAAGTCGTTGCCGGATTCGATCTTGTTGACCGGACTGAGGACGAAGTTGTAAGCGAAGATGAAGTATTCAGGGCCAACGCGCAGATCAAACTAAATAACATTGTCCGAGACTTCCAGAATCCTGAACTACTGAATACATTGAAGGATATTGGCGGCGGCGACATGGCCGAAGCCACTGTAAAGCTATACGAATCTAAAGATGAAATAGATAAAGTACGCCGTGGCGAGCGCCCGCTCATTACCCATTCATCGGATGTTGCTCAGTCTCAGATTGCACTGGATGAGGCCAGGCGCCGATTAGACCAGGCCTTTGCAGCAGGTAACAGCAATTCTGACCTGAATACCTTTATCGACAGTTCTAGGGCAGAGGCTAATATATCTCACCCATCCAGTCTGTCTGGTGACGATGCCAAGTTACAGTCGCAAACACTAGGAGCAATTAAGGACCAGGTCCAGACGTTCATAAACACGGGCGCCACAGCCATTCAGATTCAGGCATTCACCGATAATCTGATGAATAGTTTCAACGCCATTCGTGGGCAGTTTACTACTCAGGCCCAGATAGATGCCGTGTCAACAGAGACCGGTGCGAACAAGGCTCGGAACGACTTCTTGTTTTCACAGGGAGTAGACCCCAGTACTCTTTCACCCGAACGATTGCGTAACGTATCTCAGGCTATTCAGGGCTTTGGCGGAGTCACAGCAGAGTTTGAGCAGTTCTTCGACCAGAGCATACAAGGCTTTCAGCAGGAAAAGGTCAATCAGGACTTTACCGAACTGTCTCCTGAAGACCGCTCGGCAGCAGTGCTCGGTCGCGCAGGGTTCCCTACTTTTGATCGCATCAGTTCTCGTGGCCAGACAGGTGCTTTCGGAGAAACCAGAGCACGGGCATTTGCAAATGAGGCTGCTAGGGTAGGAGATGAACTAGGCAGAGAGGCTATCAGTGCCATAGGACAAGACCCCGCATCTGATACTCTCAGTCGTATTCCTAGATTCAGTGGTGCTGATATAAATACGTTGGCCCAGAGGTTCGGCCTACGTGGCCCAGGCTTTGACCCTGTAACAGAATTACCAGAGCGTCTTACTGATGCAGGATTCAGGTTAGAGCATCTGCGTGAGACAGGACAGATACAAGATGGCCCGCCGTCACCTAGTTTCTTTGCTCCTGTACGACCCAATCGACTTGATCGTGGACTGGAAGAGGAGATTACCAGGTTGTCGGAAGGGGCTCCAGAAGGGTTTGCTGACTTCCTAAGAACTCAAGTCCCAAGTTTTAGGACACAGGCTGGAGAAATAACTCGTGCTGGCAACCGTCGTGAAGAGGAATTTGATATTAGGTTTGAGCCTCGCACTAGAAATGGTGAAGCCAATCCAGCATTCACTGGAAGGATAAGCCGGGTATCAAGAGGGAAAACGACTCCTACATTTGAGTCTACTACTAGGGTGTCTAGCCTGCTGAGGAATCAGAGGTCTCAACTGTTATCCAGGTTTGCATCTGAAAGTGAAACACCAGAAGAGCGCCGACGTTCACTTCGCACTTTCGGTGGTGGCAGTAGAATCCGTGGAATTATAGGTAGAGGATAGTGGCTCATAATATAAGGCCGAGCAAACGAGCAACTAAAACTGTTCCTGTAGCAGAATCGCCACAGGTAGTTTCAACACCGAGTATCCCGGACGAGTCGGCTATCGGGCCGTTGCCAACTTTTCAGGGAACAATAATAACTCGTGGCGCCATTAATCCTCGGTTTGGGGGTCGGCAAGATATCGGCCAGGATACAGGCCTGCCATTCTTTGGCACCATAGGCACTACCAAACGTAGGACAGAGCAGCAAGACCCCAAGCGGTTTCTCCCCTTTGACCCCAGGCGTGGATTAAACGTAGGCCCAACTGGACAGCCTCTTCGCCCTCTTAGTGTCGAGGAGATACAAGGGCGCGGGAGACAAGGCGCCACTCAGTTCCGGCAGTCTATAACCGATCCCACTATTGGCCGCTTCGAGCGATTATCCCAGTCAATAGGTGAAGGGTTTGCAGAGGCATTCCAGGGGGTTGATTTAGGGATACCTATCACTGCTCCTGAAGAAGCACGCCGTTTAGATTTTGAACGCCAGAAACTTGCACAAGAACAATTTATTGAGAACGTTGTTGAGCCACTTACTCGTGGAGCATTCGGAGAGGTCGAAGCTAATCTACTTAGGGACTTCGATAAACGCGACCCTGTAAGCAAGTTTATATTTGAGTCTATTGGTGACCCGACTAACCTCATAACAGGAGGCACGCTGGCCTTAACTCGTAAGGGCGGCACCAAGGCCCTCAATCTAACTAGCAAGGGTCTCGGGATAGTCGGGAATACGATTAAACGCCCTAGCAGCTCCATGAAAGCTACTTTGGGCATTGACCCGATAGACCTAACGCAAGCAACTATCAAGCAGACAATACGCGCTGAGGCGGAGTCTGTAGTAGGTCAGGCCATACGCGGCGTGCCAATAGCCAGTCAGGATGAACTCACTCAGATAGGCGGGCGTATCATATCTCAACGCACCGCGAATACTCCTAACATTACATCTAACGCAACGGTGTTTACTGAAAAGCTGAACGCCCGGTACGTGGATGATTTCACGCCACTGAATATTAATGAGCAGGGTCAGCTAACTAATCTTACTGGCATCGACTCGACTCTTCCGGGTGCTCCGACTATTCAGGACGTGGCCGCTAACCTGCCCCTGTATTTCAACCAACTCAGTACAGAGCAAAAAGAGACAATGGGTGAGCTCAAACGTATATTCGCTGACTATACTGCGATGCTGGATGAGGTTGGGATTGAGGTAGGGCAACGTTTGGACATACAGCCTGGTGGGTTCTACATTCCCCGCGGCCCTGCTAACGTAGGTGACCTGGATGAACCACTAAAGGTAGGCCGCCGTGGAGGACTTGGCGGTAAGACTGGCTCCGAGAGACAGGCCTTCTACAAGTCCATGGCTGACGGCATTGAGGACGGAGCTGAATATGCCTCGTTCAAGGAAGTGCTGGCGGGATTCTTCGATTCCATGGGGCATCGCATCAATGACCAGCTAACGCTTAATGTTCTGAAGACTGAGGTAGACCCAACTACTGGAATTAAGCTATCGCAGACGGCGTCAGATCGTGTGCCGGGTAGCTTACGAGTAGCACATAACAAACTGTTGAATCAGATCAGTTCAACTCGCAATACTCTGCGTAATCAGGTTAATCGCCTGAAGGCACAGATAGGTGAGGCTGAACGTAATACTCGTAGGGCAGAGACGGCTGCTGGCAGGACAGAGAACGCAGGTCAACGTGCAGGGGCAGCAGAAGCAGCATATGACGCGGTAGAGGCCAAAGGCCTACGTGGTCAGATTACACGCCTAGTATCAGAGGGTAGACACTTCTCATTTGATTATGGACAGCAGATACAGCAACTCCGTGCATCAAAGCAAAAGCTAACTGCCGGTGATCTTAAAATGCAGAAGGATTTTGAAAGAGTAAGCGCCGAACTAGACGAGAATCAGGCCATCATGAATGCGATGGTTGCCGATCCTCGTGCTGACCCGGAACACCTATTTAACTTGTATAGGGATTCCGTAGTCTTGGATACCCAATTGGATGAACTGTTCAATGCGGCACAGCCTCTATACCAGCGAGTGGATGACCTAATTGAGAAGGGAATTGTTCAGAAGAACCTTATTGCTGAGAATAGGTCATCCACATCGACAGCCCGTAAGTCTGAGCGACTCGCCACGCTCCAAAATAGGTCTGTTCACTCTCTTAACCGAGAAATGAAACTACTGGCCAACGAGCAGGTCCGTGCAGAACGCATTGCCTTGCAGGCCCAACAGAGAGGTCTGAAGACTGCATTTAGATCTACAGATAGTAAGACAAAACTAGGTGACCTGCAGACTACGCTTAATAACCATGCACAGGAATGGCAGGCTGCGATAGCCAAGTCTCAGCAGGTGCCAGCAGGCAGAGCACGTATTCCGGGGATACCGGGACATGATTTCCCTGCCGAACTAGCACGAGAGGTTGCACGAGGGCTTGAAGGGAAGGGTACTCTACGTAAATTTGCAGAGACTCCTCTGGATGTCGTTAACTTCGTCAACAGAATGTACCGGACATTCGGTGCCACAGGTGATAACTCGGCTCCGTTCATTCAGGGTCTATTACTAATGGGCTCAAACCTATCTGTAGGAATTAGGGCGCTCAAGGTAAACGCCCGTACCCTACTAACTGCCTTCTCACCTGGGAAAGATTCAGGCTTGGTTTATGGTCGCTACCTCAGGGGATTCGATGAGGCAAAGGCCGCACGAGGCAGGCTTACATCAGATCAGTGGGCTAACTTCAGACTGCATCAGGGTATAGGTGAATTCCAGCTAGGGACCGGAGATATTGCTTTTGAAGATACTCTAATGGGGAACGCTGTAACGAGCCGTGTGCTTCGATCAGGGCGGCGTATTGCCCGTGAGTCCAACATAGCCTTTAACAACTTCACTAACACAGCTAGGTTGGAATGGGCTGATGATATGCTTCAGGTCGAGATGAGCAAGGGCCGTAATCTTGACGAGATAGTCGAGAGTGGAGATATGCACCAGATCGCCAGCATAGCCAACTCTATGACTGGTCACGCTGATGAGGTTGCCTTTGCTAATTACCAGGAACTACTGTTGTTCGCTCCAAGGTTCCTGCAATCACGTATGGCCACTCTAGGTAACGCGCTAATTGGTTCAGCCCTTGTGCCAGCGAAACGGCTTGGGTTAGGTATCGGGCCGGAAGCCAACCTGAAACAACGGCAGGCTGCACGTTCAATGACCCGTATGATTGCATGGGCAGTCATGATGACCAACGTAATTAACGAGGCTCAGGGGCGTGAGACTGATTGGCGCCCACTAATAGACGACCCTAACGGTGGTAAGAGGCGCAATCCTAACTTCATGCGTATTAGGGGATTCGGACGAGACTGGTCTCTGTTAGGAACATGGGATAGCTTGGCCGGAGCAATTATCAGCATCGGCACAGGTAACCCAGAGGACGCCCTTCGTAACATGGGATCAGGTGCTCTGACTATTATGTGGGACAAGATGAGTGGTTCTGACCCGGTAGGAAATCCTGTGCCCGGATTCAAGGCAGACCCTATAGATCAGGCTGCTCATATCATGGAGAATCTTGTGCCGTTCTCGTCTCAGGAACTTGGAACGATTACAGGAGATGCTCTGAAGGGGGTCACCGAAGGCTCCGTTTCCAGTAGAGCCAGCGATGTGGCCACTGGGGTTGTCTCAATCACTGGGGAGATGCTTGGAATTAAGTCTTCACCACTATCTCTTGGTGAGCGAATAGACGACGCCCGTGACAACAAGCGCATTGACATGGGGCTGGAATCAGACTTCCGTGGATTAACCGGAGCACAGCAGGACGAGATAGATGCTGACCCGGATATTGCTGAGCTGCTAAAAGAACGAGTTGAACGTAACCGAGACCGTGGTAGTGTGTGGCAGGAATTCCAGGATGGGAACAACGACATCTTCGCCAAGGCTACGGACACTAAAGAGTCTTTGGCCCTAGAGTTGGGGCCAGGTGACGACTATCGCAAGGCGCTAGGTGCCGTCAATACAGAGACGGCTATTTCCCTACAGCAAAGGCGCGATGACTTCCGCAGTGACCTCCAATTCTTTGATGACCTAGATAGAGACCAGAGTGAGTTTGAAATAGCTCGTCAGGAATACATCACTCGGACTCGCGGTCCATGGCTTGATAATGAAGGAACAGGAACCTTTAATTTCCAGGCACTGAAGGTTAATGAACGTGAGCTGCGAGACAAGTATGGCGATGTTCTCATTGATCAGATTGAGGCAGACCTTAATCGTAACGACCCACCACTAGAACAGTTGCTGACGACACATCGAGAGATACTGGAACCTTACTGGCAGATTACTCGCGACACAATGCAGCAGTACGCCCAGGGAAAAGAGTTCGACGCCTTCTTCACTAAGGAGGGGCAGACAGATCCTGACTTCCTGAATGCGCCGGGTAACGAAGGGCTGAAGTTTGCATTCGATAGGTCCAACGAAGCCAAGCGGGAGTTTAGGAAGAACAATCCTGATATCGAACGGCTGCTTTGGTTATGGGGCTATATTAAAACACCAGTGAGTGCATCTGTTGGAATTAACGTTGAGCAATTACGACAACAGGACGGTGGAACTATTCAAGACCGACTGCGTATATTTGAGGTAGCAGCCGCTGGCGGGTCTCCAGTGCTAGGAGCACCTGATGCCTAACGAGACTGTGCTCTACTGCGAATGCCCAGACCATCCCTGGAAAGAAAAGATACCCATGGCTATTATAAAGGCCAATGGAACTCTAGCCATTAAGAAGCGCGGTCATGGCAAGTCTCACATACTCTATATCAAGAAGCCTGATTCAGATTGACGAATACCGCTAGCATGTGGTAATAATTAACTAATTGAATATCGGCGTTCATTACGCCCACTTTCTTGCACTTGCAGGAGGTGGGCGTTTTTTTATGTCCCGATTGGTAATACAGGGAGGACAGCATGACGAGTGAGAGCCTACAGGGATTTGACGCGCCTGATAACAACGCAGAGGTTTCGACGGAGACCGAAGCAGTAGTTACTGAGCAGCCGGAATCTGAGGGCGAGGTTAATTGGCAAGAGCGATACGAGGCTGAGGTCGCAGCCAGGACCAAGGTAGAAAACGACCTGAAGTCCCAGCGCAATGGTCGGCAATCGGCTGATCAGCGACAGGAAGCAGTACTAGGGCGCTTGCAGCGCATGGAGGACGAGCAAACTCGTTCCCGATTGCAGAGCGAAGCCCTAATGAACGCTTTAGCTTCCGGTGAAACTGAAGGTCTTCCAGGCGAAGTAGCGAAGATTAATCAGGATAGCCAGGTAGAAAGAGCATCTCAGGCTCAATCCGATGCTGCCGATAGCCTTTTTAACCAGATTATCGACACCGTAGTACCAATAGCTGGTGGAGACAGGGCCGCTGCTAAGGCCATGATCGAGACTAATCCTGAATTTCAGGTAGTTCGAGATGGCTGGAATAGAAATACTCAGGGCGACAATATCAACCTGGTAGCACTATCAGGGGTGGTTGCTCAGACAGCCATTGCGGTTGTGGGCATGAATAATAAACAAGCAGCGGAAACAGTTCGAGTGGCAGAGAATAAGGCTGCTGAGACTTTGGAACAGGCAGATGTCCTGAACCTTGATGCTGGCGGAAGTCCGGCTCCCGCAGACATCTCAGACTCAGCAAGGAACCTAAGACTTTCTGCTGACGGCTATTCCTGGACTCCAGACGACGAGAAATGGTACGCGGAATACCGCAGAGGCCAAGGTCTTAGATAGGAGTTCATCATGGTAGTTGGAGTTACAGCTACAGGGTCAGTAAACGACTCATTACCTACGATTAAGAACGAAGCACGTCAGATCCGAGAACAGGTCGGCGTCATGCCACAGGTTGTGGACATCCATACTCTTGGTGAGGGCATTGGCCTGAGCTGGGATGAGGTTAGCTTCGACAAGCTCAACGCCCAGATGGTCACGGAAACCACCGAACTAGATAACCCACAGCAGATTGTGGACAACATCTTCACGGTGACCCCACAGGTCATAGGTCTTACGCACATCATCACTGACCGGGTAGAAGCCCGAATATCCCCGAATGCGTTTGCTCAGATAGGAACCTTGGGCCAGAACGCCATCATGCGTAAGTCTGACATCGACGGTCTTACGACTCTCGACTCGGCTACTACGGTTTTTGGCAGCGCAGGCACGACCCTTACGAGCGGTCACGTTTCTGCTGCAACGAACGGCATTCAGGGAAACCAAACAGAGCCTGGGCCGGCACCATACATCTTCGTCCATCACCCCTTCACCATGAAGGACATCCAGGACGAGATCGTGGCTACCGTAGGAACGGGCGAAGTCACCAACGGCCTAACTGCCACCGTGTTCCGCGAGGGATTCAGGGGCATGGCTTTTGAGGCCCAGACCTTCAAGGCAGGCAACCTTACAATCGACAGCCTTAACGATGCCAAGGGTGGCGTGTTCTCGAAGCTTGCCATCGTCTACATCCGAGGCCGTGCGATGAGGATTGTTCCTGTACGAAACGAGAAGCTAGGTGGTGGAGCAACCGAGTTGGTTCACTGGGACGAGTACGCTTACGGCATCAGGCAACAGGCCTGGCTCCGAGAGATGTACTTTGATGCAACGGCCGCGACAAGCTAATAACTAACTCCCTCTCACAGGGGAATGTGATTAAGGAGAATTGACATGGGATTCGGTTCACTAGGTCGCTTAACTGCGATAAATGATTTCAATACGTCCCTTGAGGACGTTACATGGGCTGCTACTTCTGTAGACCTTGGTAACGACTGGTACATGGTATCGGTCAACGAGGGAACGATTCAGAAGGTTGTAGACGAAGCAGGCGGGGTTGTTCAGTTCCTGACGGATACTGGTGACGACGACAACGTTACGTTGCTCTCTGGCCCTTACAAGCCCGCTGATGGCGGTGTCATCATGGAGGCTAAGTTCAAAGTAGCCGACGCAACTACTGTGGCTTTCTATGTTGGCTTCTCTGAGACGATGGCACAGGACACACCTGTAATGCCTGCGGAGTTCGCTACTGCCACTATGACCTACAACGGGTCTGGCGGTATGGCAGGCTTTAACTACGATACGGACGGCACTACAGGAGACTTCCGTGCACTGGCTGGCGATGGTGGGGCGGTATCGGCTAACGCTGATGCTAACGGCACAAGAGCTAACCAGACCATCACGGCTGATGAGTACTACGTTTGCCGGGTGGAGATCGACACCAACGGCAAAGCAATCATGGCTATCTCTCACGATACCGATGGCTGGGAGATCGTTAAGGAAATTGAGTCTGCGGTAAATCCAGCAGACCTCCAGTACGCCGTCTGTATGCTTGAGAATCGTACCGCTGCGGCGTATGAGTTTGAAGTGGACTACGTGGCTGCCTGGGGCAACCGTGACTGGACCAACTAAGTAATAAGCTAGGAGTAGGGGGCTAACCGGCCCCCCTCTCCCATTCAGGTGCTGCCCTTGCAGCATGGGAGGATTAAATGCCTGTATCAAGCACTCATACCGGCTGGCGTCGAGACGATGAAAACTCTCGCCTGGATTATTACTACGAAGGCACTCGCATTGGCCACATTGATGCCAACGGGTTCACTGTAGTAACAGGCAAGGCCTTTAATGCAGATGAAGCGTTAGCCGGTCAGCAGGTGGCTAATGTAGCTAATGCCAATACCGAGGGTGGTATTCCTCTGGTCTACCGCATCAATATTGCGGCGGTAGGAGCAACTTCCCTAACTGCCGACGTTGACGTAACTGTTGTGGACAAGATTCGCGTCTTGGACGTCATGGTTCTCAAGACTGCGGGCACCACTGGTGGCGGAAATGAAAACGTGACCATCAAGAGTACCGGCGCAGCGATCACCGACGTCATGTCTTGGACAGGCGTCGACAAGTCAATAGTTCGCGCAGCCACCATCGACGATGCACAGCACGAAATCGCAGCAGGTAAGACTTTGAGAGTCACCATCGACACGTCAATTACAGACGAGACAAGCGACGCCGGAGTTGCCATTATCACCGCTATCAAGGTTGCGTAAGCGTGACCAAGACCGTTGCGATTGTCGGAACGTCACAGGCCAGCCGCGGAATGGCAAATATGGAGCCTCCTGAAGTAGAGATTTGGGGCCTGCAATCAGCAGAGTCTTTCCTAGATCGCTACGACAGATGGTTTCAGATTCACAACAGAGAAGCGATTGACCTCTCTGTTCCAACTGAGGACAACGAGTTCTACCGCACATGCGGAGTCCCTGTTTACGTTACCCAAGAGGACCATTGCCTTCCGACAGCGGTTCAGTACCCATTCGCAGAGATTGGATACCGCTTCCGTGATTACTGGACAAACACCATTTCCTACATGCTGGCCCTCGCAATCCATGAAGGGTTTGAAGAGATCCATTTGTGGGGCGTGGACATGGCAACCGGGACTGAGTACGCGCTGGAACGTCCCTGTGTGGAGTTCTGGCTTGGTCTTGCGGCAGGACGCGGGATCACAATTACCGTGCCTGACAGCTCCCCTCTCTTGAAAGGTGTTAACGGAACCTACGGGCTTACCAATTACATAGGTGTTCACAAGGAACAGATAGAGGACGAACTAGGTGCCCTAGAGCGCCAGCGTCGGGTGACAGATGACCCTGACACGCTTCAGGCTCTTAACGGTGCTGAGCAGGTACTTAAGAGTCTTTTAGGTAAGGTTGAGCCATCGTTAAAGGGGGTCAAGATTGAGTACGTGGATGGTGTGACGGTATGACCATATCTACAAAACAAAAGGTTTACTTACACCCGATAGCTATCGGGGATGCCACACGTGAATATCTGTCATGGCTAAACGACCCAGAGGTTACCAAGTATCTTGAACTTCGCCATGTTGGTGAATACACGATGGAGATGCTTCACAAGGACATCGAACGGTATAACGCTGACGAGTCTGTGAGGTGGTATGCCATACACAATATGGGTGGCGTTCACGTCGGAAACATCAAGATTGAGATCAACAAGAACCACCAGTTTGGGGAACTCGGCCTTCTAATTGGCAGGGAATACTGGGGCAATGGGTACGCGACAGAGGCTGTAAAGCTAATGTGCGACCTAGCCTTTGCCGAGTACGGCCTACGAAGGATCGTCGCTGGTTACTACGATGACAACGAAGGGTCTCGACGGGTCTTTGAGAAGAACGGCTTTGAGACTGAAGGCATTCTGAAGGAACACCGCTGGAGTCCGTCTTCTGAAAAGTGGGTGGATGAATACAGAGTGGCATTGAGGAACACAAATGACTCTAATTGAAGGCGTGAACTTCACCATAAATACTGAAGAGATGGCGCTTGGACTGTGGGAAATGAACATGGTCAGCAAGCTGCCGGGTGGTGGCATCAGGCGTGTACAGGGTATCCGGGTGATGCGTAATCAATTGCCCAGGGACTGCTTCATTGATATGGGGTTTGAGTCAGAGTGGCCTGATGCTAGACCCTTCTACATTTACAGCGGAGTGGTCACAGACATATTCGGAGAGACGCACATGGCGCCCATGAATATAGAAGACCAGTACGTTAGGTCTGGTGGGTATGAACCTCTGTATAGCGTTGAATGGTGCCAGGAACTGGCTACTGAAAGACGCTTCCCGGACAAAGAGAACAGTCTGATTATGAACTTGCCTACGGATATAACACCAGACAAGATTGCAGCCCACTTTGAAGACCAATCTAACTGGTACAAGCGCAAGAGTACCTTCGGGTACGGCGGCCAAGTTGTTAGGAGCATACAGAAATGACAACCGAAATTCCAGAAGTATCGGCAGAGCCAGAAGGCTTTAAGAAGGGCGACACAATGCCCGGTGGCGTCGGCACGATGGAAGTCACCGACATGGTTGATAACCAATGGTTCTGGGTCTACAGCACCAAGGATGGCTCGCCCAGCCGCCTGAACATCAACATGCGTCAGTACATAGACCCTCATGATTCGAGGGTGTGGCGTCATGAGGACGGTCAGGTCGCCTTCACCCGAGATAAGCCACCTCACGTCGAAGAAGTCATAGGCATGAAGGTTAGGTGCTTGCTCCACAAGGACAATCCGATCAGGCCTCACCTGAATACTATTGGTCTCACGGGCAGGTACTGCTCCAAGAGGGGCTACCTTGCATCAGACTTCGACCTGAGAAGGCACATGATGAGAACTCACTCTGGAGAATTCCAGATTATCCAAGACAACAAGGCTAGCATCGAACGTGCTGAGACAATGGCAATGCAGAAACAGACCAACGAGGCCATGCAGGCCCAGGTGACAGCATCACAGGCAATCGCAGAAATGGTGGGAAGGAATAACTCCAATGACAACGCTCAAGACGGAGAACCTGACGCCGATAGAAGCGGCGATAATGAAGACAATGGCCCTCCACGCCGTGGTCCTGGGCGCCCAAAACAGCTTAGTTGAAGTAGAGACCGACGCTAACTCCAAGAAGGCTGATGCCGATACCAAGCGCAAGGCATCAGACGACGCGGCAGAGCAGGTCAGAAACAAAGCTGGCGCCGATGCTCGTAAGACAGCGGAGACTGCTCACGCGCGCCAACAGAAGCGTATAGATGACGCTCATGGAGTTGTGTCTGAGGCTATGTCAAATCTTATTACCCACAGGTCTTGGGCGAAGAAAGAACTCGGAATCGAGGTTCCTGATTATCTTGAGCAGGCACGTAGCAGTGGACGGGTGAATCTGTAATGCCACGAGCAATAAAAGATCGCAATATCAAGCAGGTTCGTGCGGCCACCTTAACCGGCAAGATAACACCGACTACGGACGCTAACCGGAGGCTTATTAACTTTCGACAGGGGTTTGACGAGGTGTTGTTTGAGCCTGAAGACCAGGCTATGCGTGTGGGGTTCGCTGCTCGTATTGACCAGTTCCTCTGGTACGACGACTCAAAGGCGGTAGGGTCTCAGTTCAGCGATCTGCTTGGGGATAAAAAGGCAGTGCTGGATTCCGGGCAGACGGGCATAGTCAAAGCAACCCTTGCTGCGGCTGACTTCTTGTACTTTGGCTTTACTGGTCGAGTGGCAGGCGTAGACTTCGATCTGAC
>SDBT01003548.1_pt1 | contig 26915 bp, 26 predicted proteins | sample 2277101 | NCBI WGS metagenome assembly SDBT01 (sample SAMN10404973, study PRJNA504765) | marine sediment metagenome | isolation source: marine sediment core GS10_PC15, 103 cmbsf | place: Arctic Ocean: Southern Knipovich Ridge | collected 2010 | reverse complement strand
GAAGGAGACACCGCTTTGAATATCCTAACGAAGATCAGCATCGTCGTCCTGCTGGTTCTCATTCTGACTGCTTGTGTAGTCTTCATCACGCAGGCAACTGTGCCCGCGAACTACAAAGTTCACTTTGAACGAGAGCAGGAAGCCCGCAAGATCGAAAAGATGGACGCCCGGGCTAAAATGAACGAATTACTTGACGCTACCGCCGCGCTGGATACTGCTCTTACGCAGTTGAAGGAACTGAAACTCGCCAAGGCGAGTGAAGTGAACGGCCTGGAAGCGTCACTCGCTTCGAGTCGGGCTCAAATAGCGCAGATGCTGAACATCAACAAGGCGCTGGCCTCGGCTTTGACTGGGCTCAAGAACGAGCTGAAGACGTCCAACGACCGCAGCGGTCTTCTCACCGTGCAACTGGCTACGTCGAGGAAGACCAACAACGATCTGACGAAAGAAAATATTCGCCTGGACGAGTTGGTCAAACAGGCCGAGGCAGGCAAGGATCGTCTGGACAAGGTCGCTCGAGTCAACGCCGAACGAAGTCGCGAGTTGGAAGAAGAAAACGAGCAATTGCGTGCCGGCGGCGCGACTGGTCGGTCGATGGATAGCGGTTATGTCCCCGCCGTGTCCAGCGAGAAAATTATCGGTACGATTACCGCGATCAGGGGCGACCTCGCCAGTATCAACATAGGTTCGGCCAAGGGCGTCAAACGCAACATGAAGCTCATAATTCACCGTGGCCCGCAGATGGTGGCATATCTCAGGATTGCCGACGTCGATATTGACCAGGCGGCCGGCGTGATCACCGATCGTCAGTTGGAACCGATGACCAACGATAAAGTGACCAATTTGCCCGGTCAATTAGCGAGGTAGGTGCAGGCATGACCCAGATACCCTCACAAAACCCGGCGATCAAAGTCAAACCCCAGCCGAATATCTATACCGTCCTGCTGATTATCGTGGACCTCGCGCTGTTGCTGGCGATCGGCGTGGTGCTGTACAACCTGATGTCGTCGGACGGATACGGCCTGAGCATCGGCGACTTTTTCTCCTCGCTGAAAGAGTTCGGCAAGTAGCCCAAACTCCGCAGGGAGCGTTGGGCATGGCATTTCAGAGAAACGATTCGCCGCTGGCAGCCTGCGGCGACATGTGACGAAGTGGATTCGGACGGGTCAGTGAGCGCCGCTGGCCCGCTTGTTTATCAACGTCCGACAGCTGAGCGGCGCCATTGGCTGTGGAATGGGATGAATTTGCTATGATCTTTGACCATGTACTGGGTTTGTTCTCAGTCGATATGGGGATCGACCTCGGCACGTGCAACACGCTGGTTTGTGTTCGCGGGCAGGGCATTGTGCTCAACGAGCCCTCCGTAGTCGCCGTCAAACGCGGCACGAATCGCGTCCTGCAGAACGGCAACGCCGTCGGCCTGGTCGCTAAGGAAATGCTCGGCAAGACCCCCGGTTCGATCAGTGCGATTCGCCCGATGAAGGACGGCGTGATCGCCGATTTCGATATTACCGAGGCCATGCTCAGCTACTTTATCCGCAAGGTCCACCGCCGGCGCAGCCTGATCAAGCCGCGAGTCGTCATCGCCGTGCCGTCAGGCATAACCGCAGTCGAGAAACGCGCCGTACTGAACTCGGCCGAGCGGGCGGGGGCCAGGCGAGTCTACCTCGTGGAAGAGCCCATGGCGTGCGGCATAGGGGCGGAACTGCCCATAACCGAACCGACCGCTTCGATGATAGTGGACGTCGGCGGCGGAACCACCGAAGTCGCCATCATGTCGCTTGCCGATATTTCCGTGTGCGAATCGATACGAGTCGCCGGCGATGATATCGACGAGGCCATCTGCGCATACATGAAGCGGACCTACAACCTGATGATCGGCGAGCAAACCTCCGAGCGAATCAAAATCGAAATCGGATCGGCTGCTCCGCCCGAGCAGGAATTGACCATGGAAGTCCGTGGGCGAGACATGATCTCCGGCCTGCCTCGAAAAACAATTATCTCTTCAGAGGAAGTTCGCGAAGCTCTGAAAGAGCCCGTCGGAGCCATCATCGATTGCGTCACCCGCACACTGGAACAGGCCGCGCCGGAACTGGCTGCTGATCTGGTCGACAACGGAATCACCCTTGCCGGCGGTGGGGCGCTGCTTCGTGGAATGGACACGGTCCTGTCCAATGCGACCGGGCTGGATGTCCGTATCGCCGCCGATCCGCTGACCTGCGTCGCACGAGGTACGGCCGTCTATCTGGAGCACCTCGAAGTCTGGAAAGACACGATGGACTCCGATGCCGACGATTTCTAGACCGATCAGAAAATTCTTCGTTGGGGTATGACAGGGGGCACGGTTGGCTTATCAAGCCGTGTTGCTGAGATCTCTTGGGCATACGAAGCTACTCAGACGTAAGGGGTGCAACTTGTTGCACGCGGAATCATCTTCACCAGCGTTGTATATACATCACCGGTCCATGTGCCCGTCTTCTATCCCCAGCAGCGTCAATCGCAGATAATTCAGCGCCGTCAGTGCGGCGCGGATTCGAACCGTCTGGCGATCGCCTGAAAACACGTGCCGGTGCGTTTCAACGCTCGCGGAGCTGGCCAGGCCGATAAACACCAGCCCAACAGGCTTGTCGTCCGTGCCGCCTTCGGGGCCGGCGATTCCGGTAATGCTTATCGCATGGTCGCTCCCGCATCGCTTGCGACAACCGTCGGCCATCGCAGCGGCCACTTGCTCGCTCACCGCGCCGTGCGATTCAATCAACTCGGCCGGTACGCTAAGCAGCCGCTGTTTGATCTCGTTGGCGTAGGCGATCACGCCGCCGCGATAGTATCCGCTGCTGCCAGGCGTTCGCGTAATCATTTCACCCACCAATCCTCCCGTGCAGCTCTCGGCCGTGGATACTGTTTCGCCTTGCTGGCCTAGCAATTCTCCCACCACATTGGGCAGGGTCCGGCCACCTTCGCCCACGATCACAGGCCCCAATCTGGTGTGCAGTTCGTCCGCCAGCCGATCCGTTAAATTTTTGGCAGCCTCGATTGTCTGCGCCCGCGACGTGATGCGGATCGAAACCATACCACTCGCTGCCGTCGTTCCCACTGTCGGGTTCGCTTGGCGGTCCATTAAATCGCATATCCGCTCGGACAGCGTCGATTCTCCCAGGCCGAACGTGTGCAGTACACGGTGGAGAATGACACCATCGCCGTCGGGTAATCTGTCGGCTACGCGCTCGGCAAACATGGCCTGCATTTCGCGCGGCACGCCAGGCAGGACGAATAATTCCGCCCGTCCGATAGTCGCGTGGATTCCCGGGGCCGTTCCGCAAGAGTTCGCTAAGGGTTCCGTCCCGGCCGGGAACATAGCCTGGACTCGATTGCAATCGGCCATCGGCCAACTGTGCTTTGCAAACCTCGCTTTGATTTCTTCCAGCGACGTTTCATCGAGCTCAAGCGGCACGTTAAGTACACGAGCTACCGCCTGTCGCGTCAGGTCGTCCTCCGTCGGGCCAAGTCCGCCCGTCGCAATAATTACATCTGCTCGCTCGGCCGCGTTTTTAATGGCGTGGGCAATCGCTTCGACATCATCGCCCACGGTCTGATGGGCCAATACCGCGATGCCGCACTGTCCCAGTTCGCAGGCCATGTAAGCGCTGTTAGTGTCGATGGTCTGACCGGTGATCAATTCGTCACCTATCGCGAGAATAATCGCATTCATTGATTATTTCCTATACTTCCTATGCCATATGATCGGCCTGGAGCGGCAGGCCACACCGTGGACACGTTCGCACACCCTGATTGGCTTCCTGTGGATCGGGCAACAATTCTACTCGCGCCCCGCAATGCGGACAACACTCGCTGCGATCCTCAATACGTTCAGGCTGTTCGTCCATACACGCAAGTGTACTAGAACCGCCAGCGCGGCGGAACGATTCAATGGAGATTCAGCCCGGCCCTGGCGGTACGCGAAAACGCTGGGAAGACGGCCAAAATAATTATTTCGCAATTTCTTCCAGAAGTCTTCGCGACAGGGCGTATCGCTGCCAGCTTTGCCCGCCGCACTTGGGGCATCGCCCGCACTCGGGCACTACCGAGGGGCTGTAGGAGCAGTAGTGGCAGGTAACAAACACCTTCTTGGGCGTTGCGAGGCTGGCGGGCACGGCGTGCTTCCATTCGGCCTGGTTGCTTGGGCGTCCAGACTGCTGACCGTGAAGCCTCGGCTTGCGGGAACTTCGTAACATAATATCTCCTCTCCGCTTGTGTTGCCCGAGCTTGCTGATCTATTATTCCGATTTGCGCCGGCGATATCCACCTCGTCACAACACATTACTATGGCAATTGTTATGCGCAGTTTTTTTTGGGACACTTGGTCAAATGGCTCTGAGCCGCTCAAATAATTTGGTTCAGGGCGCAGATCCTTTATAATCTTCGATCAATAGTCGCCGACAATCAGTTGAGGCGAGTGGGTAACGATACGGAGAGTTTTGAGAAGAGAGAATGAAGTTCATGCATAGAGCGAGTGTGTTGTTTATCTCCATTGCCGCCATTGCAGGCAGTCTTCTGCAGTGCGCCTGCGACCCGGTCCACAATGGCGGGCCGAAATTCATGGGTAACCAGCGAATCACCCCTCGCAGCCGATGGGTTGCTTCGGGCGACTTGCAAAACCTTTCGGCCGCTACCGACGGCGCCATCTCAACGGCAGCAGTCAGCGGTCGATCTTATCGGGGCGCACAAATCACCTTCGACCTCGGCAAGCCATGTCTGTTCAACCTGGCTACGATCGAGCACGGGCCGGATGAGTTCGGCTATTGCCGCCGGGTTTCGCTGCTTATCAGCAACGACGGGCGGAACTTCACTCAGCAGGCCACCATACCCGGGCTGCGAAGGGTGACGACGATTTCATTGATACGTCCGGTCCTGGCAAGATACGTTCGCATACGAGTGGCCCAACCTGGCAGCCGGGCGTGGTCAGTGGCCGAAGTGCACCTCGACTGATTCACCTCTACTCATCAATTCGTTTCAGGCTCGTTCTTGCTTTGCTGGGGTCGTTCTGTTTTGCTTATGGCAAGAGCCATGAACGAAAACTCCGATACAACAGGCACCGGCGGATCGCCGAATCCGTATCTTACGACAGTGGCCGTGCTGCTAGTGTCGATCATCGCGATTCTTGCCGTTCTGTGGCAGCGGGAGCGCCGGCAACGACTGAGTTTTGAGATCCAGGCTGTGGCGGAAAGCCGACGCGCGCAGGGCGCCATCCATGCATTGGCGCAGCAACTCACTCAGCCACTACCTGCGCCGGTGGTGCGAGATGAACTGCCGGTTCAAACGGAAAACGTGGGCGGCCAGCAACGGCAGGTCCTGCAACTCGGCGCGGCTGCCGGGCAGAGCCTCGGCTTTGCTCCAGGCGATCTGATTCGCGTGTCTGACCAACCGCCATCCACCACACCGGTGACGCAACAGCCGCCACAGTGAAGCATATGAAACCGCTAGGAAGACCTCTCAAACACTGGGTGATTGCCTTGCTGCTTGCGGGCGCAACGGCCTTGACTTTTCTGGGCCCGGGCCCTTCCAGGCGGTTCCGCACCGCTGCGTGCAGCGTTCTTGCGCCTTCAGCAGAGTTCACTATGTACCTGGCCACGGGCATGGAATCCAGCAAGGAGAAGCTCACGCAACGGGCCATATCCGCGTCAGAGGCTGCACGACTCAGGAAAATCATTGCAGAACTCCAGCAGGTGCGACTTGTGCTGGAAGGTGAATTGGTTCGACGGGACAAGCAGCAGCAGGCACTCGACAAACTCTACGGCCCGATCCCGTATGGCCAGTGGCGCCTGATCCCCGCCCGCGTGATCCTGGACAGTTCGTTGCCCTACAGCCGGACGCAAATGATCAATGCGGGACATAGGCGCGGCGTAATTCCAGGCGCCCAGGTGACGACGCGCAGGCTCATGACAGACCGCTCCAAGGCGTTGCCGCACTCGCTGGCGGTTATTTCCTCTACGGCCTTGGTGGGCGAACTTACCAGCACTGGAGCATACACGGCCGAGATGCGACTGGTGACCGATAGCAAGTATCGAACGCGAGCGAAGATCTACCGGGTCCGCGACGCCAACAGGCCCAGAGCAATCACCGTCACTCAGGGCCCGGGCGCCTCGGAGCGGCCACTGCGACCTGGCGATCCGCTCATCGACGTATGGGTTCACGGCGACGGTATAAACGGGATGATCGTTCCCGAACTCAGCGCCTACGAAAATGTGCGGGTGGGCGATTGGCTGGTCTCGGTCGGATCAGATGCGATGCTTCCGGCCCAGCTATATATCGGCCAGGTGAGCGAAGTTGTCCCCGACCCGAAGCGGCGAGGCCTGTTCGTAAATCTCAAGATCAAGCCGCACACGGATCTATCCGCATTGCGCGAGGTTTACGTAGTGCTGCCCGTAGGCGCCCGCCCGCTCCGCGAGGAGGCCAGCCGCTGATGCGTTGGATTATCTTCCTCATCCTGGCGTATACGCTGACGCTGATCCAGACAACCATTGGGCGAGTTGTCACCATCGATCTGGCGATCGGTACGGTGAGCCCGGATCTGCTGGCCTCACTGGCGGTTTTTGTCGCGCTGTACGTTCGCCGCAAGAGCGATGCGGTGCTGGCCGGCTGCCTGCTGGGTTTCGCTTTGGACCTGACCACAGCCGGCGGAAACAGTTCGGTAGCGGTCGTCGGCCCCATGTCCCTCGTCTACGCCCTGGGCACCTGGCTGATGTTCGAGGTGCGCGAAGCGTTCTTCCGCGATCGGCTGCTGACACGGCTACTGCTGACCATGGTGTTCTGTGCAATCGCGCATGGGGCGTGGGTAACCGCACAATCGCTTCTGGCCAGAGACCAGACCAGTTGGGGTGAATACTGGCGAATGCTCGGACAGGCCCTGGGGGTGGCCATTTACTCGGCCGCGCTCTCACCGCTTCTGCTATGGGCGTTTGTACACTGCCGCAAGTGGCTTATGGTTGTCCCGGCCGGCCATTCCCGTCACAGAAGACGGTGATCCGGCGACAAACTCAGTGCCTGACGCACTCGTAATATTCCATTCCACGGCCGCGCGAACATCGCGATCAAGCTAGGATATCGTAAAACGCTTCGACGTCGTTATAATCGCACGCATGTATCGAAGGCGCATCATTGTGTTCCTCGCACTTGCCGGGCTGGTAATGCTCACGTTAGCGGCCAGGCTGGCGTACGTGCAATTTGTCTTGGCCGATGGATACATCGAGGACGCCGAACGTATACGACCGGGTGCCGATTCGTTGCCAGCCGTTCGAGGCCGAATTACCGACCGACATGGCCGACTTCTCGCCGTAGATGAACCGTGCTACGACCTGAGCCTGGATTATCGGTTCATGACCTCCGAGGAAAAGTGGATTTCGCGAGCCGCTCGCAAGGCTGCCGTCGAAGCAGGGCAGAAGCTGTCGCTGGCCACTCGATGGATATCGCAACAACAAGAGCAGATCACAAAAAGCGAAGGTTTATCGCCGCAGCAGGCGGAAGAAGTATTCGCGCGACGATGGCGGCGCACGTGGGAACTGACCCATGAGTCGGCCGCGAAAAAAGAACTCTCCGTCGACAGACATGTTCGCCGCGTGGTAGCACGCATCGATCGTATTTCCCGCGGCGGGCTGCGTAACGTGCGCGAGTTGTACCAAGCCCATCCGGTAGTCAGCGGTTTGACCGATTCCGAAGCGGTCGCCCTCAAGGCCGAGCTTGACGGCACGGTAGGCATGCGGATTCGCCCAAGCCGCCGGCGAACATATCCGCGCGGCGAAACTGCCTGTCATGTGGTGGGCCTGACCGGCAGGATCACGGCCGAGTATCTCTCGAAAGCCAATACGGAACTTCGCACCCGCGTGCCAAAAACCGATTGGCGCAAATGGCGGCGCGAAAGCTACGCAGCCAGCGACATGGTGGGCACGTCGGGCGTGGAGTGGATGTGCGAGGATACCATCCGAGGCCGGCACGGCTATCAGTTGCAACGCCGCGGAACTTTGGTGGAAGAGGCAGCCGCCCAGCCCGGACAGGACGTTAAGCTATCGATCGACTCGGTCCTTCAAGAGCAACTCGCCGCTGCATTCACCGACCGGTACCCAGACGGCACGGGCGCGATCGTCGTGCTCGATATAGAAACCGGCCAGGTGTTGGCGCTGGTGTCGATTCCCACGTATGACCTGAACAGTTATCGGCGCGATTTCCCCCGCTTGGTGAAGGAGGTCATTCGCCTGCCGCTACGACACCGGGCGGTCACCCAGTGCTATGCGCCAGGCTCGACGATCAAACCGATTGCGGCGTTGGCTGCTCTTTCCGAGGGACGGATTACGCCTGGCACGCCCTTTACCTGCACTGGAAAATTTTTGAAGAGCCCAAACGGTAAGCCCGCCTGCTGGACTCTCAAAAAAGGCTTTTCGCACGGATCGATTGATCTGGTCCAGGCGATTCGCGGCAGTTGTAACGTCTACTTCGACAACGTCGGCCATGTTCTCGGCCCACATCGACTGACCGACTGGCTGAGATCGTTCGGTTTCGGTGAACAGCCCGGCACGGGACTCGGCGCGGAGAGCAGCGGCATCGTGGCCAATGATGAGCTGATGTACAGACGGCTGGGCAGGCGAATGAGCGCCGGCGACGCGTGGAACATGGCCATCGGGCAGGGGACGTTCTCGGCGACTCCGCTGCACGTGGCTAATGCGATGGCGACAATTGCTCGCGAGGGACAGTTTATTTCCCCGCAGTTGGTGATTGAAGGCGGGCCGACATCCACCCGCAACATCCGGTCGCTGCCGATCGCGCCCGCAGACAGCCAGGCTGTTTGGCGGGGAATGCGAGACGTGGTGCATCACCCCAAGGGCACGGCCCACAAGGTGCTGATGGAAAATGGGCTGGCGGAACTAGACTTTGAATTCTGCGGCAAGACTGGCACGGCCCAAGTGCCCCCCCAAAAAGTGGACACCGATGATGACGGCAGACGCGATACAATCGTGCGGACGGGTGACGCAGCCTGGTTTGCGGGTTTCGCCCCGTATCGCAACCCGAAGATCGCATTCGCCATTCTGGTCGAGTACGTTGAGGGAGGCGGCGGCCGAAATGCCGGGCCGATCGCCATGGACACAATCCGCATCTGTGAGAGTTTTGGCTATGTTCGCTGAGGCCCGTCGAAAATGAGCGGTGCGTACAATCGATATCTTCGCTACACCAGCTGGCCGATCATCGCGGCTATGGCGGGGCTTATCGCGCTGAGCGTGCTGGCCATCGGCGTGTCCGAGCGAATCGACCCGTCGCTGGCGGGCCAGTCTGCCAAGCAGCTGAAATTCGCCATGGTTGCCGTCGCTGCGTTCATCGTCGCGACGATGATTCCCTACCCACGACTCGGCCGGGCTGCGTATGCGATGTTCGGCCTGACGCTCGTGCTGCTGGTAGTGGTTCTGTTCACCCGGCCGATCAATAATTCGTATCGCTGGTTCCAACTGGGTCCGATCCGCGTACAACCGTCGGAGGTGGCCAAGCTCACCTACATCATGATGCTTGCATGGTATCTCCGCCACGGCGACCGATACCGCAGCCTGAGCGGGCTGATCGGCCCGTTTGTTCTGGCCTTCGTGCCGATGGGGCTGATTTTATACGAGCCGGACCTGGGAACGTCGCTGCTGTTCCTGCCGACGCTGTATTTCATGCTGTTCATGGCCGGGGCGAAGCTCAAGCACCTGCTGTTGATCGTAGCTCTGGGTATGACGATAGTGTTCCTGCCTGCGCCCCGCAAAGTCAGCGAGGCGACGTTGAAGGCCCAGCAAGGGCGATTCGACGTCAAAACAATCGGCCCGGTGAGTTTCCACGTCATTCGCAACGATAATGACCTGTCCCGCCCGCCAAAGGTTCCGGTCAGCTACTGCAGGGTGCAATTCGGCTCGGGCGGCGTGTACGACCTTCAGCCGTTGGCACTGCGAGTCATGCCCACCCGTCAGGCCGGTCGGATCGAAGGCTGGCTCCGCCAGTCTGATGATCGGGTGGCGATGGACGAAGGCTTTCAACTGCGATGGTCGCTTATCACGCTTTCGACCGGCCAGTGGCGAGGCCATCGACTCGACGACTCATCCGGACAGGACGGCGCCGACATGCTGCCGCTCGCACTGAGCAAACTGCCCGAGGACCATACGGATTTTATCTTCTCGGTGATCGGCGGACGCTGGGGATTCCTTGGCTGCATGTTGGTGTTGGCGCTCTACGGGATCATTATGCTGTTCGGCGTGGAGATCGCCACGATTACCTACGATCCGTTCGGCCGTCTGCTGGCGGTTGGGGTGCTGGGGCTGCTGCTGAGCCAACTGTTCATCAATGCTGGAATGACCATGGGGATCATGCCGATCACCGGCATGACGCTGCCGCTGGTGAGCTATGGCGGGACGTCGCTGGTGGTCAACTGCGCTGCGTTGGGCTTGCTGATCAACGTTGGTCAGCGCCGGCCGGTCTCGCTGGCCCGTCGGCCTTTCGAGCATGGCGACAAATACGACAAACGCGAAAAACCGACCAATATCGAATCGACTACGGACCTGACCAAAAGGCCGCACCGCACGGGGAAAAGCAAGTGAGGCCGGCGAAATAAAAATGGATGACACACGCATGCCCGCTTTCGCTCGCCAGGTCGCATCTCCTCCGCAGCGGCAGGCGCTCACGCTGAGCGGCGGATACGAAACGAACGTTTATATCCATTCTCCCAGCGGCTGCGCGAGGCCGATTCCGGTGGTCTACCTGCACGGAATCCAGTCGCACCCAGGCTGGTTTGTGGGCTCGGCGGCTTACCTGGCCGCCCATGGCTACTGCGTCTGGCAGGTTACACGAAGGGGCAGCGGGTTGAATCGTCTGGTCCGTGGTCATGCAGCCTCGGCCGCTCAATTGCTCGACGATCTGGATGCAGCTTGCCAGGCAGCCATGAGCCAAACTGACGCGGAGAAAGTGCATCTGCTGGGGGTCAGTTGGGGCGGAAAGTGGGCCGCCTGTTACGCGACCGACGTCGCTCGGGCTGCGAAACTGGCGTCGCTGACGTTGGTAGCGCCTGGCATTGCTCCGCGAGTGGACGTGGGCCTTGCTACGAAACTTTCGATCGGGGCGGCGCTTCTCGTCTCGCCGCGCAAAAAGTTCGATATCCCTCTCAGCGACGTCGAACTTTTCACGGACACCCCGGCGATGCGCGAGTATCTGCTGGGTGACGAGAGTCGACTGCATCGGGCGACTGCTCGTTTCCTGTACGCCAGCCAACAATTCGACCGCATTGTAAATCGCGGGCAAGTGGCGGGGGATGTTCCGGTGACGCTGATTTTGTCCAGCCGCGATCGCATCATCGACAGTGAACGCTGCAGGCAGGCGGTCGAGCGTATGACCGGCGGCCGAGCAGAAACTACAGTGCTGGAAGGCGCCCACACGCTGGAGTTCGAGCCGAATCCCCAGCTGCTTTACGATGCGCTGGCGGCAGCGATGGCCAGAGGCGATTAAGCCCGTCTAGTCTGAAGATTTATTTGCCTTGGAGTAGCTCGTGCCTCGCCAGACAACCTGGGCGCCTTTGCGAAGTTTGCTCATAGCGATGAACACGGCCGTGATCGCCATGATCGCCCCGAGCGGATATGTGCACGCCAGTTCCCTGCGTGCGCCGATGAGCTTGTAAAATCGATAGATTACACTGACCTGCATCGTGGCGGCAAACGCCCCGGCGATGCCGCACGCCAGCCACCATCCACCCAAGCCAGCCAGCGACAGCCCCAACACAGCCGCGACATAGGGCAGCAAACCCATAATCAGCAGGACAGACAACGTCGCCCGCAAGCGTGCATGCGTGCCGAACGTGCCGTAGAAAATTCGCCCCCAGCCTCGGAGCATCTGAGGAAGCGACGTGTACATTCGCACGTTGTACAGGCCATCATTGCGAATAACCTTGAGGTTCAGCCCAGCCTGCTTGACGCGGGAAGCCATGTGCATGTCTTCATTGACCTGGTCCTTGACGGACTCGTGGGTTCCGATGGCTTCGTAGGCCGAGCGCTTCATCAGCATGAACGCACCGTTAGCGTATGCGTTGGGTTTGGTGGGCGAGTTTACCTTATCGGGATTGAACCATATCATCATCACGCCGCTGCAGACCGGCTGGATGACATTCTCCCAGAACCCGTGCATCTTCAGGTTGGGCAGAACGCTCAATAAATCGACGTCATTGTCCATGGCGTATTGTATCGCAGTCGAAATCGTCCGCGTAGAGGTCTGCGTGCAGTCGGCGTCGCTCATGCAGATCCACTCACTGTCACTCCCTGCGATGCCGGTCTGCATGGCGTTATTCTTGCCACACCACCCGTCCGGCAGTTTTTCGATAGTCAGCAGCGTCAGTCGCGAATCTTCGACTACGATTTTTGCGACGATTTCTCCGGTGCGATCATCGCTGCGATCGTTGCAGATGGTGAGATGAAAATTCGGATAATCCTGATCGAGCAGGCTGCGCACGCAGACTTCGATGTTCTCTTCCTCGTCCTTGGCGGCCACGAACATGTCGATTCGCGGCGGGTTGCTGGGCGGGCCTGGATGGTCAGCGCTGAGAAGAACACCATGCTTGCGCTCGGCGAAAATCTGCACGTGCCGGCTGATCCACACAAACGAAACCAGGCAACTCAGAGCGAATAATATAATTGGTACTGTCTCCATTCGGGATCAACTCCTGTCCGCTCGAATCGGACTCACCGTGCGTTTTGTCTGAATAGGTTCAAAATCAGTTCGACCTCACCCACGTTTCGTTGAACGCGGCGGGCGATTTCGACGGGATCCAGACCCTGATTGCCGAGGCGAATAATCTCTTGATGCAGCGGGCCGAACTTCGGGAGTTTCGCGGGTGGGGTCTGTTCCGCTGGCTCGTTCGCACCTGATGCGTATTGACCTTCGTCGGTCCAGGCTGGATTTGCAGTGGTGCCTATGCAATCTTTCATAATGTCGCTAGCGGGCACATTAACCCGCCCCGCAAGGTCGTCCAATTGCAATGCGATTGATTGCACTTGTCGCTCTAGGCGATCGAACGCCTCGCTGCTGACGATGCTCTGCGGCTGTCGTTCGGCGGCATTCGCACGCGATCGAGCACGAATCGCAACGATCAGCAGCACCGTGCCCGCAACGATCAGCCCCCCGGCCGCGAAGCCAGCAGCCATCGGCCAGGTCGCCCCAGCCTCAAACAATCCATTTGCAAGCATTCCGTAACTTATGAATCCATTCATGAAAGTCGTTCCTGCTTCCAGGCCATCTTAACGGCTTCAATAACTTCGCGAACCGCTACGTGATGCGATTCGGCGGCGGTGCGACAATCGGCGAACTCGGGCGAAGCGGTAATTTCCTGTCCGTCGAGTCGGCCGATCTTGATCCGGATCGGCCCGAAGGGCGTCTCCACCATTTCGTGTGAACGGTCGAGTTTGCTGCGTGTCATGCGGCGGCGACGAACGCCGAACGTGGTTGTCTGTTCGAAGAATATTCGCTCGGCCCGGGCTGCGTCGGCTTCGGCGGCCAGTGCGGAAATCATCCACGCCGGGCGAGACTTTTTCATGTAGATCGGGCTTGCCCATGCGTCCAGGCACCCGCTAGCCAGCAATTTTTCCAGAGTATCACCCAGCACCTCGCCAGAGCAGTCGTCCACGTTGGCCGACAATTCCACGACCGTGTCCGTCTGTCCAGAGTCGCTTTGTTGGCCTACAAACACGCGAAGCAGGTTGGGCAGGGGCCCGTCCTCTCTCGTGCCTGCGCCATAGCCGACTGACGCGATTTTCATCGCGGGCATTGGGCCGAAGGTTTCGCCCAGCGTGGTCAAAATAGCGGCGGCGGTGGGGGTGGTAAGCTCGCCGAAATTCGCGCAGGCAGCGGTCTCGACGCCTTTCAGCAGCTCGGCCGTGGCAGGGGAGGGCAGCGGAATCTCGCCATGCGCGCAGCGAATCGTGCCCTGGCCGATCGGGATAGGCGAGCAGAAGATGCAGTCTATGCTCAGCAATTCCATCGCGATGCAGGCACCCACGACATCCATGATGCTGTCTTCGGCACCGACCTCGTGAAAGTGGATCTCATCCGTGCGGGTGCCGTGGACTCTCGCCTCAGCTCTGGCCAGGCGCGTAAAAATGCGATCGGCTCGCTCGGTGGTGACTTTGGACAGGCCAGCATCGGTGATGATTTTTCGTATGTCAGCGAGCGTCCGATGAGGACGAGTGGTGTCTGGCGTGAGGTCGACTTGGAACTTCGAGCCGACCAGGCCCGCTCGGCTGACTTTTTCCACGCGCACTTCGCAGCCGGCCAGGCGTAGCTTGCCCAACTCAGTCTGGAGGGCGCCGAAATCAGCCCCGGCATCGAGCAATGCGCCGACGATCATATCGCCGCCGGCGCCGGCGAAGCAGTCAAAATATGCGGTGGCCATGGGCAGTCCTTTGGTCCAGTCAGAGCCAAACATGCAGACATGGAGTTTAGGCGTGCGAGGCCTAAAATTCAAGACGAGAGCTTTCAGATGAGCCTGTGAAGCATCTGAAGAAAGCCTGATTCGCCAATATATTATTTTGTACTGCGTTTCGTTTCGTATCGTTGTGGTGGGTGGTGCGTTGTGATGACGGCCGGGCCGGGAGCTGCCTGTTGGCAATATGGTGACATGAAAACTCTGCCGTATCGGCGCTAGAATACATTCGATTAGCCGGCGGATCAGACTGCGATACGCCTGCCGGTTTGGGTAGACATGGATTAATGCGGCCTGCATGGCAGCAAACTCCGCGAGGACGTAGTTGCGCAATTATTGTAATGGGAGCGAATTGTAACTGCTGCCATCTTGGCCCGAGCAGCTGGACCTGTTGTTTCTACCCCTTATTTAAGTGGCCCCAATTACCGGTCGATAAAGAGGTTGAAGCATGTGTTGCTCGCTCGATTGGGGCCGTACTGACGACAAATGACACTGGAACAAGGAAGTCAAGATGGTAACACTTAAGGATGATTTCGTCGAATTTCGATTCTTCCGCCCCCAGGCGCAGCAAGTGGATTTGGCTGGTGAGTTCAACGACTGGCGGACGGGCGAATTGCCCATGAAAAAGGACAAGCAGGGATACTGGCTTGCCCAGATGCGACTGCCTTCCGGAGAGTTTAAATTCCGGTATTGCGCAGACGGCGAATGGTTTACCGATTACGCCGCATTCGGCGTCGAGCCCGGATCGTTCGGCCTCGATAGCGTCGTTCGCATCCCGCACCCGCCGCTCAAGGTCGCCCAGCCGATCGAAACACGTGAGGTCGCAGCAGCGTAGGGTGCGCTCGCTCGTACCATTTTTATAAATCGGCCGATCCCATTCAAGGACCGGCCGATATTTTTTTGCGCGGAAATTCCCAAGTTAAGCTACTAAGCTACTCAATATCATCGTCGTCATTTTCGTCGTCATCATCCTCAAATTCATCTTCGTCCGGCACTTCGTCAGGAGTATTCCGTGCCTGCTTCTGCTCCTGCTCTGGCTCGGGCGAATCGTCATCGTCTTGTGAGGCTTCAGTCGCGGCTGTGGTGGTGGCGGATTCCGGTGCGCCGCTGCGAAGTTCTTCGACGCGCGGCAGGTCGTCCAGCCCGCCCAGGCCGAACGCTTCCAGGAAACGCCTGGTCGTTCCATAAAGCATGGGGCGGCCGAGAACTTCTGCCCGCCCGACGATTTTCACCAGCCCTTTTTCCAGCAAACCGCGAAGCACCTCTCCGCAGGCGACGCCTCGAATGGCCTCGATGTCGGCCCGCAGGATCGGCTGGCGGTACGCGATTATCGCCAGGGTTTCCATGGCTGCCTGCGAGAGTCTGGAATCGCTTTTGGATCGCAGCAGGCGTGACAGCACGTCTCGGTAGGCTGGCAGGGTGAGCATCTGGTAGCCGCCGGCAATCGCCTCGATGCGAAAGGCGGTGCCCACCTGCTCGTACCGTTCGTTCAACTCCGTAATGGCTTTTTTCACGAGCCTGCCCGGCAGTTCGGCGGCCGTGGCGATTTTCGTAGCCGTCAACGGCGAGTCGCTGGTGAACAGGACGGCCTCCACTATGGCGGAGGCTTCTGCCTGGGCGGCGGCCTCAGCGGACATTTCCGGCGCGATTGCTTTGCTCTCGGCCGAGGCTGCGGTGTTCTCCGGAGAATCTGCCATTGCCTGACGCTTCCTTTCGTTTCAGCAGTTGTCCCAAGCACAGGGGGTGAATGGGGCATGGAAATAATTCAGGATACTCAACCCTCTTGCCTTTCATCCCGTGCGCAGTCGTCCTGCATGCAGGGAATGTAGAAATCTTTCGGCGGCGGGCCCAGCGGATTGACCAGTTCGCCGATCCGCTCGATGCGGCAGGTGAGCACGTCGCCTTCGTTGAGGTATTTGCCCGTCGCCATGGCGACACCAGCAGGCGTGCCGGTTGCGATCACGTCGCCCGGCGTGAGGGTCATCAAATGCGAAAGGAACGAAACGATCTCACTCACGTCGAAAACCATCTGGACGGTGTTGGCCTTCTGGCGAGTCTCGCCGTTGACTGTCAGTTCCATTTCCAGATTTGAAGGGTCGCCAATCTCGTCGGATGTTACCAGCCAGGGGCCGGTCGGACAGAACCCGTCCGCCCACTTGCCGTGCAGCCAGTCGTAGAAATTATCCCACTCTTGCGGGGAGCGATTTTCGGCGAAGGTCGTCGACCTGGCCGAGATGTCGTTGGCGATCATGTATCCGGCGACGTATTGTTCCGCCTGTTGAGGCGATACGCATTTGCACGTCGAGCCGATCACCACGGCCAGTTCGATTTCGTAGTCTACCTCCCGGCTGAAGCAGGGGTAGGGAATCTGCTGGCCGGGGGCTGCGATGGCGGTGGGAGGCATGAGGAAGGGTCGAGGCGTCCGTTGTGGCGCGGCGATATCTTCCAATCCCATGGCCTTTTTGCTTTCCCGAATATGGGCGTCGTAATTGTGCGCCAAGCCTATCAATTTCGGTGGATTGGGAATGGGTGCCAACAATTGAACGTCTTCAATCGCCAGGAAGGTCGAGGCCGTTTCGGCGAGTTTCGCGATGCGACCGAGGGCCTCGGGGCCGGCCTGGAGTGCCTGCAACAGATCGTCTGGGCCATCAGCCCAAGCGGCCGGGATATCGCATATCCCTTGGGCGGTTACCACGCCGTACGACGCCGACTTGTGATGCAAATACGTGGCGATCTTCATGCCTAGTCGTATTCCTCTTCTTCGGTAGCGGCTGGCTTGGTCGTGTCTTCCCTGGTCTTGGTCTTGTCCGCTTCGGGCGTTTCGTCGTCCAGAAGTTCTTCCAGCGACCGAGGCTTAGCGGATTCGGGTGCTGACTTGGTGGCTGGCGCGGCTTTCTTGACGATAGGTTTCGGTGCGGGCTTGGTCGTCGGATTGGCTGCTGGCTTCGGTTCAGCTTTTGGCGCGGGCTTGGCAACAGCCTTGGATGCAATCTTCGGCAGGGGCTTGGCTGGTTTCGGTGCGGGCTTGGCAACAGCCTTGGGTGCAATCTTCGGCAGGGGCTTGGCTGGCTTCGGCGCGGGTTTTACCACAGCCTTCGGTGCGATCTTCGGCAGGGGCTTGGCTGGCTTCGGCGTAGGCTTGACTACTACCTTCGGTGCTGGCGTGGCCACTAACTTCGGTGCTGGTTTGGCAGCAGGTTTCGGCGCTGGCGCCTGTTTGGTAGGCGTGGGGCGGCGACGAACTGTGGGTCTTGGCGGTGTGGGTTCGCTGCTGGCTTCGTCGAGGATCTTGATATTGTCGGCTATAATCAGGTTTGTACCGAGTTCTGCGACGTATTGCTTCTGGCCGTAAACACCGACGTATTTACCGTCGTATCGGTCCAACTCGGAGCGGCCGTTGGAGGCTTGCACGTAGGCGGTAATAACGCCGGTTTTGGGCGCCCGCAACACGGAACGCTTCGGGCCTGTCGCGCCGCCGGTATAAATTGCACTTTGGCGCAGAAAACCCTTTGCTGCGAAGGGCACTTCGCTTTGCACCTCGCGGCGGACGTCGATCTTGGTTCGATCTACGTCTAATTTTTTCTGTTGAGCGGCGGTTCGCTGGATTAGTTCGGCGACGTGTTTGTCACGGTTTCGCTTGGCGATTATGTTTTCGAGACTAATAATCGCGTAGTCCGCATAAGATTGGAGCCCACTGTCCGCAGGCACCTTGAACGCCTTGTACTTGGCCAGTAAACCCGGCAAATCCTGTTTTTCGGCTGTTTTTTTGAACTCCGCAACACGGTCGCTTTCCAACTGACGAAACGCGACCACGGCAGGGGGATCGCTGGGGGGCTGGGGTGCGGGTTTGGTAGCCGGCTCGGCTTTGTCTGTCTTCGCAGTTTTCGACGGCTGGGTTGCGGGCGTTGCGGCTGCTTTCAGCTTGGTTTTTTTCTCAGGGGCCGACTTGGTTGCTCTTGGCTCGGGAGCTTCCAGAACTATTGTCGCCTTCGGTGCGTCACCGATGCGTTTGACGTACTTGCCGAAAATGTAGAAGTGCACTCCGCCCGGCGAGACAATTTTATAGTGGAGCCTGTCAGCTTCACCAAACACTTCCACCTTATCGCCTGAGTTCAGTTGAGTCTGCCGGTTGTAGAAGCTAATGCTGCGTTCGGTTCCGGCGGCGCGAACCCAAACGCGGTCGCCGGTCAGCGTACCGACCTTGCCGGACGAATCCAATTTGACGTACTTTTTGGCGATCACGCTGTAGGCCCCGCTGGGCGGGAGGATCTTCAGCCATCTGCCCGACTCGCCGACCACGGTCACCTTGGTCGGGCTGTCGACTTTCGTACAGGGGTAGAAATCCGTTACGTTCGGCCCTGATCGAACATTCACGTTCGTGCCGGTGACTTCGCCTATATATCGGGTGAACGTGTCTTGGGCCAGAGCCGTCGGTGTCGCAGCCGACAGGATAGTCGCCACTATGCACAAATTCATAATCGTTCCGGATCTCATGGTGTGCTCCTTCCGCCTGGACCGGTTTCGGTGATCTGGTACTGCCTTGCCGGAACGTTATCATTTCCACGGGATGCTGTCAATGGCGGTCAGGCGGACCGCGCGCAAGCGAAAAGCCCCTGCATGCTTGTGAATGCGACTTTTTTGAGCGCCCAACCGATCAGTCGGGCAGAGAGATGGTAAATGTGGCGCCGGCTCCTGGTTGCGACTCCACCGAAATATTGCCGCCCAGGGTGTCCAGGACGTTCCGGCAGAAGGCCAGGCCCAACCCATGCCCCATTCGTGGTGAATCCTCATCCGTTTTGGTGGTGAAGAACGGCTGGAATATCAGTTCGAGATTTTCCGGCTCGATCCCCACCCCGCCGTCTGCGACGGAGAGCAGCGTGCGATCAAGCTCCCGCTGCGCGGTGACGCGGACCCAACGAGGCCCGTTGCCTGCGATCGCAGCTTCACGAGCATTGATCAGGAGATTCAGCAATATCTGCTGCAATTCAGCGCGCAGCGTGGTAACTTTCAGGTCTGGCGGCACGTCGATTTCGAGTTCGATTAAATCCTTGCTCAGCGGACGGGCCATGGCGTCGAGCGTATCGGTGAGCAGTTCTGCCAGGCGAACGGGTTGTGGGCCGTCGGACTCGGCGCGACTGGCTCCGAGCAGGGCGCGACAGATGGTGGCCGCCCTGGCGCCGCCGTCGCTGGCACGCGACAGCGCCTTTTCGACCAGTTGTGGATTCTTGCGTGCCAGTTGAGCATAGTTGATAATCGGCGTGAGGATGTTGTTGAACTCGTGGGCGACCATGGCGGTCATCGTGCCGAGTGTCGCCAGTCGTTGAGCGCCACGTAGCTGTGAACGAAGCGCCTCCACTTCCGACTGGAGGCGTTCGACCTGTTGCTGCTGGCTGTCGAGCGCAGCTGTGTTCGAGTTCACAGTTCCGGTCCTTTTTTTATTGGCACGCCTGCACCGACATGCATTGCAACACGCTGTACTGTTCTCGCTTATCGGCTGAGAAAGTTGAAGAACTTGAAGCTCTCTGCCGCGGAAATCCGATCGCGGTGGAGAATTAAGGACGTATCACTGTGGAAACGGTCCAACAATTAACTTTTCTGGTCGACTTGGCGGAGGCTGCGGGCATTGTAATTCGGCCAGCGCCGCCCGGCAGTCAAGGCGAGAGCGGTGGGGCGTTTGTCCGGCTGAGAGGGCAGGAAATACTGTTTCTGGACCTGTCGGCCGCTACTGCCGATCAAATCGCTGTAGTGGTATCAGCTATTCGCGACCGGGCCGAGTTGCAGGACCGCTTCATACCTCCGGAAATTCGCCAGCTTTTGGACTCGCCCGGGCCTGAATTGGATTTGTCAGACAGAACCTAGTATTATTTCGCCCATGGATATTGAAGCCCACGGTGTGGACATGACCTCTTGTGAGCGAATTCGCCAGGCGATCGAACGCCACGGAGATCGTTTTCTCCATCGTGTATTCACTCCGTTCGAACTGGAATACTGCCTCGGCAAGAAACGCGAGGTCGAGCATCTGTCTGGGCGTTTCGCCGCCAAGGAAGCCGTCTTCAAGGTTCTGGGCACCGGTTGGAGCGGGGGTACTAACTGGACCGACATCGAGGTGCGTAATCGACCGTCGGGACAGCCGGATGTTTTCCTGACCGGCAAGACGCGCGAAATAGCCAATTCACAGGGTCTGGTGAAAATACTGATCTCCATCAGCCACATCGAAACGCACGCGATCGCCTCGGCCATCGGGGTCAAAGGCGACATAGCAGCCGAGTTTTAATCCGACTCCGGGCGTATTGCCAAATACACATTACAAATATTGCAAATATTACAAAACGATCATGACGGATAATTCGCCAACGATATTCATTTCCGCAGCCGAAGCCAGCGGCGACGAACACGCAGCCAGGCTGATTAGAGCGATGCGCGAAGTTTGTCCGAATGCTAAATTCGTCGGGACGGGCGGCAGAAACATGGCCGCCGCCGGCTGCGAGCCGATCATGGACGGGGCGTTCGGCTTGGCCGACCAGGCCAGCATGCTCGCCGGGCCGCTGTTCAGGTTCGGATATTACTACCGAACGGTTAAACGCCTCCAGCGGGCGATCCGCCAGCTCAGCCCGGACGTTCACGTTCCGGTCGATTCGCCTGCGATGAACTGGCACTTGGCGGCTGCGTCGAAACAGGCCGGTGCGAAAGTTGTCTATTACATCGCGCCGCAGGTTTGGGCGTGGGCGCCGTGGCGGGTGAAAAAACTGATCCGCCTGACCGACCACGTCGCATGCATCCTGCCGTTCGAAGAAGACTGGCTGCGGCGGCGGGGCGTGCAGGCCACCTTCGTGGGCCATCCGTTGTTCGACGATCTGCCCGCCGGCCCCGACCCCCGGCCGGACCTGCTCGAAGCCTGGACCCACGGAAAATGGAAGGTGACTCTGCTGGCCGGGAGTCGATCCAGCGAAATCAAGCAGCACAGCCGGGCGTTGGCGGCGACGGCTGCGGCGATCCGCAAACGCTGGCCTGGCGCGCTATGCACGTTCGCGCCGGGTGACGAACGGGCCGCCGAGTTGGTTCGCGCATCGTTGGACGAAGGTGATTTGCAGCACGTCGGCATCGAAGCCGGGCGGACGGCCGAGTTACTGGGCGAGTCGCATTTCGCCGTCACGGTAAGCGGGACGATCACGCTGGAGGTCGCCCATTATGGCGTGCCTATGGTGATCTTCTACCGCGCGAATCGCCTGGCGTACGATCTACTCGGGCGCTGGCTGATCCGCACGCCGCATCTGTCGCTGGTGAACATCCTCGCGGCTCGCTGCCCACACAACCCGGGTGGCAAGCGCATCGTCCCCGAGTTGATGCCATGGCACGGCCGCGATCGCGAACTGACCTCCATGGTCCTGGAGGTCATGGATGAGCCGGGCACTCTGGTGGAGATGCGAAAGAGGCTGGCGGCGATGACCGCGCCTCTGCGAGTTGCCCCGCCACGAAGCGCGTCGCTCAATGCAGCCGAGCTTGTATTCCGCGTGCTGTCCGAAGGTCGTTGATCTACGACACGACCGATCCTGGCGGCAGGGGCTCGGATGGCGTCAGAACCACGACTTTCCGCTGATCGTCCTGCTCGCAAGACCCGGCCAGGAGCATGCCCTGAGATTCCAGGCCTCGCATTTTTCGCGGCGCGAGATTGGCTACGACCACGATCTGCTTGCCCAGCAGAGCTTCGGGGGCGTAATATTCCTTCAGGCCGGCGATGATCTGTCGCTGCTCGCCGCCAAGGTCGATTTTCAGTACGATCAGCTTGTCGGCGTTGGGATGCTCGGATACTTCGATTACCGTCGCGACGCGCAGGTCGAGCTTAATGAAATCGTCGTATGTAATGGTCGGCTTGCCCTGAGATTCTTCGCACATCGTAATTGCCTTTCCTGGCTTGGCCCGCAGATCGATCCGCCGGGCGACTCGCGAAAAGTGTACGCATTTTAGCGCGATCAGGCAAGTAGCGGCTGCAATCGCTGGCTAGGGAGGCGGCGCGACCGTACAATGGCCTCGCAGGTTGGGCGGCATGTGGACACGCAGTGTGACGAAAAACTCTGCCGTCGCGATCAGGAGAGTCTCAATGAGCGACAATACAAAGGTATATCCGCTGAAATTTCGGCCGATCTACAAAGAAAAGATATGGGGCGGGCGCAATCTGGAACGATTGTTTGGGCGCGACCTGCCCGCAGGCACCGCTATCGGTGAAAGCTGGGAACTGGCCGACTTGCCCCAGGGCGTCAGCGTAGTTGCGAACGGCCCACAAGCGGGAAAAACGCTGTCAGAGATAACGCGTGAGTGGGGGGCGGACTTGCTGGGCGGATTGGCCGGCGGGGCGTTTCCGCTATTGCTGAAGTTTCTGGACGCCAACGATATTCTCTCGCTCCAGGTACACCCGGACGGCCGGGCCGTCGAAGAAATCGGCCCACCGGCGGCGCTGAAGACCGAATGCTGGTATGTAGTAGAGAGTCGAGACGGCGCGATTTTAAAAGGCGTCGAGCCTGGCACGAGCGAAGATGAGTTCCGCCGGGCGATCGAGAACGATTCCGCCGAGAAAGTAGTCCGAAAGATACCCGTCGAGTCTGGCGATTTTCACTATCTGCCGGCCGGCACGGTGCATGCAGTCGGCGCCGGGCTGGTCATTGCCGAAGTGCAGACCCCCTCGGACACCACGTATCGGGTGACCGACTGGGGACGCGGCCGCGAGATCCACGTTGATCAGTCGATGCAATGCATCCGATTTGACCTTACAGGTGACGAACTTCCTGGTGCCGACGGCGAGACGCTGCTGGTGACGGATTATTTCACCGTTGCCATGGGGCACGGGGCGGCGATAATACCTGCCGGGCGATGCGTAGCGCTTATGTTCCTTGGAAGCGGCCGGGATGATGGCCAGGCAGTAATTAGTCACGGCGGGGCGGTCGAGCCGGCCGTCACTGCCAGAGCGGGCGACACCGTTCTGCTGCCGGCAGGGCTTCAAAATGCAGCCGTCGCCGCACCTGAAACCTGGAAATATCTTATAATAACACTGCCGGAGTCGAACCTACGCCAGGCTCCGAATTCAGATAGAAAAACGTTGCCGCAGACGTAAAACCGGAGACACAATGAGTCAGCCACACGGAAAGTTACGAATCCAGAAGTACTTGGCCGCCATGGGCGTCGCATCACGCCGCGCGGTGGAAGAAATGATCCTCGAAGGGCGAATCAGCCTGAACGGAAAGCTGATTAACGACGTGCCGTGCTTTGTGGACCCACTGGCCGACGAAATCCGCGTTGACGGCCGACCTGTACGCAAACGCCCGCCCAAGCTGACGTATTTCCTGCTGAACAAGCCCAAAGGCGTGGTTTGCACGCAAAGCGACCCGCAGGGGCGTTCGCGGGCTATCGACCTGCTGCCGAAAATGTCGGAGCGGCTGTTCTGCGTCGGCAGGCTGGATGCGGACAGCATTGGCGTGATTCTGCTGACCAACGACGGCGAACTAACCCAGCAGTTGACGCATCCGAGTTATGGCGTGCCGAAAACATACGTCGTGCAAGTAGACGGAAACATTTGTAGCGAGGAAATCGAGAAACTCAAGCGGGGCGTGTGGCTGGACGGCAACCGAACAAAGTCGGCCAGCGTCAAAGTGCTTCGCCGATCGCACAAAATGAGCCTGATCGAGATCCAATTATTCGAAGGCCGAAATCGCGAAATTCGTCGGCTGCTGGCCCGTCTTGGACACAAGGTCCGCCGACTGAAGCGGGTCGCAATCGGTAAGATCACCGACCGCGGGCTGAAGGTCGGGAGTTGCCGGGAGCTGACGCCGGCCGAGGTCCGTAAATTAAAACCAAAACCAACCGCTGATTAATATACAAGTCGCACCAAATTAATGCGATCGCATTCACAAGTGCCCGCACGAGCGTTTTTTCAAATGAGTGTCTGATCTTGCGTTTTTTCAAATGAGTGTCTCAGTCGGTGTTCCCTTTTTCGCTCGTGAGAACAACATTTCCGGCCGATTCGTCCCTAAAAACCGGGGACTCATCAACCGGCTTTTTAACAGCAATTGTGCGAGCAGGCATCCTGACGCGGGCGTATTTATTTATCGTGTCCGGTATGACAAAGAGGGGAATCGCCGCTCGCGGGGTATTACTGTTCGTAACATCCTTGCTCCATGATAGATACAGGCCATGACTGGCAAAAAGCGAAGGAACTAACAACGTCCGATAATATATGTTAAGTTTCTGTCAGGGCGTAAGTTACAACTTTTGTATTGACTGTAACGATTATTCCGGCGAAAACGCATTAGTAGAAAATTACAACGGAAGCGAAAAGGCATTTATTGGAGATTGGAGCAGAAGCAAAAACGCAGTAGAAGCGGAAAGCAGCAGAAGCGAAAAAGCATCGTGGCATAAAAAAACTGAGCGGCCAGAGAAGGGCCGCCCAGAAAAAGCCACCAGCAAGGGATCGTGAGAAACACCGATGGCGTCATGGATGATGCGAGACAATCTGTATTCAGTCAACACTTTTTTTGCGGCTAATCAGTCGCAACGAATCATCCATTCCAAAAGACACTCGAAAAGTTATTCGGAAAGACTCCATCGAACACCTGTAACAATTCCCTAAAGGCTCTTGCTGGCCGGCGTTTGTCGCGAAGTATTCGGGCCGGGAAGGGCGAGCGATTTTAGTTATTCGAAAAGTCGCTCGCTCGACTCGGCATGACAAAACGCTGATTTGAACAACTCGAAAGGCAAGAGATGAACACACAAGGTTTCCAAGATGCGGCCGCTCTTGCGCTCATTTTGAGCGTAACGCTGGCGGGCGGATATCTCGGCTCGAAAATTCTCGACGCGTTCCGGCAATGGCGAAAGGGCGGTGAATGATGAACCAAAAAGAAAACCTAAGACTCGCGAGAAAGCATTTCGGGCGACTGATCGCCGACCGGCTGGATTCGAGATATCGGTCTTTTGTGATCCGTTCGTTTTCGATTACGCCGGAATGGTTCTGGCATGTACCGGCCAGCATGAGCGGCAAATATCATCCAAGGCGTACCAAGTCGCTCGGCGGGCTGGTCGAGCATACGAAGCTCGCGTCGCTTTGGGCGGGCTTTCTGCTGAATCTCTACGATATCCGCGACACGATTACGCGTAACGAAGTGCTCGTGGCCGTGCTCTTGCACGATCTTTTCAAATTCAGCGGGCCGACCGGCCAACGCGAAAACTACGTCAAGCGGCATGGCGTTTGGGCGGCGACTGCATTAACCGAATATTGGGCGTCGGCGAAACGTTCGCCGGCAGGCATTGATTCGGATTCAATGACGCGGATTATTCAGGCCGTCGCGTGTCATATGGGCCGGTGGGGCGATGGTCCGAGTGAGGATGAATTAAAAGAGGGCGATCAAGCAAAATTGGTCTTTCGGATCGTGCAAGAGGCGGATTACTGCGCTTCGCAAGATATTGATTCGATGTACGCGGCGACGTTCGGGGCTCGCCAACTATGAGCGGCGGCGACTGGCTTGATTATCGCATTCACTGCGTTCGATACGGGCATGAAAACCTCGGATGGTCGTTTACGCCATTGCGCGGCAAGCGGCCGACCGTCAAAGGCTGGCAAGCGGCCGACCGTGAAACGCTCGGACAGGCGATTGAATGGGCCAAGGCGGGTAACGTCGGCATTCGCACGGGTGCGGGCTCTGGCGGGCTGCTCGTGGTCGATCTGGACACGAATAAGGACGATTACGACGAAAACGCGGTCGCGGCTCTGGCCTTGCCCGAAACGGTAACGGCGATTACCGGTTCCGGCGGCGTGCATCTGTTCTATCGGTTGCCGGAAGGTGTATCGCTCGGCAATTCGGCGGGCAAGCTCGCACCGTGCGTCGATACTCGCGGCGACGGCGGGCAAATCGTGTTCGCGGGCTCGATTCATCCAGATACGAAACGTGCGTACGCATGGAAAGAGGGCTCCGAGCCGTGGAACATCGAGCTTGTCGAATTACCGGCGGCGTTTGTCGAAATACTTTTGGGCAATTCTGTCGAACCGGCCGACGCGGATCGCGGCGGGCCTGGCGGCGTTGATGGCGCCGGGCAAGATCAACCGGCATTACGAAAAAACACGCCGAAAACGTCGGCGGTTGAAACACCGTCGGAAAAGTACGCTCGGCGGGCTCTGGCCGATGAAATGGCAACCGTCGCCAACGCGGCCGAGGGCACGCGAAACGGTACGCTGAATTCGTCGGCATATTCGCTCGGCCAACTGGTCGGTGGCGGCGTGCTGGATCGTGGAGCGGTTGAACGCGGGCTAATGGGTGCGGCTCTGTCGGCCGGGCTCGGCAAGTCTGAATCAACGGCGACGATCCGAAGCGGGCTCGAAAAAGGCATTTCCGAGCCGCGAGGCGTGCCGGAACGTCCGCAATCACAAAATTACCGACCGGCGGGCTCGCAGGATGGCCGTAGAGCG
>SDBT01003547.1_pt1 | contig 26917 bp, 22 predicted proteins | sample 2277101 | NCBI WGS metagenome assembly SDBT01 (sample SAMN10404973, study PRJNA504765) | marine sediment metagenome | isolation source: marine sediment core GS10_PC15, 103 cmbsf | place: Arctic Ocean: Southern Knipovich Ridge | collected 2010 | reverse complement strand
CGAGTAGACGAACAGGGCCAGGGCCGCGCCCGAGATGGCCGGCACCAGGGCCAGCAGGCCCAGCCAGGGTCGCGGGAAGCACAGCAGCAGCAGCAGGGCCACCCCGATGGAAGCCACCCAGACCGCCCGCTGGGTGTCGGCACGCACGATGGTCTCGTTGTCCAGGGCCGCGCGGAAGGCGCCCACAACGGTCAGCCGGACCTCCGGCCCGGCGCCCAGCGCGGCCGGAAGCTCGTTGCGGATCCGATCGAGCAGGGCGACGAGCTTCCGGCCCTGGGCCGTGTCGCCTCCGGCTGCCCGCGGATCCGCCACCAGCAGCAGGTGGCGCCCGTCGGCGCTGAGTATCTTCGTTTTGTAGATCCGTACTCCCGGAGCCGGGCTCAACGAGGCCAGCCTCATGAGCACCAGCTCGCGCAGGCGAAGCGGATCCCGGGCGAAGGCATTCGCCTGGCCCACCCCGGAAAGCTCGGCCAGCTCGGACAGGTTCTGTTCCAGGGCCTCACGGATCTTCTCGGGGGCGAGGCGCCCGGCCACCTGACGCTCGAGCTGCCCGGCGTCGAACATCTGCGGCAGGTGTTGCAACACGGTCGCGAACAGCCGCGGCATGGCCCGGGCTGCATCCTCGGTGCCCACCCGGTCGAAAAGCCCGCTCCTTTCAAGCCGCTGCTGAACGAACCCGGCGGCGGTGACCAGACGGTCCGGATCGGCAGGCCCGTCCGTCATCCCCAGGTCGATCGTGACCAGATCCAGGGCCGGGTGCCGGCCCAGGATCCTCCGAGCCGAGGCCACCACGGGATCGCTATCGGGCATGGCCGTGGTGATGTCGGTCTCGATGTGCACGCGTTGCCAGCCTGAGTAGAAGGCGCCGGGGACCAGGATCGCAACGGCGATCACCGTAAGCCAGCGGACCATTGCGCTACGAGCGGGCATCGGAAGGCGGCGCCAGCAGCCGAGCCCGAGACCTTCTCGGCACGAACAGGCGCCGGAAGATCAGGCTGGTGAAGGTGGCCGTGTTGCGGAAAAAGTCCACCCAGGGCCTGAAATGCGAGATGCGCTCGCCAAAGGGGGCGTAGTCCACCGAGATGTCGACCTCGCTCACCGGGACTCCCTTCCAGCGAGCCAGGACCAGGATCTCCACCTCCCACTGGAAACGGAGCGCGCGCGAGCCCCATCTCAACACGTCGGGCAGGGGGTAGATCCTGAAGCCGCTCTGGGAGTCGGCGATCCGCGGCCCGCCCGAGGCCCGCACCCAGAAGTTGGAGAACCCGCGGCCGAAACGGCTGGTCCAGGGGATATCGGGTCCCAGCATGCCCAGCCGCCTGCCCACGATCATGGCCCGGCCCTGTCGCCGGGCTGTTGCCATCAGGGCCTCGGCGTCGGCCGGGTCGTGCTGCCCGTCGGCGTCGATCGACACGGCCCAGTCCGCCACCCGGGCCGCCGCCGTCATGCCCGAAAGCAGCGCCGCGCCCTTGCCCCTGTTTTCCGGGTGGCTGATAAGCTCCACATCGTGAAGGCCTGAGAGCACATCCCGGATCTCGTCGGTCGACCCGTCGTCCACCACGAAGATCGGCGCCGCGTATCGCCGCAGCCCCTCGACCACCGAGGCCACGGAGCCCGCGTGGTTGTATACCGGGATCACGAACGCGAACCGGTCCGCGTCTCCTGAACCGCCAGGTAGGTGACGGGAGGTCTCGGTCATTCTATCTCGAAATCCTCGCCGCGCTCCTCGACCAGCCGGTCGTGGACCACCTCGAACAGCTCCTCGAGCGTTCCGATGCCGACCAACTCGTCGCGGTCGAAGGTTATCCGGAACAGCTTCTCCAGCTCGGCCAGCGCGTCGAGCATGTCGACGCTGTCCAGGCCGCTTTCCTGCAGCGGGTCTGCTGGGCTAAGCCGCCTGAAGTCCTCGCCGAACTTCTCGCCCAGTGCCCGGCTGATCCTCTCTGCCACCCTTCGCTTTCGCTCTTGCGGGTCCATGCCGCCCGATCCGTCCTCGATCACACAACCATGAAAACCAGCGACGTGTTGACGCCGCCGAAGGCGAAGTTGTTGTTCATGCCGATCGAGAACTTCTCCGCGCGGGTATCGCCCAGCACGTGGTTCAGCGGGGCGCACTTGGGATCGGGGTTGTCCAGGTTGACCGTGGCGGCCATGTAACCCTCGTTCATCATCAGGATGGTGGCCACGGACTCGATAGCCCCGCTGGCCCCCAGGGTGTGGCCCATGCCGCCCTTGATCGCGCTGACCGGAACCCTCTCGCCCAGCAGCCTGTTGGTGGCGATGGACTCGGCCAGGTCGCCGGCCTCGGTGGCTGTGGCGTGCGCGTTGACGTGCCCGATGCGATCCGCGGAGAGCTCGGCGTCGGCCAGCGCCCGCACGATGGCGCCCTCGATCCCCTCGGCGCACGAGTTCGTCAGGTGGGTGCCGTTGCAGTTGGTGCCGAAGCCCAGTACCTCGGCCCAGACGCGCGCCCCGCGCGCGGCGGCCTGCTCGTACTCCTCGAGCACCAGGCAGCCGGCGCCCTCGCCCACCACCAGCCCGTCGCGTTCGGCGTCGAACGGGCGCGGGGTGTAGTCGGGCCGGTCGTTGAAGCGGGTCGAGGTAGCCCGCATGATATCGAAGATGCCGGCGTCCATGAAGTGCATCTCCTCTGCGCCGCCGGCCAGCATGCGATCCGCCTTGCCGGCCCGGATGGCCTCGCAGGCGAAGCCGATCCCCTGCGAGCCCGAGGTGCAGGCTGTACACGAGGCCACCACGGGGCCCCGGGCGCCGAACATGACCGCCAGGTTGGCCGCGCAGGTGTGGCTCATGAACTGCAGGTAGGTAGAGGACTGCATACCCAGGAGGCTCTCATGCTCGATCACCTGGCGCAGGAACTTCTCGAGCGACTTCGAGCTGCCCGCGGTGGAGCCGAACGACACCCCGCAGCGGTCCGAAGCGACGGCGTCCGGCCCAAGCCCGGAGTCGTCGATGGCGTCCCTGGCCGCCAGGGCGGCCAGCAGGGCCACACGCCCCATGCCGCGGCGGTACTTGCGCGGCACGGTCGACTCGTCCTCGAGATCCGCGCAGACCCCCGCCACCCCGGTGCGCAGGTTCTTTATCCTCCCCCACTCGGGCATGCGCCGGATCCCGCGCCGCCCTTCCTGCAGCCCTTTCGAGAACTCCTCGAGGCTGTTGCCGATGGGCGTCCTCAAACCCATCCCCGTGACTACGACTCGTCTCTTCATCCTTCACCCATCCTCGGCAGATATGCCACCGCCCACGTCCCCGGCCCCATGTGCGCGCCCGAGGTCAAAGACACGGGTTGCAGCAGCAACTCGGACTCGCCGAAGCGTTCGGCCAGAACCGGCCCGACCTCCCCGTCCACCCAGTCGCGGTTGTCGGTGTACTCGAGCATGACCACCCCGGGCCCGTCCCGGGCGTGCGCTTCGTCGAGCCGCTCGATGGCGAATTCCACCTGGGCCTTTCGATTGCGGACCACGGCCACCTTCTTGGCCCCCTCGGCGGTCGGGCTGACGACCGGCTTCATGTGCAGCAGGTCGCCGAAGAAGGCGCTGGTCCTGGAAAGGCGCCCGCCGGCAGCCAGCCACTTGAGCTGATCCAGGAAGATGTACTCCCGGCACGTGTCGACCGCCCGCCTGACCAGCTCGATCACCGCGTCCGCGCTGTCCGTGTCCAGGGTCTTGCGCGCGGCGGCCAGGGCCATCAGACCGAGCCGGCCGGATGCCGCCTGGGAGTCGACCACCGTCAGGCGATCGTCCGGGTCGTTGTCCTTCTTCCAGTCGACGACCACCTGGTGGTTGCCGGTGAACACCGAGCCCACGCAGACGTACAGCACCCGCTCGTACAGGCCGAGCGCCTTGCAGTAGTGCTGGTGGCGCTCGAAAACCGAGGCCTGGGAGGTGGACACGCCCACCCCGGCCTGCATGGCCGCGTAGAGATCGGCCGGACGCACGTGCGTCTCGGGGATCGACTGCGAGCCGATGTTCACGTAGCTGTCCAGCACGGTCATGCCCAGCTCTTGGGCGTCAGTTCTTGTGACCGACCCGGCCGCGTCGGTCATGACGTGAATGGCCTGCCGCAGCCCTGCCCGCTGGAATGCTTTTGTCTGTTCGCACAGGTCGTCCGCGAAAAAGCGCAGCAGGTCGGCCCGCGCTTCGAGCTTCTTCCGGACCTCGTCCACGTCGTCAGCGTGCAGGTGCACCTTGATCAGGTCACCATGGGTAATGGTCACCAGGGAATCGCCCATGGCGGCCAGGTCTTCGAGCAGCTCTCGGGCATCTCCTGCGCGGATGACCGCATCGACGCAATAACCTTCTTCGTTGCTCGACTTGAAGTCATCGCCGATCTCGATTGCGCCCCGGAAGCGCTCGGCGATGGGCCGGAATCCCTCGGGACGGCCGTGCAGGCTGTTGAAGAACCCGTCCCAGAAAATGAACATGCCCAGGGCGCCGGCGTCCACCACGCCCGCCTGCTTCAGAGACGGCAACTGCTCGCGGGTGGAGAGCACCGCCCGCTCCAGGCGATCGATCAGCCCGTCCAGCCGGGACGAGTCGTAGATCCGCTCCGTTTCGGCCATCCCCTCGTCCAGGGCGTCGAACAGGGACAGCATGGTGCCAGGCTTGGGATCGGCCACCGCGCCCCAGGCCAGCTCGCGTCCCTTGCGGACCCCCCCGGCCAGATCGGCGGGGTCGTACTCCGTAATCAGCCCGTTGAAGAACTGCGCGGCGATGTTGCCGGAGTTGCCGCGTGCGGCGAGCATGAGCGAATTGATCAACTCCTCCCGATCGAACCTCAGGTCCTTGAGCGGCAACAGGCTGATGACCAGGTTGCGGCCCGTGTCGCCGTCGGCCACCGGGAAGACGTTGATCCGGTCCAGCAGGTCCGACCAGGCGGCCAGGCGCTCCGAACCGGTCGCCAAGGCCTGGCGGCATTTCTCATCCATCAGGGCCCCCCCCCTCACCCCCCCCGAGTAGCGCGGCGCGGATCCCTTTCGGGATTGAGAACAACAGGCTCTGGTCCTCCATCCGGACGGCCACCTGCTCGCTGGTTGCCCGCGCACACACCTGGCCGTCTTCGAGGCGCAGGATCTCGAACCGAAGCACGATCCGGCGCTGTGCGTCCATCAACTGGGCGCGCACCTCGATCCGGTCGCGGAAACGCAGCGGGTGCACGTACTTGACCGTGGTCTTGACGATCGGGAACAGGAAGCCCGAGTCAACGGCCACGCGGTACAGGTCGACCCCGCTGTCGTCGAAGAGCTTCTGCCGGGCCGCCTCGAAGTATTTCAAGTGATTGCCGTGCCAGACGACCTGCATGGGATCCAGGTCGTGGAACGGGACCGTCATCTCGACGGACGCCTGCCTATGGACCCGGGGATGATTCATGGTCCGTACCGAACAGGGTACTGTCCGCGATAGCCGCGGCCACCCTCTCGATGTCCTCGTCCAGCGGCCGGTCCGCCGCGACCCGGTCGCTGAGCTTCCGCAGCGCGGCGATCACCGGGGCCAGGGCCGGCCTCGAGGACAGGTGGCCGCGGATCTCCGCCGCCTGGACCGCGGCCAGCAGATGGATCGCCGCAACCGAGCAGACCAGCCCGCAGACCTCCTGCGCGTCCCGGGCCGCGATGGTGCCCAGGCTGACCTTGTCCTGGTTGTGGGACTCGGTCGAGCGCGAGAACACCGCCGCCGGCATGGTCCCTTTACAAGCCTCGGCCGTCAGGGCCGAGGCCGTGATCTGCAGCCCCTTGAGGCCGTGGTGCAGCTGGTGGTGCTCGGCCTTCACCAGGTTCGCGGGCAGGCCGCGGCTGAAGCGCTCGTCGACCAGCAGGGCCACCTGGCGATCCATCATGTCGGCCGCCGAGGCCATGGCCGCCTTCAGGCCGTCCATGGCAAAGGCCACGTGCCCGCCGTAGAAGTTCCCGCCCAAAAGCACCTCGCCCGAGTCCGGATCGAACAGCGGATTGTCGTTGGCGCTGTTGGCCTCCACCTCCACCCAGCGCTCGACCCACTGAAGCGCGTCCGCCAGCACCCCCAGCACGTGGGGGCTGCAGCGCACGGAGTAGGGGTCCTGCAGCCAGTCGGGGTCGTCGGTCTCGGGCGCAGGCGTCGGTCCGTCGAGCAGCCGCCGGATCCGCGCGGCCACGTCGGCCTGGCCCGGGTGGGGCTTGGCCGCGAACAGGGCCGGCCTGAAATGGTATGCGTGGCCGGCCAGGGCGTGCACGGTCAGCGCGCTCGCGCGAACCGCAGCCTCGAGCAGGCTCCGGCAGCGAGCGATCACCACAGCGGCGATGCCGGTCATCACCGAGGTGCCGTTGATCAGGGCCAGCTGCTCCTTGGGCTCGAAGCGATAGACCTCGAGCCCCTCGACCTCGAGCGCCCGGGAGGCCGGCACGCGCCGCCCGCGGTGGAACACCTCGCGCTCGCCCGCCAGGCAAGCGGCAACGTAGGACAGCGGGGTCAGGTCGCCCGAGGCGCCCACCGAACCCCGGCAGGGGATCACCGGCGTTATCCCGCGGTTGAGCAGGTCCGCAAGCGCCTCCAGCAAGGCCCGGCTGACGCCCGAGTACCCCCGCGCCAGACCGATCAGCCGGCACAGGATGGCCGCGCGCGCCTCGCACTCGCCCAGCGGCTCTCCCACCCCGCAGCCGTGGTAGCGGATAAGATTGTCGCCCAGCTCACGGCACAGATCGGCCGCCACCATGTTCCCACAGGACTCCCCATATCCGGTGGTCACACCGTACACCGGAACCTCTTTCTCGAGCGCCTGCAGCAAGACCGCCCGCGAGCGCTGCAGCCGGTCCGCGAAGGCCTCAGACTGGCTCAACTTCACCCGGGCTCCGGCGCAGGCCACGACCACAATCTGGTCGATCCCCAGATCCCCCTCGCCGATCACAACTTCTGGCCGAGCTTCTCGCACCTGTACCACCACCTGCCGCTCCTCTTGCCCGGGACGACCGGAGCCGCCATCCTCGCTCCAACCCCCCGGGATTGTCAAGAGATCCCGGGAGGAATCAGATCTCTCCAAGGATCTTCTTCAGGCAGGTCATGGCGGATGGAAGCGGTGACTGCCACAGCCACTCAATCTCGATCCAGAAGCCGGAGACAGCGATCGATTCCAGGCGTCCAGATGATATTCGCTTGACGTCAAACACATCTCCGTCTCGAAGGTACTGCCGGACCTCTCCTTGTCGGGGGTCAACGGCCCAGTATTCCCGAATACCGTGGTCTTCGTATTCCTTGGCCTTCTCGACCAGATCTCGATTTCGACTGTCTTCAGACACCACCTCGATGACCAGTTCGGCGGGGCCTTCAATCCAGTCCGGCCCGATCTGCTCCTTGTTCTCGCGGCTGATGAAAAAGATGTCCGGTTCGCGGTTGAGTCCTTCGGTGAGACGCAGGGTAGCAGGCCCATTGAATATCTTTCCCAGCCCCCGTTCTTCGGTGAATATTCTGAGCAATACCGTCAGGAAGATCACTGTGTCCTGATGGCGAGGCTTGGCCGGTGAATGCATGATAACTTCTCCGTTTTTCAACTCGCAGATCAGGTTCTCGGGGACCTCGGTAAAGTATCGCTCTTCGGTCCAGCCAAAAAGACGGATCTCGTAAGGACCTGTTATCTTCTGCTCTCTCTCATCTACTACATGAACCCTCATCCACTCTGCCTCCTGTTTTTGCTCCTCACCATCTCCATACTCGCTCCAACTCCCCGGAATTGTCAAGAGATCCCGGCACCTGTCAGGACCGCGAACGCGCCTGCACCTCGATCAGCACCCCGCCCGGCCCGTGCGTCTGGATCCGCTCGTTATTCCGCGGTTTACGATTAGCGGGTTCGACTTTACGATTGTTTAACGATTAGGCCAGTCCCTTGTCCTCTCCGATCCCGTGAACATGGAAGCGGCTGCCTCCTCCCAGGACGAGGTAGGGACCGTCGGCGCTGATCGATGGCTCCGACGCCCGGGAGGCGTTGGTGCCGCCCAACAGGAGGACAACGGCGAGAGCAGCATGTCTCCAGCTAGCAGCATCCATCCTCGTCGTACTCCGTGACACAGCATCCATCCACGCACCGGCAGGCCGAGATACACGGCATGCACATCATGCAGGCACAGCATCCCATGACAGACCGGCAGACCTCGTCTGACCGGTTTACGCACAAGGTGGGCCTGCAGCACGTCTCTGGAACGCAATCGCTGTCCTCGCTGCACGACATCCGGTCGGCCACCCGGCTGGCTGATCGAACGCATACTGCATGATCGCCATCCTGGCTCTCGCATGTACCGCCCTCCAGGCAGACCGGGAAGTCGCCTCCTTCGTCGGGGTTGGGACCGCAGAACATGGGGACGCACTGCGTGCCGGTCCACTGGCATAACGGAGTGCCTTCGGGCGGTACACCCTCTTGGGGATCCTCCGCTGCCAGGCAGAACGGCACCGAGTCCGAGTGCTGACAGAACCGATCGCCGCAGGTCTGCTCCCGCATCTCTAGATCCACTTTTTCCATGCAAGCGATGCACGAGAGCGCCAAGCTTATCAGGAGCGCAAACCAGTGTGTTACGGATCGGGATTCGAGAGACATGACGGCCTTTCCTGTTTTCTCAATTTTATTGTAACGACCGGAAACAGGTCGAGAATTAACATTTTAATAAGCGTCACCGTTCCTAGGATGCTTCCTGTACAAATAATTACGACGCAGCCAGGGCCTACTCCCTTATAGCGGGTCCCTGAACGAAATGACAACCCTGTACATACCGTAATTTTCCGGGACACTGTCTATTATCAGACTGTAGTTCTCCCCCGGATAAAGCTCTGTGAAGGATCTATCACCGGGGAATTCTTCACAGCTCTCGTCTCCATCGCCCGGGCACAGGTCTCCATGGCAGAGCGTCAGGACAGAGTGATCAAAGACTGTTGTCGAAAACGGGTAGAATCTTACGTGTCGAGTGACTTCGAATCGAACTACTCTATCTCCCGCCCCGGGCATTCTCTCGTTTGGATAGTTATCGACCGCGTCCGCGTTGCCCGCGATGATGGTGAGCGGTGCCGAAACATCGACTGTTACAATATTGGCCGTGCTGCAGGTATCTCCGATAGGAGAGCTTCCAAACGAGAAAGAAATATCGTACGGCCCTTCTGGATAGGAGACATGACCTTCCTCATCAGGTAACGACGCCGGCCGGAATTCACAATAATAGCTGCCTTTCACTAGCTTGATGAGCGAACGACCCGGTGGTATATAACCAAAGGGAACGAACCACTCACCGCCCGATCCCATGCAGGGATACAGGGACATCTCGGCATTCCCGGATAGTGTGATATCAACGTCGCCGTCTTCCCATACCTCAATCGGTATGAAATCCGGCACGCATGTCGTTTCACGGTTCCGTTCCGCCGGTGTTTCTGACGGCAACACAGGAGGATCTCCCCCGCACTCCACCAAGCAGATCGTGTTCTTCCAAGGAGCCATCGGAAGATAAGTCCTCCAGTCGTCGACCGCGTCCTGGAAGAAAACGCCGAATGCGTCCAGAAAGCATTCACTTGTCTTTTCTTGATCTGCATTCCTGGGAACGATGGCGTAAAAGTTCCGCCATCTTTCAGTGCCAAACCGATCGAGCAAGTAGCGAGTGAACGCCGCTGCAACATCCCAAGTCGTGATCAGATTGTCCTGAAGGAAGAACCTTTTATTGAATTCGCTGTTATCGATGATTTCCTCAATAGGCACATCTTGCTCAATCAGGTAATGTGGAGGAACAACCATGTAGAGACAAGCCAGAACCTCCGCAATTCCATCTTTGAAAATGTTCGGAGGATTCCCGAGCAGGCTGGTGTATGAATGCACCAGTTCTCGGTAGTCGACCCATTGCGTTGAAAATACCTTGGTTCCATCAGTGCATGTGTTGGTGGCCGCCCTCCTACAAGCATTTTTTTCGATATCGCTGGAGTCTGTAAATTTGTAGTATTCTATCTTTTTCTCGCGGGCAACCTGTATTCCAAGAAACTCTGACGTGAGTTCCAGATGGCGGTCCAGCCTGTGAAGAACGGCATCACATGGCTCGTCGCCCTTGCGATAGTAGTAGCGGAAATGCTCTGACTCCGCCAATTCTCCGGGCAGATCCCTGCCGCATGATATTATTGATGCAGACAAAAAAAACAATAGTCCATAGATTATAATGTATGGCCTATTAATCATAGAACTGATTGATCTTTTTTTGAATGTTGCTAGTTTTCTCAGTGCTTTGTCCTCCTCACCATTGCCATGCTCGCTCCAAACCCCGAAATTGTCAAGAGATCCCGGCACCTGTCAGGACCGCGAGCGCGCCTGCACCTCGATCAGCACCCCGCCCGGCCCGTGCGTCTGGATCCGCTCGATCTCCAGGCCGGCGTTCTTCAGGGCTGCGCGCAGCTCCGAGCGGCTGCGGGCGTGCAGCCAGATGCCCTGGCGCAGGGCGTTGCCCACCTGGCCGATCAGGCGCAGGGGGCAGCGGTGGGCGGTGGTGAAGTACAGCCGGCCGCCCGGTCGAAGCAGGCCGGCCAGCCGGGCCAGCACGGCCGGCATGTCGGGCATGTACTCGAAGACGGAAAAGGCGCAGATCAGGTCGAACTCATCGAACGCGCCTGCCTGTTCCGCCTCGCGCATGTCGGCAGTCACCGTCTCGATGTTCTTCAGGCCTGCCCCGGCCGCCTTGTCCCGGAGTCTTTCCAGCATGGCGGCGGACAGGTCCAGGGCGACCACGTTTCGGGTGCGCCGGGCCAGCTCCAGGGTGTGCCGGCCGGTGCCGGCGCCGATCTCGAGCACCCGCTCGTCGCCGCTGCATAGCTCGTCCAGGCGAGCCAGGACGGCTCGCCGCTCGGCGGCCCGGACCCCGCCCTGTCCGCCCGACTCCTGCTCGGCGTCGTAGCCATCGGCCACCGAATCGTAGAAGACCCGCACCGAGCGAACCGCGCCGGTGTCGACCGTGCTAGACGGCTCCATCACCGGCCTGCGGATCAACTTCGACAGCTCGACCACATCGAGCCCGCGCTCGCGCAAGCCCTGGAGGATCTTTTCGATTTGCGCGAGCCAGTCGTCCACGGAAAGCCCGGGAGCAGGAGCGCGGTCGTGCAAGGCAATGATGTCCCCGCCGCGCACGCGCGCCAATACCCTGTCGGCCAGGCCCGCGATGCGGCGGTTGCCCAGGTCCATGCCGCGCCGGCTGGCCGTCACGCAGGTGAGGCCCTGCTCGAGCAGCACCCGCCACAGCCCGGGATTGACCACCCAGGCCGGCGGCCGGAAGACCAGGGGCCGCACTCCCAGGCGGGCCAGGGCGGCCTGGCAGTCGCCTATGGAGCGCCTCACCCGGTTGCGGGTGCGCAGCGCCAGCAGCACGTCGTGGTCCTGGGTGTGGTTGCCCACCTCGTGGCCCGCGGAAAGCAAGAGCTTCACCAGCTCTGGGTGGGATTCCACCTTCTGCCCCACCAGGAAGAAGGTCGCCTTCGCGTCGTGGCGCTCGAGCAGCGCAAGGAGCCGCTCGGTGGTCGCCGGATCGGGCCCGTCGTCGAAGGTCAGGGCCACGGACCCGGGAAGGCGGCCGCGGCGGATCACCGGCATTAACAGGCGCCAGGACGGGAACAGGGGCGCCGCGATCATCAACAGGACGAACAGGGCCAGGGGGATCGCGGCCCACCACGGCTCGAACCAGGCCAGCGCCAGGGCGACCTGGAACAGGCCCAGCCCCACCAGGTGGGCGGGCGCCAGGGGGCACAGCGTCACCCTGGGCCCGGCGATCTTCAGCGAATCAAAAATTCCCATAGCGGCCCCGTGCGACCGCGGGCGTACATGCGCTCGAGGATCCGATCGGTCTGTTCGCCGCCCGCCCCGATCACCCAGTTGGTCCGCCCGCCGGCGCGTTGGCCAACCCGCGCGATCACCTCGGCGGGGGAGATGTGCTCGGGCCTGTAGAAGACCGGCTCGAGCAGGTCGTCCCCGGCATCCACCTGGCCCTGCTCGACCGCGATCTTCCAGAGCCCGGTGCCAGGGTAGATCCTGATCCCGCAGAAGAAGAAACTCACCGAACGATCGAGTCTCTCGACGTTGTCGAGCGTCTCGTCCACCGTGGCCGCGCTCTCGCCGGGGCCTCCAAGCATGAAGTAGTGGGCCGCGTGCAGGCCGGCAGCAACCGCCGCGGCGTGGGTCTCCGTCACGTCCAGAACTGAAAATGCCTTGCGATAAGTCGCCAGCATGCCCGGGCACAGGGTGTCGGTGCCGAACTCCGCGTGGGTGCAGCCGGCCTCGGCCAGGCGCTGGTAGAAGCCGTCCGGCGCGGCCAGGGGCGCCAGGAAAGCCCCCCACGGGATGGTGACCCCGGCCCGCTGCATGGCCAGGGCCACCTCGGCGGCGTGCGCGTGGTCCGCGTTGAAGGCCGAGTCGGCGATGAACAGGTAGCGCGCGCCCGCCTCCTGCAGGGCGCGCGCCTCGGCGCCCTTGTGCTCCGGGGAGAAGAGACGCAGCTTGCCGCCCTCGATCAGCGGATAGGTGCAGTACAGGCAGGAGAACGGACAGCCCCGCTTGGTCTGCATGTTGAGCATGCCGCCCCGTCCCAGGTACAGGCCGGTCCGGTCGGGCCCTTCGGGCAGCCGCCGGCGGCATTCTCCCCCAAAGGGTTCCGGCGCGGAGCGCATGTCCTGGCCGGGCACGACCACGCCCTCGAGCCCGTCGACCGGGCGCCCGGCCTGCAGCGCATCCAGCAGACGGCCGAACCGCTCCCCCTCCCCGACCACGCCGTAATCGGCACGCACCGTATCGAGCACCGCGCGCGGGAACAATGAAAAGCCCGACCCGCCCAGCACCACCGGAGCCCGGGTGGCGCTCCGGACGGTCTCGACCACCTTTCGCAGCTCGCCGATGAATCCCACGCTGTTGGCCGAATCGGTGTTGTCGATGTTGCGCAGCGAGATCCCGACCAGGTCGGGCGCAAAACCGAAAATAGCCTCGACGACCGGCCGGTCGTCATCGGCTCCGCACAGGTCCACGATCCGCACCTGGTGCCCGGGCTCAACGGCCCCGGCCACGTAGTCCAGCCCCAGCGGGTAGACCGGGTACGGGCTGGTGAGCCGGTTTGCCGAGATCAGCAGCACCTTCACGGCAGGACCTCCACGGCAGCCAGGCTCGCCCCGAACGACAGCAGCAGGATCCCGCGGCCTGAAAGCCGGAGGTCCGCATCGCCGATCAAGGCGCCCGGGATCACGCCCGTCTCGACCAGCCTGACCGCGAGAGCGCAAGCGCTGGCCGAGACCGCCGCGTACTCGCCCAGGAGCGGCCGGAAGTCGATCGGACCGCGCTCGATCCCGATCCTGGCCATGAACGCATCCAGGAGCGGCCGGGCCCGGTCGCGGTGCGCGGCCGGCAGGCCCGCCATCACGGCTCCGAAGCGTTCTCGAATCCTTGCCGGACCGCCCAGCGCCTCGATCAGCCCGTCCACCAGACCGGGTCGATCTCCTGCGCGCTCGAAGAACGAGATGCCCAGCCGGGGCTTGCGTGCGACCTCGTTTGCTGACAGCAGCAGCGCGCCGCCGCCGTCGGCCGGGGTCCTGCCGGCGGCAACGCTCGGATCGAACAGCGGCCCCAGGGTCCGGTGGTGCTCGTCGGCGCCCAGAAGGAGCAGGCCGGAGTCGCCGGGCCTTGCCAGAACGGACGCCATCAGGAGTGCCTGCTCGAACGAGGTGTCCCCGCCAGTGGCGGTCACGTTCGCGCCCGTGGCCTTGTGCCGCATGGCCAGCTGGCCGGCGGGCGCGTTGTGCACTGAGCCGACGAAGTCGGTGGGGCTCGACAGGCGTTTTTCGTTTTCGAACAGGCGGGTCAGGAAGTCGCAGGTCTCGGACATGGGCCCGAAGCCCGTGCCGAAGAACACCTGCCGCACCGGGACGGCCGGGGCCGCGGAGCACGCGGCCCGGCCGAGGGCCAGCGCGATGCGCGGCAGGCGCTTGATTCGCCGCAACGACCCGGGCGGCAGGTCGCGCACGACCTCGGCCGGATCGAGGATCCCGGCGCACTTCCGCCCCGCGCTGATGCGTTCGAGCGTGGCCGCGGTGAAACCGGCTCCGGTCAGGCACTCGGCCGCCAGCACTGAAAACCTGCGCGCCGGCGCGAGGCGGAATCCCGGCCGCTCGTCGTCGGGACGGCCGATCACCACCGCCGCGTTGTTGCCCCCGAACCCGAACGAGTTCGACACCACGGTACGCAGCTCGGCCCGGCCGGGCCGGAGCACGGGCGAAAGGTCCAGCTCGGGATCCGGCCGCCTGCACCCGGCATTGGGGGGCAGCAATCCGTCCTCGACCGCGACCGTCGAAACGATCGCCTCGATGGCGCCCGCGGCGGCCAGGGTGTGGCCGAAGATGCCCTTGGTGGAAGAGTGCGGCGGGAGATCTTTGCCGAACAGGGCGCGGACGGCCCTGGCCTCCGAGGCGTCGTTGTCCCGGGTGCCGGTGCCGTGCAGGTTCACGTAGTCCACCTCGTCCGGCCCCACTCCGGCGTCGTCAAGGGCCGCGCGCATGGCCTCGAGCGCTCCAGTGCCTTGCGGGTGCGGGGCGGTGGGGTGATGGGCGTCGCAGGACAGCCCGCAGCCGAGCAGCCGGCCCCTCGATCCCGGGGGCGGCCGGTCCGAGGCCTCGAGCAACAGCATGGCCGCCCCCTCGGACACGGTCATGCCGGCCCGGTCCTGATCAAGCGGCCGGGCGCCTTGCGGGTCGATCAGCTGGAGCAACCCGAAGCCGTAGTATGTCAGCCGGCAGAGCCCGTCCGCACCGCCGGCCAGCACGCGACAATACCGGCCGGTGCGCAGCATCCCGAGCGCCACCGCGAGCGCCACGGCCGAGGACGAGCAGGCGGTAGAGATGGTCAGGGCCGGGCCTGCACAGCCCAGCTCCCGGGCGACCAGCTCGGCCACCGAGCCGGTCGCGTGCAGGGAGAAGCGGGCCGGATCCCGCTCTCCGGCCAGCAGCAGTGTTTCGGTTTCAGGAATCCCGCCAGTGGTGCCGCCGAGCACCACCGCGTCGGGCGGCCGCGGGCGGTCGCCCATGGCCTCGCGCGCGGCGGCCAGCGCCAGGGCGTGGGTGCGCGGGATATCGGCCGGCAGATCGAGCCCGCTCACCTGGCCGGTGGGCAGGGGCCCATCCTGCCCGGCCTCGAACAGGGACAGGGGAGCGAATCGATGATGGGTTGACTGGATAGCGCGCCTGATGGATTCAACGCCCGAGCCGACCGGGCTCGTGACGCCGAGCCCGGTGATGAAGACCTTGATCCGGCTCACCCGGAGGTGACCTTTCGTTGCTCGGTGAGGTAATCGGCCAGGGTGTGGATCGAGATCAACACTCTCTCCCCGATCTCCTTGTTGTCGATCTTCACCCCGTAGTCGCGCTCGATCATCACCACCAGCTCCAGCACGTCGATGGAGTCCAGGCCCAGCCCCTCGCCGAACAGGGGGTCGTCGTCGCCGATCTGCTCGGGGTCGACGTCCTGCAGATCCAGCGTCTGGACCAGCTTATGCTTGAGCTCGGCGATCAGATCTTCCATGGCTCGCCCTTCTCAGACCTTTCATTCGGCCCCCGCTAACTACCCCGGATGTACAGGCGAGTCAAGCGGCACAGGACATGTGGGGTCGCTTGACAGTGCGCGACGATTCGAAGAAACTGCCCTCCGAGCCCGTCTCACCCTAAGATGGATTCGTCCAATATGACCGTGGAAAACCATCGGATAGAGGACTTCATCCCGCACCGCGGCCGCATGCTGCTGGTCGAGGAGTTGATCGAGGCCTCGGACAAGCGAGGCACGGTCCGCACCCGGGTCGCCTCCACCTGGCCGCTTTGCAAAAACGGCCGGGTTGATCCGGTCGTGCTGATCGAGGTAGTGGCCCAGAGCGCAGCAGCCCTGGTGGGCTGGAGGATGCGTCACCAGCAGAAGATGGGTGGGCGGGGCTTTCTGGTGGGGGTGCGACGCACGGAGCTGACCTTGGTGGATCTGCCCGTGGGCACCGAGCTCACAACCCGGATCGAGGTCGACTACGAGCTTCAGAACTACGCGGTATTCAAGGGCCGTGTATTTGCCGGCGACGAGCAGCTGGCCGAGGTCGAGATCCAGACCTTTCGGCCGGACGACGACTTCGAGCCGACTTCAGGAGAGATGCCGTGAGCGACAATCCCGTAGCGGTGGTGACCGGCGGCAGCCGGGGCATCGGCCGGGCCATCTGCCTGCAACTGGCCCGGGACGGATACCACCTGGTGGTGAACTATCTGCACAACGACAAGGCGGCCGCAGAGACCCTCGAGCAGGTCCGCGCGGCCGGCTTCGACGGACAGCTGCTGAAGCTTGACGTGACCGACGGTGCTGCCTGCAAGCAGGCGCTCGGCGATCTTCTCGAGCAGCTCGCGCAGGTGGGGCCGGTCGAGGTGCTGGTCAACAACGCCGGGGTGGCCGCGGACGGGCTGTTTCCGATGATGTCGGCCGAGGCCTGGTCCAGGGTGATCGACACGTCCCTGAACGGCTTCTACAACGTCACCAGGCCGTTGCTCAAGTCCATGATGCGCAAGCGACGCGGCTCGATCGTGACCATCTCGTCGGTCTCCGGCCTGGTGGCCAACCGCGGCCAGGTCAACTACTCGGCGGCCAAGGCCGGCCTGATCGGCGCCACCCGCTCGCTGGCGGCCGAGGTGGCCCGGCTGGGCATCCGGGTCAACGCCGTGGCCCCGGGACTGATCGAGACCGACATGACCAGGGAGGTGACCGCCGCCATGCCCCGCGAGATGGTCAAGCAGCTGATCCCCATGAACCGCTTCGGCACTCCCGACGAGGTGGCCCGGGTGGTGCGGTTCCTGTGCTCGGACGACGCCTCGTACGTCACCGGCCAGGTGATCGGCATCAACGGCGGCATGGTGTAGTCGAATGCCGCGCGCCATGACGATACCACTGGCCGTGATGCTGTGGGCGTCTCCGGCCCCGGCAGGTCCCGATTGGGCCGGCAGCTTCGAGACCATCCGCGAAGCGACCTCGAGCGTGCGTACGGTCAGCGCGAGATTCACCCAGTCCAAGATGCTGAAAATCCTGGCCAGGCCGTTGATCTCCGAAGGCAGCTTCGCGTTCCGGGCGCCCGACTCGATCCGCTGGGAGTACTTCCGGCCGGTGCGCAGCGTGCTCCTGATGGACCGCGGCAAGCTCGAGCGGTTCGCCTTTCGCGATGGAAAATTCGTGCCCGACGCGGCCGAGCGGGTCGAGGCCATGCGGGTGGTGGTCGAGGAGATCCAGGGCTGGCTGACCGGCAGGTTCGAGACGAGCAAGACGTTCAGTGCCTCATTGAAGAAAGGTGACCCGGTGAAAGTCGAGCTTCAGCCGCGCGACCGGGCCATGGCGGACTTCATCCAGCGCATCGTGCTGACCCTGGACGAGCGGCCCGGGGTGTTCCGGTCGGTGCGGATCGTCGAGAGCGAGAACGCCAGCACCCTGATCGAGTTCCAGCAGGTCCAGCTCAACGGCGAGATCGCGCCAAAAACCTTCCGGAAGCCCGAATGAATCACGCCCCGGCCCGGGTTCTGGCAGCCTGCCTGCTGGCTCTACTGGCTCTACTGTCTCTACTGTCTTCCTGCGCCGGCCTGCCGGCCATCAGGCCCGTGCCTGCAGGGCCCGAGCGCGACTCGCTTCGCGGACGGTGCGAGGCCGCGTTCGCCCGCCGGGCCTTCAGGGCGGTGCACGTCATCGAGGCCAGCCTGCCCATGGGGAACGAGAGCTCGCTCGTGGGCGTGACCCTGGCCGACCCTTCCAGGCTACGCTTCCGCAGCGTGCTGCTCAGCGTGGAGGGCCTGACCCTGTTCGACGCCACCAGCACCCCCGAGGGGTTCGTGGTCCACCGGGCCGTGCCGCCCCTGGATGACGAGGGCTTCGGCCGCGGCCTGGTCTCCGACGTGGCCCTGGCCCTGCTGCCGCCGTCCGGTGAAATAGTGCAGGCCGGCCGGCTGGAAGACGGTTCTCCGATCTGTCGCTACCGGGACGCAGGCACGCGGGTCATGGACGTGATCTTCCCCCGGGAAGGATCCCCACGTATCCTCTGCCACTACGACGCGAGCGGGCGGCTGCAGCGCCGGGTGGAGTTCGACCCGGCCGGCGGAATCGTCCTGACCGCGCCGGGCGCTGTTGGGTACACATTGCGCCTGAGGCTGATTCAGACGGAAGAGGTCACTCCGGACGAGGATCTGTTCCGGCCTTGAGGTGAGGCCGCGATCGCCCCTCTACCACCCCAGTTCAGATGGGTTGAAACATGGCGCCGGATCTCCTATTCTGGGACAGGTTGGACCTGCCACCAAGTGGTGGACTGGGGCGCACATGACCATAGCGCGGCAAATCCACATCGTGCCGTCGATGCATCGTCTGCTGAACGTGGACGAATACCACCGGATGATCGAGGCCGGCGTATTCGAGGAAGACGAATACCTCGAGCTCGTGGAGGGGGTTCTTGTCACAATGACGCCGCAGACCGTTCAGCATGCCCGGGCAATTCAACGCCTGAGCCGGATGTTCTTCCTGGGGCTCGGTACCGAGTTCGTGATTCGGGTCCAGCTTCCGCTCACGCTTGGCATGCATTCCGAGCCCGAACCGGACCTGGCCGTGGTCACGGAGGAGGAAGCGAACCGCACGGACCGGCATCCATCGGACGCGCTCCTGGTGGTCGAGGTGTCCCTCGAATCCCTGGAGAAGGACCGCGACGTGAAGGGAGCCCTCTACGCGTCGGCAGGGATCCCCGAGTATTGGATCGTGGATCTCGGGGATCGGAGCGTGGAGGTGCGGAGGGACCCGGACGAGGAGAACGCCCGCTACCGGTCCTCGACAATCATCACCGAAGGCGAGCTCGCGCCTACGAACCTGCCGGGACTCGTGGTAGACATCGGTGTGCTGTTCGCCTAGAGACGGTCTCGGCCGCGGGTACCTGCCGACCCCGGAGAAGAAGCCAGAATGGAGGTTGTGATGCTGGTGCGATTGCTGATCGCGTTCATGGCGGCGCTGCTGGCAGCTGCGTGTTCCAGCGGAGGGGACGGCGGCACGGACGGCGGCGTGGATGCCGCTGACGGGAGTGGCGGCGACTCCGGAATGGACGGGGACGACGGCTCCGATCTGCCCGATCCCGTCTGCTTCGAGACGGGGCCGGGGCCGTACGAGATCACATTCACGGACGTGACCGTCGAGCTGGGGCTCGGCCCCGGGGGGCTCGCCGTGACCGGCAGCCAGGTCATGGTCGCGGACGTGGACTCTGACAACTGGCCCGACCTGGTGCTGACCCGGGGTCAGGCGGTCCGTGAGGATCCCCAGGACCCGGCGGGCCGTTATTGGCTGCTGCGCAACGCATCGGGTGCCGGGTTCGAGGACCGGACCTGGAGCTCGAACCTGTTCCTGGCTCGCGACGGCACCCAGGGCCGGGCCACCAGCTTCGTGCTGTTCGCCGACCTGGACAACGACGGCGACCAGGACGCCTTCAGCGTGGTCTACGAGGACTGGAACAACACGGCCGACATCCTGGACCACACCGCGGTGTTCCTCAACGACGGCCTGGGCGGCTTCTCCATCGGGCCGCAGCAGGACTTCACCAGCGGGTCGTTCGACCCGCTGCTCGGGGCCACCTTCCTGGACTACGACCGGGACGGGCTGGTGGACGTCTTCACCGGCCACTACTACGGTCGCTACCCCTACCCGGCCTCGGCGATCCAGGACAGCCTGTTCCGCGGCGACGGCGCGGGCGGCTTCACGGACGTGACCGACGCGGCCGGCCTTGCGACCCTGCCGTTCAGCTACGACACCGCGGCCCAGTGCACGAACCACAAGCCCACCTGGGGCGTGACCGCCTGCGACGTGGACGGCGACGGCTGGACCGACCTGATGGCCACCAGCTACGGCCGGCAGTTCAACGCCTTCTACCGCAACACGGGGGGTGCCTTCGAGGACCTGACCCTGTCGTCCGGCTTCGGCTCGGACCCCATCGAGGACTACTCCGACAACCAGTTCTTCCTGTGTTTCTGCCAGTACCACCCCGACGAGCCGGACTGCGCGGGTGCCAGCGCGCCGATGATCGACTGCATCGGCCCCCCCGACCTCAGGAACAGCTGGAGCGTCGGGGTCGACGACCAGCCCTGGCGCCTGGGCGGCAACAGCTCGGGAACCTTGTGCGGGGACATCGACAACGACGGCGACATGGACCTGCTGGCGCTGGAGCTTGCCCACTGGCACATCGGCCGGTCGTCGGACAAGACCGAGTTGCTCATCAACGACAGATTTCCGCAGAATCCCTTGTTCCGGCCCGGCAACGAGGAGATGCGCCTCACCCGCGAGCACGTAAGAAGCTGGAACGAGGGGGATCTGGGAGGGGCGCTGGCCGACTTCGACAACGACGGCCGGCTCGACGTGCTGGTCGCCTCGTCCGACTACCCGGACACCTACTCGCTCCTGTGGCAGCAGTCGGCGGCCGGGAAGTTCAACGAGGTCGGGGAGCAGGCCGGCGCCCGGATACACCGGGCCCACGGGCTGGGCGTGATCGACTTCGACCGGGACGGCGACTACGACCTGGTGGTCGGCACCTCGCTGATGCGCTGGGGCGCGGACGACGACCCGCCGCCGCCTGAAGACGCCTACGCCTACCTGCTGCGCAACGACACCGGCCAGTCCGCCAACAAGATGATGTTCCACCTCATCGGCGCGGGCGGCCCTGGCGGCGCAAACCGGGACGCCATAGGCGCCCGGATCACGCTCCGGGCCGGGTCGCTCGGCACGATCCGCGAGGTCCAGGGCGGCCACGGACTGAGCGGCTTCCAGCACGACAAGCTTATCATCGTAGGCATCGGCGAGAGCTGCTCCGCGAGCACCGTGCGCATCCGCTGGCCCAACGCGGACGGGACCGAGGATACCCACAGGGACGTGCTCGCCAACTACGTGGTGATCATCGAGGAGGGCAAGGGCCTGCGCTACATGACCCTGGAGGAGTTCACCGGCCGCTGATCGACGGCCCACAACCCTATAGAAGACCCCGCTCTTCTGCCAATTCTTCTGCCAGGGTCTCATCTTCGTCGACGGTGCCGGGGCTACGCCAGATCTGGTAGCCATCCGGGGCCAAAATCCGGAAATTATCAAAATTGTAGTCGCATAAGTGCAGTTCTCCGTTTTCGGCAACGGCCATTCTTCTCATGTCCGTACCCAGGGGAAAGTTGTTCACATCATTTAGCGGCCCGGCCAGAATATAAAATGAACCATCAGGACTGATTCTACCGATATGCGAGAAATTCGACTCACCGATATTTTTTTTATGATCAAATAAGATATAGAATGTCCCGTCTCCGTCTACTCCACAAGCCTGAATACGTTCTACTCCTTTCAAATTCGGTTCAATTATTCCAAGCAGTGTGCCTCGCCGGTTAAAACGGGCGATTTTGCCTTTGTCGAGGTCTACGATATACAAAATATCGTCGGGACTACATGTTATCCCGGCTTCTTCCGGCAACATAGTGGGCCGATCAGTAAGCTCTTCAAAGCGCACTTCGTTATTGTAGATTAGGTCTTCGTCTTTATAGCCGTCCCAAAGCGGCATGCGCTTGCCATGCTTATTAAAGCGGCGCAGCAATGGCGAATAAAACGTCTGACCCGGGGCATACACCAACTGACCTTTTTTATTCGGAATCATCTTTTTTTGTTTATTGGCTTCTTCGCCCCACCTGCGGTAAACAATAATGCTGCCGTCGCTGCTGATGGCAATTCCTTCATGGTCGCAAGCCGTGATCTTTTCAGTAGGCTCTTTTTTACTTTTTATTTTCTGGATCTTGTCTCCTGTCTCAGAATCAAAGGCGTACACTAGATGCTCATCCCGATCAAGCACCCAGATTATATTATTCTTTTTATCATACAAAAGGCGGGCATAGTCGTGTAGCACGAATTTCTTGGTAAGCCAACGCAGACCGCCTGTGCGGTCTGCCCGGCCGATATGACCGGTGCTGTCTTGCTCCCAGAGTAAAACAGTATCCCCATTTGGCATGGCTTCCAGATCAATGAAGTCGTCAATATCGTCCGGCAGGATAGCAACGTTTTCCCCCATGTCGAGCAGGATATACCAAAAATGAGACACGGTAACTGGATTAAGGCGATGCCAAATATCATCCGGGATAAGCAAATCCTGACCGCAATACTCACAATTAACTTTGCGGCTTGATCCGTCCAGAGGCAGTTGCCCACCACAGTGGTAGCACCAGATGCTGATTCCTTCTTTACTGCCCTCAAACTTTCCTTCGTCCTCAGGTGCTTCCTCCCCAACTATGTATATAGCATAGGGGATCACTTTATCAAAAAACTCAGGGGGTTTTCGCACGCTCCAAATTTTGCCACACCCTGTACAGGCAAACCTGGTATGTCCTTGTTCGGCAATCTCAAGCACACTGTCAAGAGGCCAAATCGCGCCACAACCATCTGTACAGCGGGGCAGCATATGCCCAAATTCCATGGAATAATTGCCTACTCCGGCAAGAATGCCATTAGCCCAGGTGTTGGTCTCAGGTTTGAGAGCGCTGGCATCAACCAGATGTCCTGTCACTAATTTCTGCCATAGAGGTAACGGGGTTGGGGTGTCCTTTCCACAGCGATCACACATGATCTGTTCCGCCGCCTTGTTGATGGGCAGGTGTTCACCGCAATGAGCGCAATTGATTGAGAATTTTAGGCATAAACTTATTTTGGACATGGGAGGCCTCCCGCTGACCATGCCATCTAGGTCCAGGTTATTGACATTGGGAGCGCTGGTCAAGCTGGTTTTGAAGCCATTGTGTTCTCCCTTATTTGACACTAACCAACGAGCCGTGCTTCAATTCCAAGTTGGAACTCAAGGGCAAGGGCGAACGTGTTGTAGACAACGAGACGGGCGGTCTTCCGCCCGTGAAAGGAAGGGTGTCATGAGACGACGGCACACCGTTCTCGGATGCACCGTCCTGCTCGCGGCCTGCCTCGCCGCGGGAGAAGCCGGGGCCACGTCCGCGCGCCGGGCCTCGCTGCTAGGCAACTTCCTCGTCTTGGACGACACCGACGTATTCCTCTACCCCGGCGCCCTGCCCGAGTACGCGGGCGGGATCTTCCTCGACCTGGACGCGACGGCACTGGACGGCAACGGGGGCTTCATCGCCGAGAAGGGGGTGACGTTCGGAGCCTTCTTCCACAGGCCCGATCCCTTCCTCGCGGGGGCGGGAATCCCGTCCGACTTCGAGGAGATCGACGCCCTGTACCCGGACATCGCACTCGACGGGCCCTTCAAGCTCTTCGACCTGCTCCTTGCCTTCAGGACCGGCGCGGGCAGCGCGTTCGGCCTCGGCCTCTCCTTCGCTCACAGCTTCCAGATGGACAAGATAGACGGCACGGTCGAGACGGGTGACAGGGAGATGAGCCTGGCCCTCACGGCCGGGTACTCGTCGGGGATCGGCACGGCGTTCCGCAACGACCTGGGCATCGAGTTGAGATTCAACCACTTCAAGGAGATCTCCGCCGACGAGACGGTCCACGAGGCCAAGCCCATCCCCAGCTTCTCGGTGATAGACCGCATGATATTCCAGAAGCCCGGCTCCTTCGCATGGGGTCTGGACCTGATCTTCTCCCGCAGGGACTACAGCGCGGAGGTCGGCCGAAGCGAGGGCAAGGCGTCGCGATACGTCGTCGGTCTCAGGATCGGGCCGAGACTCACGTTCGCCGATAGGGGGATCCTCGTGGCCGCCTCGCTGCAGGCGCTCTACGACACCTACGGAGGGAAGGTGGAGCAGCCGTCGGGTCCGGACGAGCCGATGGGATGGCAGCACAACTTCCTCGTACCCGGGTTCAACCTGGCGACCGAGATCACGGTCTTCGACTGGCTCCTGCTGCGGGCCGCGTTCGACTACGTCTATCTCGTGGGCCTCTACAGGTACGAGACCAACGACCCGGTGGCGATTGATCTGGAATCCGTGGACATCGCCCACAGGTTCGTCTGGAGCACGGGCCTGGGCGTGAGGTGGAAGGGTATCGGATTCGACGCGGTGTTCTCAGCCCCGCTCTTCCAGGACGGGCCCGACTTCATCGGCGGAAGGGGTCCCGGCCTTTTCACGATGGTTTCTTTGTCGTATACATTTATTTAAAGAGGTGAGCTATGAGGGCACGGACCATCACGGCATGGACGATCGCAGCGGCCATCGCCGCGCTCGGAGCTGGGTGCATGGATGCGAAGACGACGAGCGACGCGTCCATCTCCAGCACGAACGTGAGATCCCTCCATCCGGCGGGCTTCGATCTACAGCGTACCTCGGCTTCCGGGTGCACCTACGCCTGCAACTTCATGGACGACTGCGGCCTGCTGTGGGAATGGGGCATATCCATGGAGGATTGCATCCAGTACTGCGAGACGGATAACACCCTCTTCGAGTACTGCGCCGAGATGTCCTCCAATTGCACCGAGCTCAGGAACTGCCTGTACTGATCGGGCAAGCAAACCGCCTATTTCGTACCCATCAGCTCTTCACCGGCCACCACTACGGTCGCTACGACGATCACCCCGAGTTGCGGTACTCCCGGCGGGCATCCGGTCGACCCGCACGCCGGGCGAGGGCGTCGAGACGATTCGCCGAGCCCGGACCGCCGTGTCGAGAAATGATGTCACGAGTCCGCGCCAGGTCCATCCGCGGCAGCGCGCCAAGGAGCCTGACGGCGTCTGCCTCGTCTCTATCCTCACCTGTTACTACCTTTAGGGCAACAAGGTACTCCGGTGATACTACCTGGATATGCGCTTCGCCGACCCTGGCTAGCGACCCCCGGGATTGGGCTTCCGAGATAGCCTCTTCGTACAGAGCGGAAAGCCCACCCTCTCGCCGGTCTATAAAATCGACCCGGATCTCGCCTTCGCGTACTCCGAGGCCGCCGATCGAAAGTGGCCTGGGAGTCATTCCGCGAGCGATCAGCGCCGCTCGTATAGGCTCGATGGCTCGCAACGGGACTGCGAAATCGACGTCCTTGGTGAACTCATGCTGGTCGGGTTGAAGGATGGCCCACATCGCGACCTTCCCGATCAGCGCGTAGGGGAACTCCAGCTCGGTGAGGATCTCATGAGCAAAACGAGCCGATGGGTTGGGATCGAAAGATGGAAGCTCTACCACCGGCCCAGGCTCTCTTTTTCCTTCACTGCTCATAATGACTCCTCCCTTCCAGCCAGCTGACTCGCCTGTCATCCAGACCACCAGCACCCGGACGAGCCAGCGGTTGAACACCCCGGCGTAGTACAGGGCCTCGCGCCCGGCGATCAGCAGCCCCGCGCCGTACACGGCCCAACTCAGTCCATAGGCGGCGGGCCCGCCGACGATCGCCACCAGGGGCTCTGCCGACCAGATCGCCAGCACCCCCAGGAAGCCGATCAGCGGCCAGCCCATCAGCATGCTCAGGCCGATCAGCCCCACGCCGAGCAGCAGCCTGAAGGACGGTCTTGCCTTGAACGGGCTCAGGTCTGCCCGCTCGGCGATGGCCCGGCGCACCGTTTCGATGCGCGCCAGTCGAAGTCCCAGGCTGCGGATCGGTCTCAAGGTGCCTTCCTATCACCCTGGAGTATTTGTTTCGGCCCGTCCTGTCAACGGCTTGACAATTCGCAAGCCCGTTGCTACGTGCCTGGCAGGCATGAGACCCGTCGAGCTGCCCACAGACCTGGCCCGGCACTACACCGCCTCTGGCACGACCTACGGCTCGCTGTACGCCCTGGCGAAGGACCTGCGCGAGCAACTGGCCGGAGCCGGCCGCGGCCCGGTCTGCCTGGCGACCCAGGACCGCGTACTGGCCGCGGCAGCCGTGCTGGCTTCTCTTTCAGGCGGCCCCGGGCTGGTGATCCCCCACGCCCTGTCCGGGGCCGTGCTGGCAGAGGCTCGTCAGGCGACCGGGTTCGAGACCACGATCGACGACAAGACAAAAAAACTCCCGGACAAAACCGAAAAACCGCCCGCCCTGACCCGCCCGGCCGACGAGCCCTTCCTGTCCCTGTTCACCGGCGGCTCCACCGGACGGCCCAGGGTCTGGCGCAAGACCCGGGCCAACCTGCTCGGCGAGGCGGACCTTCTGGCCGAGAGGTTCGGAATATCACCGGACGACCTGTTCCTCTCCACGGTCCCGCCGCTGCACATCTACGGGCTTCTGTTCTCGGTGCTGCTGCCGCTGGTCGCGGGTTCACGGGTACTGGATCGTCCCGCCTACCTCCCGGCCGAGATCGCCTCGCTGCTGGCCGAGGAGCGACCCACGGTGTTCGTCTCCGGTCCGACCCACTTTCACGCGCTACGCCGCACCGAGATCAAGGCGCCCGACCTGCGGCTGGCGTTCTCCTCCGGCGGCATGCTGGACGCCGACGACGGCGCGCGCTTCGCAGACCGGACCGGCGTGGGCGTGACCGAGGTGTACGGATCGACCGAGACCGGCGGAGTCGCCACCCGCTGCCGCCAGCGCGGCGAGACCGACTGGACCCCTCTTGCCGGCGTGCGCTTCGACATCCGCGACGAGCGCCTGCTGGTGGCCTCCGACTTCCTGTCGCCCGAGCTACCGCACGACGAGCGCGGCATGTTCGCAACCGGCGACCGCGCCGAACCCACGGCTGCCGGACACTTCGCACTCCTCGGCCGCGCCGACGGGATCGTCAAGGTGGCCGGTAAGCGCGTGGACCTCCTCGAGGTCGAGCAGAAGCTGCGCTCCATCGAAGGCGTAACCGACGCCCACGTGCTGGCCACGGAAAGCTCGGCCGGCCGCGGCGGCGAGATCGCCGCCCTGGTGGTCTCCGAGCATGACGAGCAAGCCCTGCGCAAATCCCTGGCCGCTCTCCTCGAGCCCTTCGCCATTCCCCACCGCCTGCTCCTGGTCGACTCCATCCCTACGACAGAGACGGGCAACCGCGATCGCG
>SDBT01003546.1_pt1 | contig 26924 bp, 20 predicted proteins | sample 2277101 | NCBI WGS metagenome assembly SDBT01 (sample SAMN10404973, study PRJNA504765) | marine sediment metagenome | isolation source: marine sediment core GS10_PC15, 103 cmbsf | place: Arctic Ocean: Southern Knipovich Ridge | collected 2010 | reverse complement strand
TTTGGAGGAGGGTGCACTTGACAGTGGCAATAAATAAAGGCTACAGTTCGGCCGCTCGGCTTACTCGATGGCTTTTGGTCGAATCGTTTTGCTGGTGGTGTCACCGCACGTCTGTTAGCCCTCGCTTCAGCCTTTTCCGTTAGGAGTCAGTTTCATGGCAAACATTTATGTAGGCAATTGCTCTTTTGATGTCACCGAGGAGCAGCTCCGGGATCTCTTCGCAGCGTATGGCGAGGTGGATAAAGTCAACGTGATCACAGACCGCGACACCGGTCGCCCGCGGGGATTCGCATTCGTCGAGATGTCCGATTCCTCGGCAGCCCAAGCTGCCATCAAAGGGGTCAACGGGACTGACCTGGGCGGGCGGACGTTGAATGTCAACGAAGCTCGACCGAAAGGCGACAGTGGCGGCGGCGGCGGCGGTCGCGGCGGCCAGCGCTGGTAGCCTAAACATACAGGAGTGGCACAATCCCCCGGCTCGAGCCGGGGGATTGTCAATTAATCTTCTCCCAGTTCCGGAACGAGCTCTTTGGTTGGCACATTGCCGGCCTGCGCCTTCATCTCGCGAAGCTCAGCTTCGAAGAAAAACTCCTCTTTTGCAAAAGCCGGCTCCAATTGATCCAACCAGACCGCTTCAGGATTGTAGTGGGCGAAGAAGGTCTTGCCGACCCATTGAGGCTCCCGTGCCTGCAGGAATTTCAAGACGAAGACCTTTTCTCCATGAATTGATTTGACGCCGTCCACCAGGACCTTGCCCGGCGTGGCCGACATGGAGGGTCCCCGCACAGTGCGGGCTAGACCGGAGATCTGTCGGTAGGCACCGTTGAATATATCGAGGGCTTGGATCAATGGAACCTCGAAGTAGTTCCTTGCTCCGGTGTCTCGCTCTACAAACATGTAGTAAGGAACCGCACCGAGGCTTATCTGTTCCTGCCACATTTTCGCCCAGACGTCGGCATCGTCGTTGACGTGGCGAATCAGGGGAGCTTGGCAACGGATCGTTGCACCGGTGTGGCGGATTCTTCGTAGTGCCTCCTTGGCGACGTCTGTGCTCAGCTCGCGAGGGTGGCTGTAGTGAGCCATCACCGCGACCTGACGTCCACTCATCCGGACCAGTTCGAACAATCGTAGGAGGTCGTCTGCATCCTTGTTGTCGACGAAGCGGTACGGCCAGTAAGCTGGAGCCTTGGTGCCAATCCGGATGTTTTGGATATGCTCGAGGTTCGAGTCGTCGAGAATCTTTTGTATGTATCTTCGAAGAACCTTTGTCTTCATGACCATCGGGTCGCCGCCGGTGAACAGGACATCGGTGACTTCTTTGTGCTCTCGAAGGTATCCGGTCAAAGCTTCTGCTTCATGGGCGGCGAACTTGAGCTCGTTGATGCCGACGAACTGGGCCCAGCGAAAGCAGTAGGTGCAGTAAGCGTGACAGGTTTGACCTGCAGCGGGAAAAAACAGCACCGTTTCCGGATACTTGTGCTGCAAGCCCCAAATGGGCTGACCGTCGTACTGAGGGACGTTGAGCTCCATTTGACCCGCCGGGTGCGGGTTGAGGGTTTGTTGAATCTCTCTCGCCGCGCTAACGATCTCTTTATCCGACGCCCCGTTTCCGACCAGCGTGTACATTTGCTGGAAGTCTTCGATCTTCAACATATCTGGTTGTGGAAACGTGAGTTGGTAGATCGGATCGTTGGGAATGTCGGACCAGTCGATGAGTTGGTCGATGACGTAGTTGTTGACCCGGAACGGAAAAACCGCCGCAATGGCTTTCATGGCGATTCGATCCGATAGCGGGAGCTTTTGAAGCTGCGGAATCTCATCGATTTGCCTTCGGGTGTAAACACGGAACCGGGGTATCTCGGTCGAAGGCGCGTAGCTGTAGTCTAGTTCGGTAAAAAAGAGTTTATTGGTGGCGTCAATCCCCTCCCTTCGATCTTGTTTATCTTTCATTGGCGTGAAATGCCGACAAGTCGCCGCACCGGATAAAACTGAACGCGATGCGCTTTTTATTGCTCGCCAGGGACTCGAGGGAGGCCCATAAGGAGCTGGCAGGACGCGGCTCGCGGCGCGACTTTATGTCGGCACGATCCTACGCGTCAGATGCTATATCAAAGATGATGCAATTTCCACCACGTTTTCGTGTTGGAGCCTTTTTAGCCTTTTTTCTTGAAGCGATTCTATTATATCAAAAAAGGCGTGTAGAATCAAACCTTTAGCCGGAATGGCCGGTTTCAAACGTAAAGCATAAGATCACCCAGACAGAGCAAAAATGCTTATAAGGAGTTCACTCCCGGCATGATCCAACAAGCCATTGAGTCGGTCATTTCCTTCCGACAGGTCTCCAAGATCTACCGGCAAGCGAGCGGAGCGAGCTTGTGGGCCCTTCGTGACGTCAGCATTGAGATTGCAGGAGGGCGGAACGTGGCTCTCACCGGTCGCAGTGGAAGCGGCAAATCCACCTTCCTGCACCTGGCTGCCGGAATCGATGTCCCCAGCAAGGGTGAGGTTGCGCTTTTGGGCCAAAATCTGGGGTGTTTGTCGGAACGCCAGCGTACCCGTGAGCGGCGCGAGAAGGTCGGCTTGGTCTTTCAGTTTTTCCATCTCTTGCCTCACTTGAGCGTGTGGGAAAACGTGATTTTGCCCGCTTGGATTGCTGCCGATGATCGGGAGACATCGGCCTCCCGCGGCCGGGATTTGCTGGAACGCGTCGGCTTGGCCGATCGGGCGCGAGAACCGGCCCAGATACTCAGCGGGGGAGAGATGCAGCGGGTCGCCATCTGCCGGGCATTGCTCCGACGGCCTCGATTGATTCTGGCCGATGAGCCCACCGGCAACCTTGACGACGAAAACTCACTCAAAGTGATGGATCTCCTGGTCCAATTGGTGCGGGAAGAGCAGAGCACTTTGATTTACGTGACCCATAGTCACGAACTGGCGGCGCTCGCCGACGAAAGGTGGCGCTTGGCAAGCGGGATCCTCGAAAAAGCGTGATCGTGTAAGCCGTGATCCATTATTTCCTCAGAGGCCTCCAGGCTCACTTCCAGGCCGGCCGGAGTTTGTTTGCTTTGAGCTTGCTCGGCGTTGCCGTCGGCGTCGCTTCGGTCGTTTCCATACAGATCATCAACATCAACGCGCTGGGCGCTTTCGAGGGAAGTGTCCGGGCGGTGAGCGGCGAGGCCGACCTCAGCGTGGTGGGGCGCACACCGGTCGTTGCCGAAGAGATTTATCCGCAGGTCCTGGCAGCCCGAGGAGTCAAAGCGGCATGGCCTCTCTACCAGGTGGAAGTTGCCCTCGCCGATCGGAGAGGCTTTTTCCTCGAAATCGTGGGTTTCGATTTTTTCGCGCCCCTCGAGCTTCCCTGGGAAAACATGCCCGGTTCTGCGGAAGGAGCCGGTCCGCTCATCGATCTGGCTTCAGCGCTGGGTGATGAGGGTTGGGTTGCAGTTAGCCCGGTTTTGGCCGAGGAGATGGGATGGGAAAAGGGGGATCGGATCGGAGTGACCATCGGTTCCCGCCGTGCGGAGCTTCTTGTCGGAGCGCTGGTGGATTTTCAAAAAGCAACACCTCTGGCCAGTCGAAGGCTTGCAGTCATGGACATCGCCCAGGCTCAAGGACTCCTGGGTCGTGGCGGGGAGATCCACCAGATCGATCTGCAGATCCACCAAGGAGTGAACCGATCCGAGTTTGCCGCGGAGCTTCAGGCGCGACTGGGTGCGGCGGTACAGGTTCTCACTCCGGAGCAACGCGTGGCTCGAGCGGCGAACCTCTTGAGCTCATTTCGTTTGAACCTCACCGCTTTGAGTCTGATCAGCTTGTTCGTGGGAGGGTTTCTCATCTACAGCTCCACTCAGGCGTCTCTGGTACGCCGGCGCGCCGAGTTTGGCCTGTTGCGATCGCTGGGCGCCACCCGGCGCCAGCTCCTGGGGCTCATTCTTGGTGAGACCTGTGTTCTGGGTCTGCTCGGAGTCGCGGTAGGGATACCACTCGGTTATGTTGCCGCGGCATCCAGTGTGGATCGGGTCAGCTCCATGCTTTCCAACGTTTACGTGCTGCAGGGGATCGAGACCCTCGAGATGCCACCTTGGCTTTACCCGCTGGCCGCGGTGATGGGCCTGGCGGGAGCGCTGGCCGGATCTTTGTTGCCCGCACTGGACGTCAGTCGAAGAGACACCCGGTCCCTGCTGGCGAGTTTTACCCTTCATGAGAGGATGGGGGCGGCGGCGCTTCCCCTGTTCGTTGGGGGATGGTTGTTGATGGCGGCAGGGGCGGGCTACTATCTGTACATTGGAGAGAGCTGGCGCCCCGGTGGATTCATTCTCGCTATCGTTCTCATTTTAGCCATTCCCCTGATGACCCCTTTCGTGGTTCAGCAAGGGGTCAAGCGGGTCAGGGTGCGTGGCTTTGGGTTTGCCTTTGGCTTCAAGGGCCTTGGGCTTCAACTGCAAACGACTCCATTTGCCATTGCCGCTCTGGCGGTTGCCTTCAGCATGATGGTGGGAATCACCGTCATGGTGGAAAGCTTCCGGCGTACGCTGGAAGTGTGGGTGAGCCAAACTCTGCGGGCGGATATCTACATAACTTCGCCGTCCTGGAGGAGGGGAGCACGCGAGGCAACGCTGGAACCGGAGTTGGTCTCTTCCATTGCTTCTCATCCTGGGGTGCGAGGTGCCGACTTCCTGAGGCAGTTTTTTGCTCTGGCAGGGGAGAGGCGCATTTCTCTCGCCGGCATTCGCACCGATCTGCCGGTCGCTGAAGGCCGGTTCGTGTTCCTGCAAGGCAGTCGTCAGGATGCCCTTCGCCGGGTTCGCGACAACGGAGCGGTTCTGGTAGGTGAGCCTCTGGCGCGCCAGACGAACCTTCGGATCGGAGAAAACCTGGTGATCGCGGGGCCGAGCGGACCGATCTCTTTTCCGGTTGCCGGGATCTACTACGACTACAGCAGCGACAGCGGCGCCGCCGTCATGTCGCTTCAAACCATGGCAGAGCATTTCGGTCCGCATCCCATCAATAATATAGCCCTCTATCTCGAGCCGGGGCGAGACGCCGATCAAGTGATGCGTTCGCTGAGATCCCGGTTCGCCGGGGTACCGCTCTCCATGCGAAGCAATCGGCGTTTGCGTGAAGAAGTGTTCCGAATCTTTGACCAGACCTTTGCGGTGACCCGACTTCTTCAAGGTATGAGCCTTTTGATTGCGGTATGTGGCATCACCTTGACTCTTCTGGTGCTGGCTCGAGAGCGAGTCTCCGAGCTGGCGCTTTACCGTGCCCTGGGTGCCGACCGGCATCAGATCTTTCTCACTTATCTTGGCAAGGGGCTGGGCATTGCTCTTTTTGGAGTGACGCTTGGAGGTGCGGCCGGAGCCCTGCTGGCGATGATCTTGATATTCGTCATCAATCGCACGTTCTTTGGCTGGACCCTCGCCGTTTACTGGCCCTGGGGCTCGCTCGCCGGCGGGGCCGCCGCCATCCTGCTCGCCTCGGTGGTCGGAAGCCTATACCCGGCGCTTCGTGCCAGCCGTACTCCGGCAACGGAGCTCCGGCGAGACGATGTGTAATGCCCCGTCATCTGATACCATACTGTGATGATTCATGGTCCTTTCCGACACTCAAATGCTTGTGGAATCAGCAGCGGGAGACAGGTGATGAAGTTAAGAGACTCTTTTTTTCATTTTCTCTTTGCAGCAATGTTCGTTGTCGGAACCCTCGCCACCTTCGGGGAGGTGGGCGCGGCAGAGGATGAGATAGCTCGGCCTCGGGCCCGCGATATCGGATTGGCTCCGGGTATTCTTCCTCCCGGTCCGCTCAATGCCATCACCGACGTCGATGGGGTGCGGGTTGGGCAGGTCACGCTCATCGAGGGTGATTCGGTTCGAACCGGAGTCACGGTGATTCTTCCTCACGGCGGGAATCTCTTCCAGGAAAAAGTGCCGGCTGCCATCCACATCGGCAATGCATTCGGCAAGCTAGTGGGAGCGACCCAGGTACAGGAGCTGGGATATATCGAGACCCCGATTGTCCTTACCAACACGCTTTCGGTATGGGATGCTGCCGGTGGGGTTGTGACTTACATGTTGGGGTTGCCGGGAAACGAGAACGTACGCTCCATCAATCCGGTGGTGGGGGAAACCAACGACGGAGGGTTGAACGATATTCGTGGCCGTCACGTGAAGGAAGAACATGTTATCGAAGCGATTCGTGCCGCCAAGACCGGGCCGGTAGAGGAAGGTTCGGTCGGGGCCGGAACCGGAACCCGGGCTTTTGGCTTCAAGGGAGGAATAGGGACGTCTTCGCGGCAGGTCCCGGAATCGCTGGGCGGTTACACGGTGGGCGTTTTGATCCAGAGCAACTTTGGAGGCGTTCTCCAAATGGACGGGATTCCCGTGGGTAAGGAGATCGGACGCTATTACCTGCGCAACGAGATCGAGGCAACAACCGGACCGGAAGACAAAGCCGACGGCTCCATCATGATGGTGGCGGCGACGGATGCACCGCTTCGCGCCCACGAGTTGGAGCGTTTCGCCCGCCGCGTCATGCTGGGCCTGGGCCGGACTGGAAGCCCCTCGACAAACGGAAGCGGCGACTTCGTGATCGCCTTTTCCACCGCCAGGGAGCTGAGAAGCGTTTCAGATAGCGGTTCTCGTGTAGAGAGCGGTAAGGTGTTACGGAATGATGCGCTCTCGCCGCTCTTCCAAGCCGTGGTCGAGGCCACCGAGGAAGCTATCTACAACTCGCTTCTCAAGGCCACCACGGTGACGGGGCTAAACGGTGCCACTGCCGAGGCGCTTCCCATCGACGAGCTGCTTGCGATTGGCAAGAAGTACAACCGGCTTCATCCGCCCGGCTCGGGTGGGAATCGGTAGACTCTCGGCATGGGACCCGCCGCTGCGATAATATGGAGAGAGAAGCGGTGGACGAGTCGTTAGCTTTGCTCGCAAACCCCGGCCGGCAAGCGCCGCAGGAGTGAAACATGAGCGAATGGGATGAGGCCGACGTCGATATCGATCCTTCGCAAACCAAGGTGCCCTTAAAACGCTTGGGGTGGCCGGTTTGGGGCGGTGTGGCGGTGCTGGCCTTTGCGCTCGGCTTCCTCTGGTTCTTTGTTTTCAGGCGCCCTCAACCCCCACCGGAGCCCGAAGCGATTCAGGAGCCGGTTGCTTCCGCGCCCGCCGAGACATCTCCTCCGGAACCGGAGCCGGAACCTTCGCTGGTGCTCCCGAGCCTCGACGAGAGCGATGCTTTTGTGCGAGAGCTGGTGGAGGCGCTTTCTTCCCACATGCAGCTTGCCCGCTGGATGGTCACCGAGGGCCTCTTGCGGAAATTCACTGTGGTGGTGGACAATATTGCCGAGGGAGTGAGCCCGGCGCCGCACCTGCCTTTTCTCAAACCTGAGGAGAAGTTCAACGCGACCTACCGGTCGGGATGGTTTTATGTCGATCCGGCGAGCTTTGACCGCTACGACCTGGTGGCGGATGTTTTCAGTTCCATCGATGCCCGGGCCACCGCAGAGCTTTATCGTGACTTGAAGCCGTTGATTCGGGAGGCCTATGCCGAGCTCGGCTATCCGGATCGGAATTTTGATGAAACGTTTGCTCTCGCCTTGGACCGTTTGCTGAAAGTCCCGCTGCTGGAGGGTGACATCGAGCTGGACGGGAGCACGGTGAGCTACAAATACGCCGACCAGGCCTTGGAGCGCCTGAGCCCGGCCCAAAAGCACTTCCTCCGTATGGGCCCCCGCAATGTGAAGTTGATTCAGGTCAAGCTTGCGGAGCTCACGACCCACCTGCGGTTGCCGACCGTCGTGTCGCAGTGACGACGGGCTTTCCATACAGGGTGTCGTAAGACAACTGTACCCGACGCTTTTCGCCGCGTTCCAGATCGTAGATGTCGCACTCTTGATAAGGCTTGGAGTAGAGATGGAGCGACGCGGCCTTCTCACCGAACTCCACAGGGTTCTCCACCGCATGGATGTCGGCCGGGCCGTCAAGGCATCCCACCCCGCCCACCACTGGATCACCGACCGGCTCGACCACCAGCGGGGCTTCGCTTACTTCCCGGAAGTTCGAGAACTTCAACTTGCCCCGCTCCACCCGGGCCCAGCAAAGCTCGCCCTCGTGGCCGTGCACCGGAGCCGTTTGCCCAATGTCCCAGCAAATCACCAGTAGCTCGAAGGCTGTGATATTGTGCACCAGATTGCGCGTGTAGTGATCTGGACGGTAAGTGATGTAGCGCTCGAGCGAAGTGGGCTCGATCAGGGTCTCTTTCATGTAGGATTCGACTTTTGCTGCATCGAAGCCGCCAGCCGCCTGCGCTTCGAGCTCACGTACGAAGCTCTCCATGGGAATATGTTTCACGAGTCCTCCAGTTTCGTGTTCTCAGGAGCGGTCAGCCAAGGCGTTGATGATAACCGGAGGAGCCCAGCTCGAGCAAGCATCAACAGAATTACTTGAATTGCTCGGTCCGGACCGAGTTGGGCGACGCAGGCAAGGATTGGGGGGTTAATAAGGTCGGCAGCTCTATATGCGGCGACTGAAAGCAGACGGAGACAATAAACGACCAACAAGCTGAGCTTCTGGTCCAACTCGTGGGTTTCCTCCCCGAGGGTCGCGTTGTGGAGGCGTTTTCTGGTTTACGCGCGACACCATTAGCCGACGGGTATTCACCGCAGAGCGTATTGAATATAGATCATAATGTCATAAAGACATAATGGCAAAAGAAAAGATGCTCCAGTCAAGTTCGACTTGTCTAACGGAGCACTTCTGTATCAGGATTGCTCAAGCTCCAGGTGTACCAAAACGTGTCGAAGCCGTTGAGGCGCGTGACCGACCCGCCCACGAACTCAGCCTTGTCCTCGTCATAGCGGGCTCCGGTGGCCGCTTCCACCCAGCCATCCTCTGTTTTCTCGAAGCCGGCCCCGTTTGAAACGAATCCCACTGTGGACTCGAACAGATCGGACTTTTTCGGGCGATAGAGGAATAAGCTCGGTCCGTCCTCGAGCTCGAAAACCCGACCTTCTTTGATGACTTCGAAAGGGACGGCATATTTTTTCCCGCCATAGTGGAAAGCATGAATGGGTTCCTTCGTTTTGAGTCTTTTGTCTGTGGCCTTGGCGCCCGCGAAACCCTCCCCGTTGGTGAAGTAGGCCCGGTAGGGATTGCTGCGAATATCTTCCCGTCCATCGACGGATAGGACCAGCGTGTCGGGGTGAAGCTCGACCCACTTCTTCCACTTCATTTTCTTGCCGACCGGGAGCTCGATTAGTTTTTGCCCCTCGAGCTCACCGGCGATCGCTTCGCCGATCATGATGGACCAGTAGGTGTCGGTCTCGCGGTCTTGCATGACCAGAGAGGCGTTCATCAGGCCTCCCGAGGCTTCGAAGTTTACTGTTTGGTCGCCATATTTGCGGTCGTACACGACGGCCGTGTTGGCGAGTGGTCACCACACCGCAGCATAGGCGGTTTCTCCTATGCTGTCGTTGACCACTTCGTGGAGGTTGAGAAGGTTCAGGCTGAAGGCGCGGGCCTCGCCGTCGACGACCACACCCAGGACCCAAGCATTGCCGGCGATGCGGGCCTCCGAGGCCGATACATAAGTGGGTTGAGTTATTGCCGCGATTTCGCCGCGGGCAATAATTTGCTGAAACTCCTCGGGAAGACCGTTCTGCGCAGCCGCGGTGGAGCTGACGATCCAGGCGGCCAAGCCCGTCAGGGCCAAATATCGGTAAGGTGGTTTTGTGGCTCTCATGGTTCCTCCGTGCGCCGGTCGATGGCCGGAGCCATCTTTATGAGTAAAATCTACTTTACTGGAACCCGAGCTACTATGGAGTGCCTCACATGACCTCGATCTCGTAGCCGAAAAAAGGCTTGTGCTCCGCGAAAACTCTGTTATCTAGTGGAGAGGATTTCGATCTAAGCATTGCGCAGGCCCATTTTGGGCATAATAATGCCCAAAATGGGCCTGCGCGCAAAGAACCAGAACTCCTCATGCGTCCGGCCGCAAGCGGATTGGTGACTGTCACGCGTATCGGCAATCAGAAGTTTTCCGGATCTTGTCATGATATGGGTAGGAATCCTCTTTTGTTTGAGCCAGTCGGGAATGCTTTCTGGCCTCAACCTGGCGGTATTCGGAATCAGCCGTCTCGATCTCGAGATCCAGGCTTCCGGCGGCAACGAGGTCTTGTTGACGCTGCTGTCCGATTCGGTGGCCGCGGGGCTCGGCGCCTTTGTCTTCTCCACATTTGCCATTACCTTCTTCGGCAAAATCGTTCCCCATGCTTATTTCTCGCGCAATGCATTGAAGATGGCCGCTTGGCTTTCGCCGATGCTGCGACTGTATCAGGTCATTTTATACCCCCTCGCCAAACCTTCGGCGAAGCTGCTCGACATCTGGCTCGGCGAAGAGGGAATCAGGTACCTTCAGGAAGAGGAAATAAGAGCCGCTATCGAGAGAGGTGGGGGATTGTCAATTGCCCGCCGGGACGAGTCTTTGCAACTCTTCAAACCAATTGAGGACTACATGAATCTGATCGGATTCTGAGTCCTGCTCGGTCTGGATCATCAGGAACCGCGAACCGTCCGGGAAAACATCGTAAGGTTCCGGGAGGAACTGACCTTGAAACAAGAGCTGTGGCTTCCCGGCAGAAAACTCCTGGTCGATCCTTACCGGGACAACCATCATCCGGCGCCCTTGGCGATAGAAAAGCTCCCGGCCGTCCGGCGACCATACCGGGTTCGTTCCTCCGCCGGTCGAGACCTGCCACCTGCGCCCGGGGCCCGGGTAGGCCTGGACACAAACCTCGTTGCGACCCGACTCGTCGGAATAGTATGCGATCCAAGCACCGTCCGGCGAGAACATCGGCCTCCATTCATTGGCTGGTGTGACCTGGAAAGGCAATGCGGTCCTGTCCTCGAGTGACAGTACCCAAATGTCATTGCCGGTTGAGGGGTGATTTTCTGTGAAAACCAGTCGCTGGCCGTCAGGAGACCAGGAGCGTGGAAATTATGGTGTTCTTTCTCCAAAAGCAGCTCAAGGTCGCCGCCCTGGCTCATCGGTTGATGGCAGGTTGAAGGCCGAATATGGCCATATTTCTGAAGACCTCGATATCAAGCAACAGGTCCTCGAAGTCGCACTATAGATGGGAAAACTTCCGGTTTTATCTGGACGAGAGGTTGTCAGAACTTTTAAGAGGGCCGGCTGGTACGAAGCTCGACAAGAGGGAAGTCACGTTATCCTAAAAAAGGAAGGCGAATCCTGTAATCTAAGTATTCCTGTCCACCCGGGCAGAAACGTCAAGCGCGGTTTGCTAAGAAAACAAACGCAAGAGCCCAATTGACAGTGGATGAGTTTCTAAAACTGACGAAATGATGACGGTGCCCAAGGATTTCAAGAGCCGCCTGCAGCCCAGCGCCATCCTGTAGCGTTTTGCTCCCTCCAGAACGGGAGGAGGGGATTCTAATCATTAATGGGAACTATCCTCTTCAACTCCTCGAACCAATTCTGGACCAGAATTAGCTGGGTTGGTGCACTTTGTGGCTCGCCTTCCTCAATCGTGATGAAGCGCTGGCTATCGGGTGACACGTCATAAACTTGACGTAGCGTGAGGTTTTCAAATAGTAGCCTCGGTTGCCCGAGCGTGAGCTTCCCCTCCGTCTCCACATTAACCACCATCATTCTGGGCCCGTTCCGAAAGAAGATCTCCTTGCCGTTGCGAGACCAAAGAGGCCCGCTACCGCCGTCTGACGAGATTTGCCTCCTTTCTCCGGTCCCCGGGTAGCGCCCCAGATAGATTTCATATCGCCCTGATTCGTTCGACTCAAAGGCCATCCACCGACCATCCGGGGAGAACATAGCCATCCCTTCATCGAATTGCGTTTCCAGATAAGGACGACTCTGACGCTCCTGAAAATGAAACAACCAGATATCCCGACCGGTAACAGGATGATTGACTTCATAAGCAAGCGCCTGGCCATCCGCGGCCCAGGAGCTGGCATGCATGAAATGCTCGCTTTCCGCCAAAGGCTCGACGAGTGAGCTTCCATCTACCGGTTTCCAGAACAGGTTCAGGCCTCCCATGCGGGTTGACGAAAAGGCTACTCGCTTGCCGTCGGACGACCATTCAGGAGAGTAGTTTCTTGCCTCGAACGTTAAGCGACTCAAGGTACCGCGGATCAAATCGTAGATCCACAGGTCGTGTCGTAGTTCTTCGATTGCTACGGCGATAGAACGGCCATCACGGGATAATCGGGGATTCAAATACGCACGCGGAGGGGCCGGGATTGCTTCCCGCACGCCTTTTCGATCAACCCAGGCCAGCCGACGCTCGCTCTGTTGCCGCGGTATGTAAGCAAAGCTGCCGGAGTCGGAAAAAACACAGTCTACAAAACCGCTTTGGACAGAGTGTCCAACACCCTCGAGAACAGGGACGGGCGTTCCTTCCGCCTCGAGCCTATCTAAATTGAATCGAGTTGCCATCAAGGTTCCGGCCTTCGAATACAGGATGTGTCCCGTGGGCAGGTACCGACCAAAAGTTCCACCTTCAATGACGAGCCGCTGTTCACCTGTATCAAGGCGCCGTACGACAATTCTAGATGTTTCCCAATCCCGGCTGAGATTTCCTTCTGTGAACAGAACTGCCTTGCCGCCTGGCAAAATCTGCGGCCAGCGATGGCTGCTTTCTCCTGCTTGGGGATCGACACGTGTCAGGTCTCGCGGTTTACCTCCAGCAGCGGAGATGATCGACAGCCCGGAAAGCGCCGTACCGGCAAACACGATCCTGTCGTCAGCTCCCCAACTCGCGCCGCGGAAACCGGACACGGACACGCCGCACAGTGTTATCGAAGCACCGCCCCGCAAGGAGATCTTTTTCAGGTTGCCGTTCGCCACAAAGCCCAGCCATTGGCCGTCAGGTGAGAAGAACGGATAATTTGCACCCTCTGTGTTCGCCAGCGGTGTCGCTTCAAGCTGACTCATGGGCCGCAAGTAGAGCTGCTGTACACCCACTTGCTGGCCAACAAAAACGATTTGCGAACCGTCGGGTGATATGGCGATGCCAGGGTAATTATCGGAGTGAAAAAACTCTTCGGCGGGCGTAGGATCAATCGTAAACCGTGCAATGCCTTGCGGCCCCGGCCGCAATAGGATCCAGGCAATTAGAGCAACGACCAAGCCAACCGCTATGGCGGTAGCCACGTGTGGAACCGTTTGGCGCCATCCGCGAGTTTTTTCAACCGCAGGTGATGCATCCGTGTCCTTCTCGGCAACCCACCGCAATTCCAACATGACGTCGGTAGCGGTTTGCCAGCGGTCGTCGGGATCTTTGGCGAGGCAGGTCTTGACCACGTGTTCCAACGCCGGCGGCGTCATCGGCTGAAGAGAAGAAAGAGCGGGCGGGTCGCTGTTCATGATCGCGCCGATCAAGCTCGCCTGGCTCTTGCCCTCGAAAGCCCTCTTGCCGGTCACCATCTCGTAAAGGACGGCGCCAAAAGCAAAGATGTCGGTTCGTGAATCTACTTCCCGACCCTCGAGCTGCTCCGGGGCCATGTATTGGAACGTTCCGAGGATCGCGCCCTTCTCGGTAAGAGGTTTCTCTTCTGTGGGTAGTGCAGACAGAGCCTGGTTTTCTTGCGCCGAGGGTCGGAATTTCGCCAGTCCAAAATCCAGCAGCTTTGCCCCAGGCTTGGTGAGCATGATGTTGCCGGGCTTCAAATCCCGGTGAACCACGCTCTGTCGATGAGCTTTGTCTAAGGCATCCGCGATTTCGGTGGAATATCGGAGAGCTTCTTCGAGAGGCAATGGCCCTTTCTTCAGACGATCCGCCAGCGTCTCGCCTTCCATGTACTCCATGACCAGGAAATAAGTACCGTCTTGTTCTCCGACGTCATGGAGGGTGCAAATATGAGGGTGGTTCAGGCTGGAGACCGCCCGAGCCTCGCGCTCGAAACGCTCTCGTCTCTCGGCGTTGTCAGAAAGATGGGAGGGAAGAACCTTGATAGCGATAGTACGATCGAGTCGGGTGTCTTTGGCCTTGTAAACCTCGCCCATTCCGCCGGTGCCAATGAGAGAAATGATCTCGTAGGGGCCCAGGCGAGAACCGGATTTTAGCGCCATCACCCTCGTTCAGAACGTCATTCGCGGACCACGTCCATCACCCAAAGAGAGGATTCGACCGATCAAGGCTCGCTCCTTGACGGTGCTGAGAATAGCCCTTTTCTGGGTGGAAAGTCAAAACGCTGGCGGATTCGGCCAACGTTTGCCGAAAGATCTCCTCACCGGAAGAGGCCCACTCAATCGGTGGGTGATCCGTTCAACAAAGGCTCGAAAGGCAGAATCTGGGCGCCGTTTTCGTCGCAAAAGCCGTGAGTTGCTTCTCCGGTGGTGTACATCGACACTCCCGCGTACTCGCTCTTGGCGTTCAGGACGAAGAATCTAATGTTGAAGGAGGGATCTCCTTTGCTGTTCAGGAGGCGTTTTTCTATCGTATTCGCCTTGATGCGCTCTAGTCCGGCCATGCCGGCGTCCTTGGGGTGCATGCCCCGGCGCATGTTCTCCACGATGAGAAACGATGTGAGATTGTAGAGGTTGGCTTCGCCGCGGCCGGTGGATCCACAGGCGCCCACATCTTGATCGACGTAGAGGCCGGCGCCGAGGATAGGGGAGTCACCGGTTCGTCCCGGTATCTTCCAGGACGTTCCGCTGGTGGTGGTGACACCGGCAATCTCTCCCTTGGGATTGATCCCGTCGCAGTTGATGGTGCCCCAGAAGAAGCTTTCCTCGGCGAGGCCCTCAGCCAGCATCTGCAAGGCCGCCTTGTATCCCGCGTCGGCTCGTGTTCTCGGATCCAGATAGTGCTCGGGGTCGACCCTCCGCTTCCATTCGAGCCACATCTTTCGAGATTTCTCGGTGTTCAAATCGTCCTCGATTTTGAAACCCATGCTTCGGGCGAATGTTTGCGCACCCTGGCCGGCTAGCAGGTGATGGTCGGTGTATTCCATGACCGCCCTGGCCACCAGGGAAGGGGTCCGCACGCCCTCGATAGCCGCCACACCGCCGGCCCGTTTCTTGGGGCCGTGCATGCAGCAAGAGTCTAGCTGGACGACACCGTCTGCATTGGGTGAGCCTCCGTACCCGACACCCGGCTCCTCGGGGTCGTTCTCTACGATGTTGACTCCGGCAATGAGAGAATCGAGCACGTCGTGACCGCTGGTCATCAGCTCGAACGCTTTTTCTACACAATTCATCGGGCCGCCGTTTTTGAACTTGATGCCGCTCATGTCGGAAATCACCAGCGGCTTGACGCTTTGCGGGGTGACCATTGTGGGACTCCGCCCCCAACCTTTGGTTGGAGCGGCCATGGCCAGGCCAGCGGCTGCAGCACCTGTACGAACGAAGTCTCGACGGTTCATCTTCTTGCCCATGACATCGCCTCCTTAAATAGAGCTGAATTGTAGGTTTTGGAGACGCTGGGAGCAAACCGCAGGCGCCGTGGAATCGTTCATTAGCATTAGAGAAGAGATACTAGGTTGCCGCGCAACCCTACCGCTTTAGAAAGCGTGCTCTTATTTCGATGGATGCGTAGAAGTAGTTCGAGTCGGGTGTCTGGGGACTTCCCGGGACACGGTCCAGGTAAGACCCCTTGAAAAAGTGAGCGCAGCCTAGCTCGATGAGCGCGAAAGTCACCGCTTTCCAGCGAAAACAGACCTCGAATTGATGCCCGAGGGAGCTACCGGACCCTCCGGTAGGATCGCGGAGGCCGGAGCCCACCCAGGAATCTCTGGATTGGGCGAGCCAGAAAGCTCGATGCACCGCCACGATCTCGAAGCGATCGGCCGGCATCATGACCAAACGAATGCCGGGAGTGTTCAGGTTGCCCCGGAAGAAGGGGCCATAGATCCCGGTGGGATTGAAATCAAATCGGCGGGCTCCGAACAGCGTGTTGAACCTTCCCCAGGTTTCATCGTCGGGACTGCGGTCTCCGCTGGCGTAGTCGTACTGGAATGCCAAGCGGGGAGTCCACCCATCATCGAAAACGTAACCGATCTCGGCATGTTGAAAATAAGCCAACAGGTCGAGATCGGCTTGGTTTCCGAACTGCAAGGCCGACTCCACCTCGTAGTCGAACGCGCCGGCGGTGGGGCTCTTGAACAGTCGACCTCCCAAGGTGGTGAATCTCCGCTGAGTGAGGCTTTGCTCGTTCTCGTGCAAACCGAAGTAGTAAGCGTCGACCTGCACACGGGGCCGGCTGCGGCTCTGAAAGAAAGCGCCCCACACCCATCGGTTCTTGTCGCTCGAGTCCGGTTTCTCGGGCTCGATACGAACCGGCTTGGCAACGAAAGCCCGCAGTCTCCAGTTGGAGTCGGTACCTATCGTCCAGTGCAGGCCGTCGAAAGCGTTGGTGGTGTTGCGCATGATGTTTCGTGCATAAAGCCGCCGTTTGCCAAGGTTGAGGTTGAATCGTCCCACCTGTAGCTCGGTGGGTTGACCGATTCCGAGAAAATCGCTCGACACCAGTTGAAGGTTGAGCTGCAGAATATCGTGCTTGTTGATATGCCGGGGAGTGAGAAAGACGCTTCCTTCATCGTAGAAGGCACGGGCGTCCTGAAACTCGAACGTGAATCGGAGGGGATCGAGGATCTCTCGAATCTCGAGGCGCAAACGGGTTCTCAGCGGTAAGAAACGCTCGACTCCGAACTCTTCGAGTCGGAACGGATTGGTGAGGTGCTCGTATCGAGTCCTTTGCTCGAAAGCGAGCTCCAGCCAGGGGGCTTTGTCCTCTTCCGTCTCAGGCGCTGATTGCGAACGGGCGGTGGGGCAGAAAAGCAGAATCGAGGCTACCAAAAAGGGCAAGTGGCGAAATCTCAAGAGCTGAACAAGCCGGCAAACCCCATGAAGGCCAGAGAGAGGATACCGGCCATGAGCAAGTTCATCGCCGTGCCCTTGATGACCGAGGGAATGTTGGAGAGTTGCGCCTCTTCTCGCAGTCCTGCCATCAGGACCAGCGCCAGGGTCAGCCCACCACCGGCACCCAAAGCGTAAACCAGACCTTCAACCAGACCGTATCCGCGGTTGGTGGAAAAAAGAGCCAGTCCCAAAATGGCGCAGTTGGTGGTGATGAGGGGCAGGAAGATTCCCAAAGCCCGATAAAGCGGAGGGCTCAGTTTCTTGATCACCATCTCTACGAACTGCACCGTGCTGGCAATGACCACGATATAAGTGATGGTCTTCAGGAACGGCGCGTAGACGAGAATGTAGGTATTGAGGAACCAGGCGCAGATCGAGGTGATCAACATGACGAAGATGTTGGCCATTCCGAGCCGGAACGCGGTCTCCAGCTTTCCGGTGACGCCGAAGAAAGGACAGAGGCCGAGAAAGTAGGAGAGGGTGAAGTTGTTGATCAAGAGAGCGCTGAAGAAAATATAAACCAGGTTGTCCATCAGGCCGCCTCCTTCCCTCTGAGATCGAGCTCAGCCTCGGCCTTTTCTCGCGCCTCCTTGATCCAGTTGAAGAACAGCAGCAGGAGGCCCAGCATGATGAATCCGCCCGGGGGAAGGATCATCACCACCCAGGGCTCGAAGTTGGGACCGAACAGCGAAAAGCCGAAGAGGGTCCCACTACCCAAGACCTCGCGCAGCGCACCGAGGCAAAAAAGCGCAATGACGAATCCCATGGACATTCCCACCGCGTCGGCCACCGACGCTTTGACGGATCGCTTCGAGGCGAAAGCTTCTTGCCGGCCGAGGATCATGCAGTTGACCACGATGAGAGCGATGAAGGCTCCCAGCTCTTTATGAACCGCCGGCGCTATGGCGAGAAGAGTGAGGTCGGCCACGGTGACAAAAGTGGCGATGATGATGATGTAACAAGAGATCCGCACCTGCTTGGGAATGACGTTCTTGAAGGTCGAGACGAGAAGGCTCGAGCCCACCAGAACGAAGAAGGTGGTGATACCCATGGCCAGGGCGTTGATGGCGGTGTTGGTTACCGCCAGCATCGGACACATGCCGAGGACTTGGACGAAGACCGGATTTTCTCTCCAGAGTCCCTTGACGAACTCCTCGTAGTTGTTGTCTCCACCCGCTGGTAGCTTCGCCATCTGGGCTACCTCTCTTTCTGTTCCCGCTGCGGTGGGCCATCGGGCGGCCGAGCCCTGGCCGATTCTTTTTTCGGCTCGAGCCGGGATAGCCATTGTTGGTTGGTGGTGTTGATGATGGTGACCACCGCTTTGGAGGAAATGGTGGCGCCGGTAATCGTGTCGACCTGATTGGGCTCTGTTTTGGTTCCCGGCTTGACCGAAACCACCTCGGGATCGACCGCCAGAGAGTTGAAGTTTTCCCTGAAAGCGGGATCTTTGAAGATCTTGTCTCCCAGCCCCGGTGTTTCGCGGCTTTCGAGAACCTCCATTCCCACGATCAATCGCTGGTCGGGTTTGTAGCCGTAGAGGAGTCGAATCGTGTCCTGAAATCCCGGTCCTTCGGCGGGTACCGCATAGCCCACCAGCGCGTCCTCACTGTCGTAGCCGGCGTAAACGGTTGGCCTGTCGGATTCGTCGCCGTCGGCTTCCGACGGTTGGAGGCTGTCGTTCACCCAGGCCATGGCCTCCATGCGCTCGACTCCCGGGAGAACTTTAAACACCGCTTCGCGCAGTTCTCTCGCCTGGTTGGCGGTGATGGTGGGAAGGGTCAGCTCGTAAACGCTCACCATGATCAACCCCGATAAGAATCCCGCCAGGGTCAACGTGGTGATGAGACGGGTAGAGCTGGGATCTTTTTCGGCCTGTTTCGATTCGCCTTCGGCGCTCATTTCAAAGCTCCTTCGTGGCCGAAAACCCGCGGTTGTGTCCAGCGCTCGATCAACGGCGTCGTGGCGTTCATGAACAAGATGGCATACATGACCCCTTCCGACAGGCCGCCGAAAACCCGAATGAGAACCACGAGCAGACCTACCCCGAAGCCAAAGATCCAAGCTCCCTTCGGAGCCAGCGGAGACGTCACCGGGTCGGTTGCCATGAAAACCGCACCGAAGAGGAGGCTCCCCGAAAAGAGGGTGAACCAGGGACTGGGGTACTGACTTGGATTCGTTGCCCAAAGCGCAGCGGAAAATGCCGCCGCCGAAACGAGAATGGAGACCGGAATGCGCCAGTCGAAACTGCGACGCCACCAGAGATAGGCGCCGCCGATAAGAATCAGCAAACCGCTGGTTTCCCCGAGTGAGCCGGCTATGTTACCGAGCACCAGGGCGCCGATCGGGGTGGCCTGCTGCTCGAATTTCATCAAGTTCAGGGGGGTGGCGGCGCTCATCGCGTCAACCGGCGCCTGCAGGAGGGGGATGGCTAAATTGCTCATCCGTATCTGAAAAAACTCCGCCGGTCCTCCCTGCGCCGTCCAGGTTGTGATGGCCGTGGGGAAAGCGGCTTGCACGAAAGCCCTCCCCACCAGCGCCGGGTTGAACATGTTTTGTCCCAAACCTCCCCAGATGAGCTTGCCGAGGCCGATGGCGGATACTCCTCCCAAAAACGCCATCCAAAGCGGCAGGCCGGGAGGCAGGGTCAAACCCAGGAGCAAGCCGGTGAGTATCGCGGTCGCGTCACGCAAAGAAGCTCCCCGCTCTTTCTTCGGGGCGAAAGCGTACTCTGTTGCCACCGCTCCGGCGATGCTGGCGGCGATGACCAGCAAGGCACTCACCCCGAAGAGCCACAAAGCAGCAAGGGTGACCGGGATCAAGGCATACACCACGTCCATCATCAATTGAGGCGTGGTCAAGCCTTGTCTGAGAAAGGGGCCGGCTTGAACGAGCAGCCGCGGATCCTTCTGCTTCATCCCGAACGGGCCTTCATCTTGCGGATCTCGGTTTTAGCTACCCGGATCAACTGCACCAACGGGATGCTGGAAGGGCAGGCAAACGTACAGGCGCCGCATTCCATGCAGTCCATTGCGAAATAGCTTTCCGCGTCGTCGAAACGGCGGGCTCTCGACAGCTTTCCGAGGATCGAAGGATTGAGAAAGTACGGGCAGGCCTCGGCGCAACGGCCGCAACGTACGCAAGCGTACTCCTTCGGTCGTGCCGTTTGGGCTTCGGTGAAGGCAAGAATGCCCGAGTTGCCTTTCAGGATCGGCACGTCCAAGCTGGAGATGGGCATGCCCATCATGGGGCCTCCCAGGATGACTTCTTTCGTCTCCGCTTTGATACCGCCGCAAAAATCGAGAACTTCCCTTACCGGGGTGCCGATGGGAACCATGAGGTTCGCCGGCCTTTCGACCGCCGGCCCGGATATGGTGACGATGCGCTCGATCAAGGGTTGGCCGGTGTCAACGTAGTCGGCCAGCGCCGCCATGGTACTGACGTTGTTGACCACCATGCTGATATCGATGGGTAACTTGCCGGCCGGAACTTCCAGCCCGAACGCCGCTTTGATGAGCATCTTCTCGGCGCCCTGGGGATATTTGACCCGCAAGGGAACGAGCTCGACGGGCTCTCCCGGCTCGATGAGCGCACGGAGCGCTTCAATCGCCTCGGGCTTGTTCATCTCCACACCGATGACGGCTTTTTCGGCGCCGATCTTCTCTCTAACGATTCGGGTACCTCGGAGGATAGCTTCGGGCCGCTCCACCATCAGGCGGTGGTCGTTGGTGAGATAGGGCTCGCACTCGCTGCCGTTGACCAATAAGGCTTTCACGGTGCCTTTTTCGAGTCCGGCATACTTGACGTGAGAGGGAAAAGCGGCGCCACCCATTCCGACCAGCCCCGCCTTCTGCAGCTCGGCGACGAACTCCTTGTCCGAGAGCGAGCGCCAATCCAGGGGCGGTCGCGGCTCGACGCGCTGGGTTGCATAAGGGTCGGCTTCAATTTCGATGGCCGCTGTGAGCGTTCCGTTCGGATGTCGCCTGGGCGCCACCGCTCTCACCCATCCGGTCACCGGGCTGTGATGGCTGGTGGAAACGAAAGCGGACGGCTCGGCAATGATTTGCCCGCGTGCTACACGCTGGCCCACTTCAACCACCGCACGGGCCGGGGCTCCCAGGTGCTGGCTGAGAGGAAGGATGTAGCGAGACACGAAGGGCATGCGTTGGACGGCAAAGTGCTCGGTCGCTTCCTTGTGCTCTTCGGGATGAACCCCGTGCCGGAAGCTGGGACCGAGCAACGTCGCGGTCGCCATTACTTCTTGTATCCCGTCAGGACGAGAAGCTGGTTCTTGATCCGCTCGGCAATTTCAGCCTCGGATTTCTCGCCGCCGGTCTTCAGTTGGGTTTCGTAGTCGTCGCGAACCGTTCGAAGCTCTGCTTGATGGGCTTCGGCAACCGCTTGCTCCGCCTGCTCGCGGACCCGTTGGGTAAACGGCGTGACCAGCCCCGCCACTTCCTGTAGAGCCTGCCAGGTTCCGAGACGTGCCTCGGCGGTTCGAGCCAGCTCCGGAGCAACCTTTCGCCGATTGCCATCAGCATCGACCACGAAAGGCGTCTTGCCGGCTCGCTCACGAGTGGCCAAGAGAAGGTAGCCGCTGACCGGAGTCGGTCCGGGCGCATCCTCTTCGAGGGGTGGAGTCAGCCGAGCGAAGCGCGCCTCACCGAGCGCCCAATCGGCGGGAGTAAAAGGTACATTATCCTCGTCCGTTGCCCAGGCACTTTCCGGCGCGGGGTTGCCCGTAAGGGAAAGGCGCAATCCGAACGCACCTTCAATCGTCGGGTCGTAGCAAAACAAGGGCAGCGCACGGGAGACAACCGCCAGGCGAGCCTGCTCCAAAGTTCCATCGGTTGCGAAGCCATGCCTTTTCGGGCTCGGAGCATGAACCCGGACGAGCGCCGGTCCCTTGTGGGCCAGCGCACCCCGCACACTCTCGTAGAAGTGCTTCGGCTCCGATATCGAGGTTTGGGTCACGAAGGCGGTCCTCGGCCCCAGGGCGGTGAAAGCCAAGTCGTAAGCATTCTCCAACCCGGAAAGCACCACCACCTTGATAGGTGCATCGGCGCCCAGCAGATCGAAAAGAGAAGAGATTCCTTTCGCCGCCAAGGACTCATCGGTTGTAACCCAAATGAGCGGCGCTAATTTGTCCGCCTCTTCATCGTCGAGATCTTTCCAGGTGATCTGCTCGATGGCCGCCGACTCTCTTTCCGCATCCTCCGGCCGCGTGAGCACCAGTCGAGCTTTTCGTAGCGCGATGAACGCTTCGACTCCCGCCGCCAGTTGTCCTCGAACGAGACCTTGAGCCAGCCGGGCCGTCTCCCCGCTCGAGTCCACCACCACCGGTATCGAGAAAGGGTTGTCGGGAAAGGCGCCTATCCAATCCGAGTCCCCGGTCACCGCCATGCTCAGGCGGGAGCGGCCCATTCCGGCGACACCCTCCGTCAAACGCCAGCCGATATCGGCAAGCTTTTTGGCAATGTCGACTTCCCGGCGCAAGCGGGGAGTGTCCACCTTGCTGTGCTCGATGGCGCGGTCGAGCGCGTCCAGCCCTTCGGAAAGCGCGTCGAGATCGGATGTGGGAAGGGCGTCGGACAACGTTTCGTGAATCCGCGCCGCCAGCTTCTCCTGAGTCTCGGTGATTTCGTCGACCAGTTTCTTCACCCGTGGTTGCTGATGGTACTCGACCGCCGCCAACAGCAATCGCAGAGCGATTTTCTCCCCCGAGCCCGCTTCGGCGCCGTCGCCTCCAGCCGTCACCATGAGGCAGTGACGCGACAGCAGCATGGCTGCCGCCGGGCCCACGTCGGGATGCTCCCGGGCCCGGTCGATCGTCTCCGCCGGTGTATCGGGCAGCGCTTCCCACAGGTGCCACACGCGCCTTGCCTCACCGAGCATGGCGTCATTTTGAGCTCGCTCGGCGATTGCCTCGGGCTCGCAAACTCGGATACACAAGCCGCAACCCTTGCAAGAAGCCGGATTGATAGCGATGGTGAGAAGCTCTCCGCTGCCTTTGGCACGAGCTTCCGGCTCGTCGAAAAACGGTGCCGTCTTGGCGATGGGCAAAGCTCCCACTTGTTCCCGCACCGCGGTGTAGGCTTGCTGGACGGCTTGCTTGCGTTCTTCCTGCATCGGCATTTTTTCTTGGAGCCAAGTGAACGCTTGGTCCAGTGCTACCGCTGCATGGGTCGGCGCCGGGTCGGCTTTCTTGATCTCGGTGGTCACCCGGCCGGCGAGTTGAGGTAGCACCGGACGCAAGGCATCGGTGCCCGAGGCCATCGCCATCCCGGCGTCCAGTAATCCCGCGGGAGAAATCGCCACCGGCGCAATCGCCCCGTCCGGGCACCAGGTCCAGCATGCGCCGCAGCCGGTGCATTTTTGGGGGTCGAAGGCGGGAAACATGAGCCGTGAGCCGCTGAAATCTCGGAATGTCGACGTCAAGGGAGGTACTTTCCCGGTAGCGAGATAGGGATCCGCGGAAAGCTCTCGAGTCGCGCCGTCTCGATAGAGGACACCGACTTGATCCCAGAAGCGGGGTAAGCTGTCCAAGGTGCGGTCCGACCTCCCCAGGCGACGAACCGCCATGGGAACTTCTTCGTCTTTCGACTTTGCCTCGGGCGCGGCTGATGCCGGATACTCGACGGCGCTGGTGCCCTCCATCGCCGCTTCGAAAGCGGTGAGGTGTTTATCGATCTCCTCTGCCTCCAGGTGCACGAGCATCTCGCGACGGGCGCTCAAAACTTTCCTAGGCTTGATGTCGGATCGAGCGCCGATGATTCCGGCAAGGCCGCCGAGAATCTGCTCGCGGCGAATGGGGTTCTCCTTGGCCGTCGCAGACAATGCAAACAAGCGCGCTTGTTTTTCCTGGAGATGACGGCGGGTTGACTCGGATAGCGATCCCCAAACTCCGGAGCTATCTCCCGGCACGAGAACCGTAGCGCCGGTGGCCAGGTCGGGCACAGCTTGAATCGCCGGAGAAACGAGCAAAGCAATGTCATCCGTGAGATCATCACCCGGATCACGCAGGGGCTCGCTCGCGTGAGTGAATCGATCGACCGCCGGCTCCGCAAAACGCTCTCCACCGACCGCCGCCCGACTTCGGATGTGCCCTCCGAGCAGTCGTTGGATCAAAGCCGCTGCTTCAGCCGCTAGATCGACGTCGCCGTCTTCTCCGCCCGAAACACGATGGACGGCAACGGTCACCGCTCCTTCAGGTCGTGTGTCCGGTGAAGGCTCCTTCGAGCGGAGTCCAAGTTCGGCGGTTTCTGGATAGGCGCGCTTCAACTGATCCAGCAGAACTTGACGCTTGGGGTAGCTGCTCGACGCCGAGGCCAGCTCCACACCGAGATAAATCTGGGATCGTCCTTTGGTCTCGAGCTCCGAGCACAACAGAGCCAGGTCGGCTCCGCGCAGTGGATGTCCTCCGAGACCGTATAGAACCGAGTGAAATCTGGGACGTTCGCTGCCGGAACGGCCGTTCTCGCCGGCGCGGTCGATGGCCGAGCGCAGCTCCCGCAGCAGGGGAGGATCACCGGCCAACGGCGTGTGGAGACGTTCCAGCACCGCAACCGCCTGCTTGCCGCGCAAGAGCTCGGCGACGCGGGCGCCGGGGAACGGGCGCAAGCCGGCAATTCCCAGCACACCTACTTTCTGCTTCCGCTCCTTGCGAAGCCAATCGGCGATGGCTTCGGCGGACTCCACCGCTGCGCCCTGGGCCACGATCACGATCCGTGCATCCTCCACATGGTGGCTTGCTACGAGCTCGTGGCGGCGGCCGGTTTGGCCGGCCAGCTCCTCGAAGGCTTGGCCGAGGAGACTCTCTAGATGGCTGCTGAAAAATGGACCCTGTCCGGCGGCGCCGAGAGCATAGGCTTCCGGACCTTGAACTGCTCCCGCCATCAGCGGGCGATCGAGGTCGAAGCCCAGCGGAACACGACGGCGTGTTTCCCCGAACAGCATCTTCTGCGCCTCGGTGGGGGCGGGAATTTGATCCTCGGGCGAGCCTACCAGTCCGCGTGCCAGGTCGGGTGGGGGAAGATGGACGTCCTGGGGCGCCAGGGCCGTTTGTTCGCTGTCCATCGCAACGATCCCCGGCACCAGGGAAAGCTCTGCCACCCGGCGGGCCACCAGAGCAAAATCCACCGCCTGCTGCACGTTCGCGGCAAAGAGCTGAAAGCAACCGGCATCCGACACCGCGTGGTACGCCTCGTGGCCACTGCCGCGGCCCGCAGCGACCCGTGCTCCGAGGTGAATCACCAGAGGAAGATGGCTTTCCACGGCAGTGCGGAGGAGATCTTGTGACTGGGTGAGATCGGGGCCGGAAACGAAGGCCGCTGCCCGCAAACCGGAAGACGACAAACCGATCGCCGAGGAGATCGCTCCTCGTGGCTCACCGGATTCGGTTGTGATCAAGGGCCGGCCGAAGATGTTCGTGCTCTCGCGATCGCGTTCGGATTTCCAGGTACTTGCGCTGCGATCGGAAGGAAAGGTGCCTCCCAGCCCTGCGGCTTCAGAAATGGAAGCTTCTGTCACACCGACCGCGGTGGCGCCATCGAGCACCGTTTCCACTCCGGATTGAAGGGGCTCCGAGCCCGCAGCCGATCCGAAGATCCGTCGATAGAGTTTGAGTACCGAGCTAGCCCACATGAGAGAATTCATTCCGGCGAGCGACCTTGAAAGGCCGCGGTTTAACATCTATGCCATCGGCAACAAATTGGCGTTTCTTTAGCATCGAGCTGCTTCGATCCGAGACTAGTTGAAAGGCTTGGCGCGCTCCATCAGCTCGTCGAGGCCGGGTTCGTCGGGGTTTTGAGGTTTGCCTGGGTGGATGCAGCGCGCCGGGCATTTTTCCGCCCCGAGGACTAGATCTTTGTAGGTGGCTGCTTTCAAATCCCCCAGGTACGCTTGTTTGTTCTCGTTGTAAAGGAAAACAAGGGCATTGATTTTCATGCAGTCGTTGCAGCTCGTACAGAGCATCGTGTCAATGTACGGATTGTCAAAAGAAACGGCCTCCTCTTCTTCTTCCGGTTCCGCGGCCGTCGCCGGTGCTTCCTCCGGAGCTTCAGCGGTAGGCTCGGCGAGAGCGGTTGCAGGCTTTGACGGCGTTCGCGGTTGCGGCGCCTGAGTCAAATCGAGGCCCATGAGCACTTCGGTGAGGTGCTGCATGACCTCACCTGCGGTCTGCTCACGAACCCGAGCCAGCTCTTCCGCATGTTCCGCTTCGAGCTTTTGGCGCTCCTCGGCCGCTTCGGCCATCGCCTGCTCTCGAGCCGATTGGGCGGCTTGATCGGCGTATTCGTTCCGCACCCCGGCGAGAGCCTGCAGCGTGCGCCAGTAGCCCAGCCGATCCTGGCAGGCCAGCAGGAGCTCACGTGAGATGACCGCTCTTCGAAGTGACGATCTGCCTTTCACGGTCCAGATCACAGGCAATCTTCGCAACGCCTCGCCGGGCTCCAGGTCGAGATAAGCATCCACCGGAGTGAGCTCATCCCGTTCCAGTCCTTCCGGGACCAGCCGGAAGTGCTCGCGCAAGGCGGGGTCCAGGAGCGCGTAATCCATAAAGGTGAAGGCCACCTCCAGGCTTTGTTCTTCCCCGGCGCCCTGGTAAGCAAGCGGGTATCGAGGCCAATCGGCTTGCGGCTCGGGATTCTCCGAAAAATCCACGCACTGAGCCCAGGAACGACCTTTTTCCGGATTGTAGCGGAAAAAAGGATGCGCCCTTCCATCGAGGGCCGCTCCCGCTTGGAGCCAGGCGCTCAGGTGAGCCGATTCCTCCCCGGTGTTGATCAAGTGAAGCCCGGTTCGAGTTCCATCGAGTGCCTGGAGGAAACCCTCGGTGAGGTGGCCCGGCCTGGCGAGTGAGCTTTGGGCGACCAGCGCTTCGCGGTGACTGATTCCCAGATAGCCGAGCTCCAGGCGGTAAGAAGCGAACGGATCCTCGTCCGATTGCACTCCATGGTTCTTGCTCGGCTCGACTTCGGCCAAGATCTGAACCGGACGACCGGAGCGCAGCAGACGCGAGAAGGAGTGGAGTCCTT
>SDBT01003545.1_pt1 | contig 26929 bp, 28 predicted proteins | sample 2277101 | NCBI WGS metagenome assembly SDBT01 (sample SAMN10404973, study PRJNA504765) | marine sediment metagenome | isolation source: marine sediment core GS10_PC15, 103 cmbsf | place: Arctic Ocean: Southern Knipovich Ridge | collected 2010 | reverse complement strand
GAAGGGGACACAGATCACTAACGTGGCACCACAAAGAACCCTCACACAACCACTGACATCACGGAAACCCAGTCCCCTTGGCATCGAGGAATTCAAACCCGCTGATTCTTGTCAAAGTCGGGTAAGAGATCGTTGGGTCTTGGGAAGCAACGTTGGTAGCTGATGATGCTGGTGCGTGGTGCGGGGAATCAGTACGTAGTGTGTGGTGAGTGGGACCCCAGTGAAGAGTGATGAGTGAAGAGTGAGTGTAGCGAACGCGAACTGACAGCTTCGCTCGTCAGTTCGCCCGAGTTTGATGAGGCAACCGCGAACTCGCGTTCCGCGACAGTTCGATAGGGTTGCCAGCATCACAAACATCGGGTCTAATGACGAATAGAAAGATGGATAGAAGGCGAACTTGCCAAACATTCGGTTGCGTGACGGCAAGTGATTGATGATGGGGGCAAGAGAAGTAGTGGGGTTATTCACGGGGAATCGATGGTTTCTCGTGCGCGTTCTTGGCTCTGATCCCGTCATCGGCTCATCTGACACTCGTCAAAGCTCTGACAGATTCACGGGCTTCCGTTCGTGAGATCGCGCGTTCGTGGACGTGTGAGTAGTAGTAGCCGCCCTCGCGGACAAAGTCCTGCAGGCCCACGAGTGCATCGACAAGGATGTCCGCGCTGATCCCAATACGAGTGGGGTCCGTATTGATGCCCATGTCATCCAGGGTGCTTATCAACCCGCTGAATGACTCGCCGAACAGGTAAGCCACGGCCGCCAAACAGACGCCGAGAAGCTGGCCGTGCACATAGGAGCGCTGCGTCAGGAACTCAACGAAGTAGGCCAGGAAGTGCTCCGATCCTTCTTGAGCACGATCGTTTCCCAAATCGAGTGCCAGCTTCGCGTAGCTCGCGAAGCCGTCGAATATCGCGCGAATGCCACGAGGTGTACAGTCGCGGATTTGAAAGCGACTCCGCCGTACCGAGTCGAGCGTACGGCACGCATCATGTGAGACCGCTTCGTCCCAAGCCGCTTGGTCGGCACCAGCGGCAATTCGCCAATCATGCACAGCCGTCTCACTGGACAGACAGTCACAAGCACCGATGCGGACCAGCTCGGGCGGTGCGTTCTGAAGGATCGCGTAGTCAACCACGACGCGATCGCAAGGTACGGAGCCGATGTATCGCACTCGCCCCTCTTTGCGAACCCCGACTGATGGCGTCAACGCAGCATCGCCACCGATCATTGTCGGAATCTGAATGAGTCGACAGCCTTGCTGCATGGCGACGAATTTCGCCGCGTCATGAGCTGTGCCTCCTCCGATTCCGAAGATAACCTCAACCTTCGGGATCGACCGAGCCATGGACTCTAGCGCATCGAGGGTCATTGATGTCGGCTCGACGATCTTCTGTGGAGGGGTGGCTACGAACTCTCCTACGATGGACCAGGGAACATCCATGGTTACGACTGCATACGGCACGGATAGGTCGAGAGCCTTCGAGGCAGTTCCGTACCCGTACTGGATCGGAGGAACACCGGTGCTGCCAGGCATGTCGCTCTCCTTCCTCTCATCGATCGCGATCGCTTTGTCCTCCGGTGCAGCCCACCGTTCCGGCTGGATGATGGCAACTTTACACGCCCCGGCGAACGACCGCCGACGGCGGGTCGATCCGAACGATCACGTCAAGGTTCCTGAATACGTTTCAATCGCTTCGACGTATCCTATCATGAACCTTCAAGGCGTTGGGCGAACGGCGCGGCACCGCTCTTCTCCCACGACTGGGAGTCGCTGCACGAGGTTGCCTATGCTTCGTCGCAGGCAGACAGGAACTTCCGGACAACGCCCAGGTACTCATCAGGCTGTTCGAGGTGCGGCAGGTGGGCGCTTTCATCGAAGACGGCCATTTGCGAATGCGGCAGAAGGCTCTGGTACCATGCAGTGGTCTCCGGTGTCGCCTCGTCGTACGCTCCACAGGCGAACAGCGTCGGTACGCTAATCTCCCCCAGTCGATCGGTCCGATCGTAATCCGCCAGCGTACCGGTCATGTAGAACTCACTCGGCCCCCACATGATGTGGTACACATCCAACGATGCGCCGGCATTGGATTGGTCGAGCGCTTCGGGCCACGGATCGAGGCGACAGAGATGCCTCCGGTAGAACGCAAGCGTCGCCTTCTCATACTCCTCGGAGTCCGTCGTTCCTTCGGCTTCGTGGCGATCGAGCGTGTCCTGTATATCGGCGGGCAGTTCCGCCCGGTAGCGCGCTAAATCCTCGAGCCAGCGAGGAATACACAGTGGGGGGCTGGCCAGAATCAGGCTGCGAAGCCCCGCTGGACGGGTCAGCGCGTAGTCGGTCGCCAGCATGCTCCCCCAGGAATGTCCGAGAAGGTGATAGCGCCCGTCCGTCAGTCCGGCCGCGACCATCCCCAGTTCCTCGACGAATCGCTCAACGGTCCACAGCGACTGGTCCGTCGATCGATCCGACCGGCCACAGCCCAGCTGGTCATAGAAGATCACGGTCCGCTCGTCACCCAGCGCCGACAGCGGTTCAAACGAGTCGTGAGGATACCCAGGACCTCCATGCGCCGTGATCAACGGGAGCCCCGATCCGCCCCCTATGCGCTCGTACCACACCCGTCCCCATGGCGTGCTGAGGTAGCCTTGATGTCGGTCAGTGGCTCGATTCATGTCGTGTGTCCTTCCTTCGCAACTCGGTACTTCATCCGGACGGCTTCACGTGCCGGAGAACGGTTCACTCAACGTGTAGGTGTCCATTGTTGAGCTGCAAGGCGGTCCATCGCTGATTTGCATTTCCTTGGTTCGCAGATCCATGACAACCGCGTGCTTTGTGATCACCTGGAATCCTCCCTCTGTCGTCGGCCGGTGCCGGCAAATCGAGTCCGGTTCATCGGCATGGTCGCTCAGGATCGCCAACATCCGCTCGGGGCTTCTATCCTCCGCATTGCCCGCGCTCAACAGCTCGGCCGCACGCCGGAAGCGCACGAGACTGTTCTGAGAGGGTGTTCGCGGATCGATCGCACGAAGTCGTGCATCCAGGAGGTGATTCGTATGCAGTGCGCCGTCGGATTGCATTGCCAGGATCTCCGCCTCGGCATACAACGTTTCGATATCGACCGCTCCCTCGGCTTGCGATGCGATGAGGAAGTTGTGCGGCGCATCTCTGCGGTGGGTCAGGACGAGATCCTGTGCAGCCTCAAGTGTACGCATACCAAGCAGACGTCGAAGGAAGATGAAGAGAGGCACACTCCCGACCTCCGAGCTGCCGGGGCATCCAAGTCCGTTGACGCAGACTCCGATCCCCGCGTCGTTGAACCCGATCTTTGCCAGCGTACCCGCCTCGGTCAGTGTCATGAGCAACGGTTGCCCAGGCGCGGTCACCCGCAGAAGAACCGGCCTCAGTTGCTCCATGTTGTCCCAGTTCTGGCCGAGGACATCGCACCGATCGTTCCTTGGGGGAACCAGGGCGATCGACGTGCAGTCGTCCGTCAGGTTGTAAGTCAGAGAGGTTCGCGCATTGAGCACGAGTAGATCGACAAGTTCGATACCTGTCGACATCGCGATCGCCTCAAGTTCCTCCAGAAGGTCGGGAGCAAACGCCTCAATCGCAGGGAGGAAGGTCCGAGATGCCGTCCGCGCATCTCCCCACGTGAGTCCTCCCATTGAAAATCGCTGCTTGTATGTCGAGATGTTCGCAAGGATGTCGTCTCGCGCCGCACGCCCATACGCGGTACCCCGCGCCCCTCCGTCGCCGTCAAGTTCCAGTTGCAGATACGTTGCCATTTCTTCTCCTAGATCTCACTTGCACTTCTTCCTCGATCGTCCTTCATCTCCGTGTCAGGGAGATGTGTCCGATTTCGATGAGAGCCTTCCGCATCAATCGATGGGCCTCACCTCCGGCTCGTCTTGCTTGAGGGCCTCGTAATACTCGATGTTCTCGACCAGCATCTCACGAATCGGCAACATGTACGGACATCGCGATTCGCAGACCCCGCACTTTTCACACTCCTTAGCTTTCTCCGCAGCTCGTCCTATCGAGCCATCGAGTACTTGCTGTCTCGGAAACCGCCGCGCGAAACTGATGACGTTCAATGCAGTGGTGATCCGAATCTCCTGGGGGCAAGGCATGCAATAGCCGCACCGTCGACAGAAGCGGTTCCCTACCTCCTTGCGAATCTCCTCAATCTCTTCGAGTTCTGTTGCCGTGATCTCCCGTGAGTCATCCAGTATTTTGCAGATGCCTTCGATGTCCGCGACGCTCTCGATGCCCGGATCCGGAACGACATTTTCATATTGCAGCACATACTTGATCGAGAGGCGCGCGTCGGAGAGCATTCCTCCGGCAAACGGCTTCATCCCAATAAACCCCACATCCCTCTCCGCGGCCAACGGAATCAGCCGATCGGACGCCTCGCTTGTCACGTAGTTGAAGGGAAACTGAATCGTCTCGAAACGCCCGGAGGCGACCCCCTTCAGGGCGATCTCCATCGAATGGCTTGTCAGACCGATGTGTCGGACCGTTCCATCTCGGAGCGCTTGTTCGGCCGCCTCCATCGCGCCTCCGGGACCGAGAACGGTCGCATAATCGTCTTCGTTGTTGACGGCATGGAACTGCCACAGATCGACCATGTCGGTCTGCAGCCGACGGAGGCTCAGATCGAGATGTTCTGCGGCCTCGGCACGGCCACGCGCCATCGTTTTGGTCGCAAGGATGACATCCTGACGCCGTCCGGCGATCGCACGACCGATCCTCTCCTCGCTGGTTCCATATCCATTGGCCGTATCGAAGAACGTCACGCCAAGCTCGATGGCCCGATGGATCACCTGTTCTGCCTCAGTCTCGCTCACCCGCTGGATCGGGATTCCGCCGAATCCGATTCGAGAGATGCGCAGCTCCGTTCGTCCCAAACGCACTGTCTGCATGGATTTCCCCTTCCCAAGAACCTTCTCAACGCTTGATCGCCGCCCGCATCATGTCGCATTTATTGCGACACCGGGATGAGATAGTTACGACACCAATATACTCTTACAATAATTGTTGCCGGGTTGCAAGATGCGTGGCTGCGTTGATTATGCTGATCGATGACATTCGCACGCTCTGACTATCTTGGAAACCAATGGAGGTTAAATGCCGCCTGAAGCTGATCCTGCTCACGACCGTCATCGTACTCTCCGGTTTCACGCTAGTGATCTGCAACGCTTCGTCGTGTGCATTCTCACGGCGTACGATGTGCCTCACGAGGAAGCGGGAATCGTTGCCGATGTCCTTGTGTCAGCTGAGCGTAGGGGAATTCCATCGCATGGTATGGGCCGCCTTTCGTTGTACTCACGACGCCTGCGTGAGGGAAAGATTCACTCGTCGACGAAACTCGTTACGGTCCGTGAGTCAAGCGCTGCGTTTTGTCTGGATGCAGGGCAAGGTTGGGGGCACGTTGCCGGTCACCACGCGATGCAACGCTGTATTGAGAAGGCCAAAGGGTCGGGAATCTGCATCGCCACTGTCCGTCGCAGTACACACTTCGGCATCGCAGCGCATTACGCTATGATGCCACTCGAACACGGCATGATCGGCTTTGCCGCAACCAATACACGTCCCCATGTCGCACCAACGTTTGGCCGCTCTCCAACGCTCGGCACCAATCCACTCTCACTGGCCGCTCCGGCACTCCACGAACGTCCGTTCGTACTTGACATGTCGACCAGCACTGTGGCCATGGGACGAATTAAGTTGCATGAGGCAATTCAACAACCGCTTCCTGCAGCATGGGGGATTGACGACAAGGGTGATGTCTGTCTGAATCCCGGTGTAGTTCTAGAACAAGGAGCCCTGCTCCCCCTGGGGGGATTCGACGAAACATCAGGATACAAGGGATACGGGCTGGCCTTCCTGGTAGACATTCTCAGTGGCGTTCTGTCAGGGGCAGGCTTCGGGCCTTTGATGCCGCACGAACACGAGGAGTCGGGCCCCAATATCGGTCATACGTTTGCCGCGGTAGACATCGAGGCTTTCCGCCCGATCGAAGACTTCCTACAAGACATGGACCGTCTGATTCAAGCGGTACGATCCTCTCCAAAGGAGGAAGGAGCAAACCGGATCTATGTCGCCGGCGAGAAGGAGTTTGAACAGGCGGAGCAGAACGATAGGCTTGGGATTCCCCTCATGCCGCACATTCTGAATGCACTTCAACACGAGTCGGCACGACTGGGACTTCCATTCGACCTTACCCCGATCGACTGACCCGATGACGTTTCCCGGTTCCTCGAGTCGGCACTAGCGATTGGGAAATGATTCCGCAAAGCGGGTCACCGTTTGCGACGCCAGCTGAGCCAACGAAACTCCATCCGCCATGAGCGTTACCATGGTATACCCTCGAGAATACAAATCCGATGCTTCGTCCCACCCGCTGCTGATTGTCCCTAGGACTTTGCCCGCTTGCTTCGCAGCCCGTTCTACTTCATCGATCGCGTCTCGAACTTCAGGATGAAACCGATCGCCCAGATGGCCCATGGATGCGCTTAGGTCCACCGGTCCAACGAAGATGCCGTCAATGCGCGGGACTGAGAGAATATCGTCGACTTTGCGAACCGCCTCGATCGTCTCGATCTGAACGATAATCAGGATTCCATCGTCGGCCAGCTCGAAGTGGCGAGGGTTCCGTCCTTGATCGGCGGCCCGCGTGCTTCGGGCGACACCGCGACGTCCACCTGGCGGATACAGGCATGCGTCGACCGCCGCTTCGGCTTCCTCGCGGTCGTTCACGTACGGGACCACCACCCCTTGAGCGCCTGCGTCGAGAATACGCTTGATCCAGACCGGATCGTTCCACGGTACGCGCACGATCGAAACAGGGCCCAGACCGGCGATGGCGCGAAGTTGAGACACGAGCGAAGCAAGATCCCCCAATCCGTGCTCCATATCGATCAGCAACCAATCGAATCCAGCCCGAGCCAGTACCTCGGCGGTTGCATCGGAGCCGAGCCCGAGCCAAGCCCCGGCTGTTTTCCGCCCGGCGAGCAATAGCTGCCTCATTCGATTCGCCCCCGATCCCGGTTCGATCATGTTTCCTCCCATTTCTACGAACTTCGATTCCAATGACATCCAGCCGGCATGGCCACCTTCCTCAGCCATGTCAACCTCGTTCCAATTGACTTTCATGGAGCGAAAAGCTACGCTCGTCACGTTTCCCAATGTGCCGTTCGTTTTTCCCTTTGATCAGAGAGGAGTATACATGTCGTTGATCGGATTGCCGCGCGAGCGTTTGGACACTCCGGCGCTTTGGGTCGAACTTGACCGGATGGAGGGGAACATCGGCTGCCTGGCCGACTACTTCCGTCAGGCCGGTATCGCGTGGAGACCGCATACCAAGGGCATCAAGGTGCCCGCCATCGCCCACAAGCTGCTGAAAGCCGGAGCCATCGGTGTTACGTGTGCCAAGTTGTCTGAGGCGGAAGTAATGGCCGCTTCGGGCATCGATGACATCCTTGTCGCGAATCAAGTTGTGGGTGACACAAAGGTGGCCCGACTCATCCAGCTTCGACGAAGCGCCGACGTCATGGTGGCCATCGACAGCTTGGAGAACGCTACGGAGATCGCGCGTGCCGCGAGCGATGCCGGCGTGCGGATTCGCGTGTTGATCGAATTGGACTCCGGAATGAATCGAGCCGGCATTCCCGTGGGGGAGACGGCCATCCCGTTCGCAAAGAAGATTGCCGAGCTGCCCGGATTGGAGTTCGCGGGACTCATGGCGTGGGAGGGACACGCGTTCCGCGCTCTCGATAGGCAAGAACGTGAAGCGGTCATCACGAAGGCAGTGCAACAGCTCGTGCATACGGCCGAACTCCTCCGTAACGCAGGAATCGATGTTGGGATAGTCAGTTGCGGGGGCAGCGTCACCTACCAGACGGCCAGCCACATCGTCGGAGTTACCGAATCTCAAACCGGCGGTGCAGTCTTCACGGACGCCGCATACCTGGCGCGAGGTGTTCCCTTGTCGCCGTCCTTGTACGTCACCGCCACCGTGACAAGTCGTCCGACGCCAACACAAGTGATCGTCGACGCCGGGCGCAAGAGCATGGATGGGTCTGTCGCGATGCCTGTCCCCATGGGTATCGACGGCGCAACGCTCTCCGGATTGAGCGCTGAGCACGGGGTAGTGCAACTGGACCGGCCATCGGAGACACCTCGGATCGCCGATCGAATCGACTTCATGGTCGGGTATGGGGACAACACAGTGTATCAGCACGATTTGCTGTATGGCGTACGCGGAGAGACGATCGAAGCTGTCTGGGCGATCCTCGGACGAGGTAAGCTCACATGATCGCGGCGAAAGATGCAACCCAGGGAGGTATCGTATGACAGAACAAATCGGCTTTGTCGGACTGGGAATCATGGGCCACGCGATGGCGCGGAATCTCCTGAAGGCCGGACTCGACCTGACGGTCTGGAATCGAACCGCTTCCAAGGCGGAAGATCTGGTCGTCGCCGGTGCGGCCATGGCGAAGGATTTGCAGACGTTGGCCGAACAATCCGACGTCATTGTGATCTGTGTCAGCGACACGCCTGACGCAGAGGCGGTGCTCTTCGGAGACGACGCACTCTTTGCCGGTCTGCGCAACGGCTCCTTGGTAATCGATTGCAGTACGATCAGCCCGAGCAAGACGAAAGGGTTCGCCGAGCGACTGAAGAGCCGAGGCGTCCATATGCTGGACGCTCCGATCAGCGGAGGAAGCGAGGGCGCGATCAACGGGACCCTCAGTATTATGGTCGGAGGCGATGCCGATCAGGTGGAGCGCGCTATGCCCTACCTCCGTGCCATGGGCAAGACGATCACGCACGTCGGGGGCCATGGGGCGGGACAGATGACGAAGCTGGTCAACCAGATCCTCGTCGCCGGCAGCATGCTCTCGCTCGGCGAAGCGTTGCTCTTCGCTCAGGCCGGCGGTCTGGACTTGGAACGAACCCTCGAGGCCGTCTCCGGTGGTGCGGCCGGAAGCTGGACACTGAGCAACCGGGGGCCGCAGGTCATCCGGCGCGACTGGCGTCCCGGATTCATGATCGACCTTCAGGAGAAAGACCTCCGATTGGTGCTCGAGGCGGCAGACGAACTCAGTGTGCCCGTCTTCACTTGCAGCACGGCGTCCCACCTGTACCGCGTGCTGCAGAAGCGAGGACACGGCGCCGAAGGCAATCACGCCCTCGTTCGCGCCTTGGAATACCTGTCCGATCTACGAATCGGCAAAGAGACACCCGAAATCGAGTAGACCACAAGACGAGGGAGGGGACGGCGGGAGTCCCCTCTACGTCAACAGATACTCGGCGACCAGCTGAGCGGTGGCCTCCAGCCCGTTTCGATGCGTTCTCTCGTAATGGTGCGATGCATCCACACCGGGGCCGATAAGCGCGACCGGGACGTCACCGCCGGAGGACCAGTATGCGCTGCCGTCGGAGGCGTAGAACGGGTAGATATCGGTTGAGTAGCCGAGCCCGAGTTGCTGGCACAACGCTTCGAGCCGGCGCCGAAACTCAACGTGATACGGACCACTGGAGTCCTTCGCGCAGATCGTAACCTTGGTTTCGTCGCCGAGACGGCCGGGAGCCACGACGGCCATGTCGACCACCAAGAGCTCTGCCAGATCGTCGGGGAAGCCAACCGCCCCTCCGTGTCCGGCCTCCTCGTAGTTGCTGATGTGAATCGTCGTCCGCTGTCGAGGCTGCCGGTCAGCCGCGAGGAGTGCCACGACCGCGCCGTAGATGGCTGCCACGCCGGCCTTGTCGTCCAGATGCCGTGAGCGGATGAAGCCCGCTTCCGTCACTTCCACGCGAGGATCGAGGGGCACGAAGTCGCCGGCGCGAATCCCGAGCGCGAGCACGTCCTCCTTCGTTGACACGAGCGCGTCAAGGCGGACCTCCATGTTTCCGTCGTTCCGAGGTTCCTTCCGCGTCTTCTCATCGTACGCATGATGTGACGCCTTGATAGGGAGAATCGTCCCTCGAACGGGCGGTTGACTGACCGGAAGAACGGTTACGCCCTCTCCTTCAACCGAGGACCAGAGCCAGTTTCCGAGCCTCGTCAGAGCGAGACGGCCGTTGCTCTTCACTTCCGCAACCATTGCTCCGAGCGTGTCCGCATGTGCGGTCACCGAGCGCGGCGCATCGTCCAGGTCGCCGTCCAGCGTCGCCGTCAAGTACCCCTTGGACGCGATTCGACACTTCAACCCCAGATCCTGCAGCGCGTCACGGACGTACGCGATAGCCCGTCCTGCATCCCCCACCGGGCTCGGCGTGTTGAGCAGGCCCTCCAGAAATCGAACCATTCCATCGACATCGATCTTCACCGTCATGCCATCTCCTTCCGGAACTTTCCCGCCTTCGTCTTCCAGAAAGCGGCGTGTTCAGCACGGCGATCCAGCCTCCCCTACTCAGGGAGGTTCATCTGGCTGGTCGCATCCTGCGCGATAACCGGATTCTCGAGTTGCCCGATTCCCCCACCGAGCCGAATCCGCACGACATCTCCAGGCAGTAATCCTCTCTCGAGATCCGACTCATCAAACACCAACGGAGTCCCCCAGAAGAGCGCCTGTAGTTGCCCTTCTCGCAGCGGGAATCTCGTGAACAGCGCTCGCTCCATCTGTGCGGGCCCGTCGCGCAGGTTCAGGTGATCCGATCCGGTGCGTCCTACTTTTCGTGCGATGCACCGTCCCGATCGCCAGACCTCGCATGACACGTCAACGTCTCGCGGATCGAACTCGTCGGACGTAACCAGTACGGGGCCGATACTACCACACCCATCGCTCCAATTCTTTGCCTGCGGAAGATTGAGCGGGTTCATCGCTTCCATCCCGTTGTCGGTGACGTCGTTCCCCGCCGTGTACCCTAGGAGGACGATCTTCCCCGCCGTTGCCCGCCCGTACACCGAGACGAGTTCCGCTTCTGGAACGAGTCGCTGCGTGTCGATCGGCCGAACGATCGGATATCCGGGGCCAACGACTGATTCGGGATCGTGTTTCGGGAACAACTCCGGACGGCCGCCCTGCACGCACTCCTCGTACTTCTGATCATAGACGTTGACCGGACGGCCCGTGGCCTGCCGTGCCTCGATCTCGCGCAACCTGGCACTGTCGGCGTGAGTCACGCCGGCAAGCCAAATGCGGAGTGCCGTTGGAGCCACGGGCGAAGGATCGATTGGCTGGTGGATTCTGGGCCGTGCGGGGTCTTCGTTGGACAGCAGTTCGTCTACAGGCAGCCGGCGTGGGGCACTGCCCGTGTCTTCGATCGAACGAACAGCCTCAGCCAGTCCGATGTCACAGCCTCCATGGCGATAGCAGATGTCGTATATGGTGCGGACATCACGCTGAGTTGATGTGATGTCCACGACATCGGAGCCATCGATCCTGCCGACGCATCGGCCATACATCGGATCGATGAACTGAAGCAGTTGCATTGTGTCCTCCTTGAAATTTGCGGCTTCAGTGCATTCAGCCGATCATAGATCGATCGACGCAAGAAAGCTAGTTGCGTTTCTTGCGACGTCTAGTTGCCATTCTTGCATGTTCCGATTATTCTCTCCAGGCGATTTTCGGAGATCGCGAGGAGGGCGATTCATGATAGACAGAGAGCTGTTCGGCAATACAGGACATGCCAGCTCCAGGGTCATCTTCGGAGGCGTTGCGCTTTCGAAATCTGACAAGGCGGACTCCGATCGGACATTGGAGTTTCTCCTACAACAAGGGGTCAACCACATCGATACAGCAGCCGACTACGGTCGTGCAGAGGAGAACATCGGCCGCTGGATGGGACGGCACCGCAAGGATTTCTTCCTCGCCACCAAGATCTCGGGACGCACCGCCACAGAGGCGAAGGATAGTATCCAGCGGTCCTTGGAACGGCTGCGCGTAGACTCGGTCGATCTACTGCAGCTGCACAATCTGGTCGATCCGGTCGAATGGCGTCGTGCAACGAGCGCCGACGGGGCACTTGAGGCGGCGATCGAGGCAAAAGAGAAAGGCTGGACCAAATATCTTGGAGTTACCGGCCACGGAATGACCGCCCCGATGATGCATCTTCGCAGCCTCGATCGGTTCCCGTTCGACACGGTTCTGCTCCCCTGCAACTACATGCTGTTCCAGGACGAAAGCTATCGACGTGCATTCGATGCTTTGGTCACCGAGTGCCGCCGCAGAGGTGTCGCGGTCCAGACCATTAAGTCGATCGCCCAGGGGCGATGGGACCAACGTCCGGGGGCGTACAACACCTGGTATGTCCCTCTCACCGATCCGGCCGACATCGACTGCGCGGTACAGTGGGTCCTCGGTCAATCGAGCATCTTCCTGATCAGCGCGGGCGACCTGCACCTGCTCCCGAATGTTCTCGATGCCGCCGCGCGCTTCGTGGCGGCACCCGACGACGCCGTGATGAAGCAGTTCGCGACCCGGGCTGAACTGACCCCACTCTTCCCCTAGATTGGGATGGACTATTTGGTGATGCAAGAGGCGAAGATCTTGCCCGTTCGTGGATACAGCATGAAGCGATGCGGCAATAGCACTACGAGGCAGGCTCGCAGATCCGCGTCGTGTGCCCACCCCCGATTAGCGGATGGGTTTCGGAGCTTCGGCGTCAGGCAGTTTCGGAAAGAGCATTGGAGAATACTGTGGCGATCATTCTAGCACTTGCCGCCGTCGCTCTTTGGGCGGTTACGCTCGTTCTCGCGAAACCGGGATTGGCTCGCATGGACGCAACCGTCTACGGATTTGTCCGCCCGTTTCTCGCCTCCATTCTCCTGCTGCCGTACGTTGCACTGACAGCTGGGTTCGCCCTCCCTTCGATATCCGTGCTCTTGCTTGCATGCCTGGGCGGCGTCATCGATATGTACATCGGCGTCGCCCTGTTCATGTACGCGATGAAGCGGGTTTCCGCACACGAGGCCGGCCCTCTCTCCAACACGGCCCCGCTTTGGGGGGTCATTGCCGCCGCGGTTTGGTTGCGTGAATCGCCTGAATTGAGCACGTATGCCGCCGCGTTACTGGTCGTCATCGGATCGTGCCTGCTGACGGTGCAAGGTCGTGGCGTTGGACGAAGGCACGGTGTGGCCCGTGGACTGCTGGCCGCCCTCGGCACCGGCCTTTGCTGGGGCATCGCGGACACGGCGATCGCCAAGTACTGCCTGACCCACGGCATGCATCGCGCCACCTTGCATCTTACCTATATGGTGGCCGCTGCGTGCTGCTGGGGAGTCACGGCCCTGCTGCGTGGCCGTTTTCGCCGAGAGTTCTACGCATGGAGCGGACTTCGGATCGCCCTCATCACAACGCTCACCGGGATGGTCGGGGGAATGTTGATTTGGTTCATCGCGCTGGATCTTGCCCCCGCGAACGTTCTCGCGCCGATACGCGGGGCACTGACCATCTTCATCTTCCTTCTCAGCATTGTATTCCTGCACGAGCGGCCGACGCGTCGCGCGGGAATCGGTGTCGGTCTTGTCACGGCAGGGGTGGCTTGGGTGGCGTTCTACGGATGACGATAAATCGGGGATTCGGGGCAGAGGCACCCTTCATGAGAAACGCGAACAACGGGCCGAACGTGCTGTGGCTCGTCACGGCATGCACGGCCCTATCCCTCTTCGGTGATTCCGCTTTGTATGCCGTCCTGCCATCCCAATTCGATCGGTTCGGGCTGGTCGTGTTGCAGGTCGGCTGGCTGCTAAGCGTCAACCGACTGGTGCGCCTCCCGCTGAATATCCCGAGCGGATGGCTCATGCGACGATTCGGACCGAAATGGCCGCTCGTTATCGGGCTCAGTCTGGGCTCATTGTCGACACTGGGCTTTGGGCTGTTTCACGCCTTTTGGGCCCTGTTGGCGTGTCGCTGTCTCTGGGGCGTTTCCTGGGCGCTGATTGTCGTCGCATCCTACGGCTTCGTGTTTGCGTCGACCGAACCGGCCAATCGAGGCCGTTCGACCGGGATCTATACATCGTTTGCCCGGTTCGGTGGGGCGTTGGGCGCGATGATCGGTGGATTCTTGCTCGATGTCATCGGTACACTGCCGACGATGACCGTGCTTGCCTCGTGTGGTGGCGGCGCAGTTCTTCTCGCTCTTCTTTTGCCGAATTCTCGCGATACGCGATTGCATCCGGTGTCGTCGCGCACCCAGGCCACTTCGATTCGCCTTCTCGAATGGGTTCGGGGGCTTCGCAAGTCGGACTCGACGCTGTGGATCGTGTTTCTGTACAACTTCATCCATCTGCTGGTCTTCTCGGGGATCTTCTACTCGACCTTCGGCCTGTACCTACGTTCCGCGGTCGGCGAAACGATCACCGCGGGCGGAGTTGTCATCGGTGTCGCGTCGCTCACCGGGTCCCTCCTGTTCGCTCGAAACGTCTTCGGACTCATCTCGAGTCCACTCGTCGGCGCGCTGAGCGATCGGACCGGCCGACGCGCACGTGCGTTGGTCGTCGCCGAGAGCTTCGGAGCGTTATCGCTCATTCTTCTTGCCATCGACCGATCGCCCGTGATGCTGATCAGCGGAATTGTCATCGCGTCCGTTTCGTACGGGCTGGCCCCTGCGCTGCTGCTCGCATGGCTGGGTGATCAATCGAAGGGGCGATCCGGCGTGGCGATCGGCGGCTTCCAGACGGCCGGCGACCTGGGCTCCGGCCTCGGCCCCCTCATTGCCTATCCATTGGTGGCGTGGATCGGCATCCACGCGACGTACGCCGCCGCCGCCGCCCTCATTGTTCTGGCCGCGATCCTCGTCTTCCGCACTGATCGAAGGAGTTCCAAGATGTTTGCGAGATGTGACGGATGACCCGGCGCAGGCGTGATCTCGTGCTGTTGGTTCTCTCGGTGCTCTTCTACTGGATTGGCCTCTACCTCTATGTCCCGACGCTCCCCACATATATCCAGACTCGGACGGACAGCTTGGCCTCCGTGGGAGTCGTTCTCTCGATGTACGGCCTCCTGATGGGGGTTCTCCGACTGCCGGTCGGGATCGCGTCGGACCGGCTCGGACGTCGCAAGCCGTTCATCGTCGTCGGCATGGCCCTTGTCGGGATCGGCGCATGGGCGATAGGATCGTCTCACTCGATGCAAGGCTTAGTTTGGGGACGGGCGCTCACCGGCATTGCAGCCACCACATGGGTTCCGATGGTCGTCCTGTTCTCGAGTCGGTTTGCCGCCAGCGAGGCGGTCCGCGTCACCGCCATGCTGACATTGGTCCTCAATGTCGGGCGGATCCTAGCAACATCCCTCACAGGTTGGCTGAACGGGATCGGCGGATACCCCTTGGCCTTCTACGTAGCGTCGGGCGCCGCAGCCGTCGGGCTGCTACTCATCCTACCCGTCCGAGAGGACACACCACGAGCGCCAAAAATCACCGCGCGACAAGCGATCCATCTGATTCGCCGCTCGGACGTTCTTCTTCCGGCCGTACTGAGCGCGATCAACCTCTACGCGGATTACGCCGTTACGTTCGGATTCATGCCAATTCTGGCGGAGCATCTCGGGGCCGGCGATGCCATCAAGAGTGCTCTCGTCAGCTCGAATCTCGGTATGGTGGCCGCTGGAAGCCTTTGCGCCGCCCTCCTCGTGCGACGGATTGGGGCGCGCTCCATTCTGTGGACCAGCATCACCCTCCTGCCTATCGGGATGATCCTGGCTGCAGGGGCGCCGAGCCTATCATGGCTGTTCGTCTCCCAGCTATGCTTCGGGTTTGCAGCCGGTACCGGGTACTCTGTCTGCATGGGGATGAGTATCCAGTATGTCGATCAAAAGGATCGAGCGACCGCCATGGGCCTTCACCAGGCGGTGTATGCGTCCGGAATGTTCGCAGGTCCTTGGGCGAGCGGCCTGATCGCCGATGCCATTGGAATTCGACCCATGTTCGTCTTGACAGCTTTCGTCTGTTTCATCGTCAGCTTGGCTCTTGTCCGCACCCTGGTCCGACACTCGCTCCACGGCGCATCTTGGAGGTCTCAGGGGGAGTCCGAGCCCGTTCCGATCCGACAAGGTGGGAGACGACCATGACGGAGCGCGCAATCGTTCGCAGAGCGGAGGCAAAGGATTTGACGGGCGCCTCGCGATGCCACGCTGCAGCTTTCAATGCACTCAATCGCCACCACGGCTATCCGGATCAGCAGTATCCGGTGTCGGCGATCAATCCCTACTTCAGGTTCGCCCTGACCGACCGGAGCACGGGCTTCTGGGTAACAGAGGTCGACGGTGAAGTCTGGGGGCTCGGCATCGCATCGGTCTTCGACGATGTGTGGTTCCTGTCCCACCTGTTCGTCGATCCGGCAGCCCAGGGTTGCGGACTCGGAAGACGGCTGCTTGAACAGACAATGGACGACGACCGTCTTCCGCGCGCTGAAAACCGCGCGCTCGTAACGATGGCCTACAATCACGTCTCTCTGGGACTCTACGCGCGTTACGGGCTCCAACCACGATCGATGATCTACCGCATCGAGGCTGATTCCCGCTCAATTTCCGTGCCTCGTCTCAAGTCACGTACCCTCGAAGCTGCAGCGGAAGGTCGCTCTAGCTTGGCATCGGTTCTCCGTTCCGTGGATCGTCAATCCCTATCCTTGGATCGACCCTGGCACCATCGCTTCTTTCTTTCGTGTTCCAACGCTCGATGCCTGCTGCTGTGTCGAGGGGATGAAGTCGAGGGATATGTTTATGTTTGGGATGACGGACGAATCGGTCCGGCTACAGCCAGATCGGAGCCGGAGTTTCGCGAGCTGTTTTCCGCCGGTGTAATTGAGGCGAACAAACAGTCAGTCGGCCGTGTTTCGACGTTCGCCTCGTCCGACAGCGGCAAGACACTCGATCTGATCCTACAGTCTGGGATGCACATCACCTTGCCGTTTGTGCTTCTGAGCACCAAGGCGCTGCGTCCCGTGCGCAATTACGTGTTCCATTCGCCGGGGCTGTTGTGAACGATGGAAAGCTGCGCATCGACATGCGTCGTCGCGTAAGATGGGCGATCCGCTGGAATGCGTTCGCTTGAGAGGAGGAGTTGATGCGAAGGACAACAGCTTGGTCCCCGCTGGTCTGGACATCTCTGTTGGTGCTATGTCTGGCGATGTTCGGTTGCGGTCGGGATGAAGAGAGTAATTGTGTGATCTCGGTTCGGGCGGGGGACTCGCTTCAGACGGCAATCGATCGAGCTGACGCCGGGGCGATCCTATGCCTCTCAGCAGGCACGTGGAGCGAGAATATCGTGATCGCCAAACCTTTGACTCTTCGGGGCACACCGGAAGGGCAAGCCGTCCTCCGCGGCGTCGATGACGGGTATCCGGTTGTCTTGATCGAAGTGTCGAACGAAGGCGAGCTTCCCGTGGTGGTTCTGGAGAACCTACAGATCCTCGACGCGCAAGGCGGAAGCTGCGCCGAATTCTCCTTGAGAGACAATCGAGAGATCTGTCCGTACGGCGTTCTGATCATCGGTCGCGCAGACGTCCGGATTCTCTCGTGCACGATCTCAGCAAACCGCACGGGAATCGCGGCAGTCGGCTCCGCGAAGCTCTCGGTCTCGAACTCCACTGTGACCAACAATGACTGGGAGGGAGTCTACGTCGCCGGTGCATCCGAGGGAACTATCGTCGATTCAGAACTTCGCGAGAATGGGAGTGCCGGAATCGCCGCCGCCGCCACCGCCGTGGTCACGATTCGGGGTTGCGTGATCGAGCACAATACCGGGGATGGGGTAGCAGTTGCCGACTATGCTCAGGCTGCAATGACTGACTGTGTGATTTCCGGCAATGGCTGGAGTGGCGTAAAGATGATCTCCGGCGCGGACGTGACCGTGGAGTCCTGCCGTATCGAGGATAACACACACTTCGGCATTGCACCGTTGAGCGGTGTGTGCTATTCGGATGAGCCGGACTATGTCGGCCGCGTACGCGGCCGAGACAACTGGATTCCCGGGCCAGGTGAACCCGGCGGGAACGCAGGTGGGGCGCTCTGTCCAGCCTACCCGGGAGAACCGTGGCCGGACGGATTCCTGTCCGACAAGCCACCGAGCACGGATCCGTAGCCAGTTTGCCCCGAGCTGAGATCTCCCTTCCCCGGGCTACCCGAGGAGGGCGATGATTGTGACACCGGCGAACATAACAAGTGAAGCGATCAGTCGGATACGACCGAAAGGCTCCTTGAGCAACAAGCTTCCGAGAACTACGCCCACGACGATGCTGATCTGACGAATCGAAGAGACGTAACTGACGGGCGCGATTCGAAGCGCCATGAAGGCCAGAAGATATCCGAGGGGGCTGATCGCTCCAGCGGCCAGGATCGAACACCAGTTCGAGCGCCATTCATCCTTGAGATGGCCTCGATGCCTCCACAAGACGAGGGGCGTATAGGCGGCAAGGCCGATCGCAGCGTAGACCACCAAGTACAACATCGGAGAAACGATTGAGACGCCCTGATCGTCAATCAAGGAATACGTCGCGACAAGAAGAGCGGCCGCCCAGGCGAGACGGATCGTCGGATCACTCACCAGCGCACGCAGGTGAGCCCGCAGATGATCAGCGACAATCGCCGCATCTGAATCACATACGCACCCAAGACGACCAGGAGCACACCAAGCACGCCGAGCGGAGTGAGCGATCCCGCCAGATCAACCGTGCCTACAAGAGAACGAAGACGGGAGACGAACGAGAGATCGGGTACACAAGCGAAAGGTCCCCGTCGCGATAGGCCTCCGCGAGCGTGTAGAAGTACACAGCGTGAACCAGTCCGCTCGCCACAACGTACGGCCAACCGCTCTGCAGCATTCCGGAGCGAGCGGTCCAGGCAAGACTTGGCAGCATCATCACCAGTCCGACGATATGATACCACCATGAGAAGGCCTGTTTGTCGCGGCTTCGTTTTGTGAAGAGGTCCCGGGTCGCGTGAAGCAACGCTGAGAGAAGAATGAGACCCAACGCAAAAGGGCTCATTCGAGATGCTTCGGAATCTGGATTCCGAATTCGTGCGAAGGCATGAATGGCCTATCCATAGCAGCGATACCTGTTATGATGAATCCCCCGTCGTGGCTTCCGATACACCGCGCCTCTATCACCCAGCATACCCAGCAGATAGGAGCACAAACACCACTCCCGACACGATTAGAAGCATTCCAACAAGCGCTCGTCCAGTGGGGCGTTCTTTGAGAAACACAGCACTCCCTGCAAACGCAAATATGATCGTTGCCCCTCGAAGTGGGGCAACGAGGCTCGCTGGAGAGAGATCGACACCGCGGAGCCAGAAAACCCATCCAAGAAAGAACCCGAGGAATCCACTGAGAATCGCAGTCACCGTTCCCTTCCTAGTCGGAGCAGGCGCACTTCCCTTCATGCGTGATATCGTGTGAACGATCACCAATAGCAGCGTCGCCGTGCAGAGCATGATGAGTTGAAACGTCGCTGCGTCCATCCCTTGACTCAGGCAGTACTTGGCCGGCACCGTCTCCGCGACTCCCCAACTGACTCCCGCTCCAAGTGCCATTGCGAAGCCTGTTGTCGAAGTCCCGGTGTCTCTTCGTCCATTTCTCGACGTCAGCAAGTACGCTCCCGCCACTACCAGCAGCGCAGCAACCAGAACGGTGAATGAGAACGGTTCGCCCAAAACGATCCAAGCCCCAACGACACCCCACAACGGGGCACTATTGGCCAGGGATGCTGCCTCGTGAGCCTGAATGCGCTTGAGAGCAAGAACGAATAGCATCGTTCCAAGAACAAAATCGAGTGCTCCAGCCAGCATGGCCCACCCGATTAGAGAGATTTCCGGCAGTGTGAATCCACTGGTGAGGAAACCATACGTGAGCATACATGTCAACCCAACGAGAGCACGAATGAGGACAAATCGGGTCACAGATGTGTGTGCCACGCCCGCCTTGGAGATGATCTGGCTCGCGCCCCACGAAAGCGCTCCGCCAAGTGCAAATAGTGCGCCAATCATCCGTCATCCACCAGCGCTGCGCTTGTTCTTGGTGTTCCTGCCACGCTACTGATCGTCGCGGACAAACGCCCCGACAATCTCGCCAAGCACGACAAGGTGCGGATCTCCATTGGCGTAGTGCTCTTCGATGATGTCCCGGGCCGCAATATCCGTGAGTTCCACCTGCCGGCGGGCGACGATACGGCACTCGCAGTGCAGGCTGCAATCGCTCAGATATGGTGCCGCTACACGCTCCCCGGGATGGGTCGCCAATGCGCAGACCTGTAGCTTGTCAGTATCACGCCCTGAAGTCGTCCCGCAGACCGACAGTTCCTCTGCGAGCTGGCCCGGCTCTGGCACATTCACAGTAAAGCTGTCCGCTGTGACCAAGCACTCGTGCGTGTAGCGGGACTCTCTGACGAAAACTGTGAAGATGGGACGACTCCACACGAAACCGATCTGTCCCCAGCTGACGGTCATCGGATTGGCTCGTCCCGAGGGCCCCGGAACGACGAGGAACATGCCCCTATTGTCATCCATCGCCAGCTGCAGTCGGTCAAACGTTCTCCGCCAATCCAATTCCCTTCTCATCTCGCACTCCTTTCAATCACCATGTTTCAGGACATCATCCATGCCGCAGTTCGGCTAAGGACAGGACGGTCCACACGCCAGCCGTCGCCCCGCTTCTCTTGCCTCTCCAAGCAACGACGGATTCGACGCAATTTCCCCCGCCCCTCCCGCAGTTCCGTACACCATCGACACGATTGGCGCATCGACATAAGCGAACATGTCTTGGAGCGAACGGAGCGCGTTCACGGCACCCGAGCCGAACGGATCAGGGTCTTCGTACGTCAACGCAATCACGATCCGTTTTCCGCGAAGCGCCGTTCCTTCAGGTCCGCCCAGTGCGTAGCAGCGATCGAGAAAAACCTTCGTTTGCCCTGAGACAGCGAACCAATAGATCGGGCTTGCGATGATCAGTCCGTCCGCCTCCCTCAACGCGTGGTGCACAGACTGCATGTCGTCTTCGATGGCGCATTTCGCCTCGATGCTGCCGCGACAGGCGTCGCAGGCCGAGCAGGGGCGGATATCCATCCCGTGCAGATAGAACGACACCACCTGAGCGCCCGCCTCGCGAGCACCCGCTTCCACTTGCTCCGCCAGTAGCGCGCTGTTCCCGTTCTTACGCGGGCTTCCATGGATGCTGACGATCTTCTGTCCCATTGGCTCCTCCCTGTAGTTGCTGTGGAAAACGCCGGCCCGACATCTCAGGCCACCAGCGCACTTAACCATCCAACGGCTCATTGGCTTGCCTCATGTTGGCGGACGGTCAATGTGCCGTCAAGTTTGTCGCGCTTTTCGCGACAATCAATTTCATCTTCCGATACATGCCTTCAAACACAACATTTGCTGGCATCATTCCCTATGCACGCCACTTCCATTCCTTTCTGCCTTTTTCTGATCCCGAAACAGTTTTTCTTTCATGCGCTCTAGACACTCTTTGGCATCAAGTGGACATGAACCTCTGCGACGAGTATTCTCAAAATAGTGGAATCCCTTTGGAGAATCCGCCGTTGGGGAGGTTCGTATGAGTATGCTTTTCACGCAGGCACGAATTGGGAATCTTGAGATCCCGAACCGGATTGTCCGATCCGCAACAGCCGAGCGACTGGCTGACGATGCTGGAGTCCCATTGCCAAAGCTGGCCACCCTGCTGGCCGAGTTGGCACACGGAGGCACCGGTCTGATCATCATCGGACACATGTATGTTTCCACGTGCGGAAAAGCACATCCAGGCATGACGGGGATCGCTGACGATTCGGCGATTGACCCACTCCGATTCGTCGTCGATGCTGTCCACAACCAAGGTGGCCTCGTTGCTGCGCAGCTCAACCACGCGGGGATGAAGGCGGCGCCAGATGTCGCCGTTCCATCTGCCCCTTCGGACGTTCACCCTCCTCTTGCCGCCCGTCCCGCTGTTCGTCTCAGTGCTCTTCAGATTCATGCGATCATTGCGTCATTCGCCCGTGCTGCAGAACGTGCCGTGGCGGCAGGCTTCGATGCGATCCAGATCCACTCGGCCCACGGCTACCTCGGTAGTCAGTTTCTCTCCCCAAGGACGAATCAACGTACCGATGCTTGGGGTGGATCTCCGTCGTCACGCATGCGCTTCCTCCAAGAAACCTGTCGTGAAGTACGTAACGTTGTAGGGCCGGACTATCCATTGTTCATCAAACTAGGGATGGTCGATCAGCTTGACGGTGGTTTGCAGCTCGAGGGGAGCCTCTCACTGGTCGAACAACTTGCCGATTTCGGGATTGACGGCTTGGAGATTAGTGGCGGCATCTCACAGGGACGGAGCCTCAACATACGAACCGTTTGCGAGGAGGCAGAAGAGGCCTATTTCCGGGAGTTTGCGCACCGGGCGCGAGAGCGAACCGATCTTCCCATCCTTCTGGTTGGCGGTTTACGAAGCCGTCCCGTCATGGAAGACGTGTTGAAGACCGGGGATGCTGACTTCATATCGCTCTGCCGCCCGCTCATCTGCGAGCCTGATCTTCCACGCCGATTCGAGAATAGACTGCAGCTACGATCATCGTGTGTCTCGGGAAATCGATGTTGGCCGGAACAGGCGAGCGATATGGGGATCTCGTGTAAGTGTTTGTCACGCCCTCCGAAGGAGGTTTCATGATGTCAACCGATGGGAATACACCCGGAGCATCCCTGATCCGAATAGACCCGCGTGACAACGTCGCCATTGCACCTGCCTTTCTTCGAGCCGGCGACTCTGTCACCCTGCAGGGCAAGCCCATTCTTGTGACGAACGACGTCCCTTTTGGCCACAAGGTTGCCGTTCTCGACATCGCGGAAGGAGAGGCCATCCTCAAGTATGGTGCGCCAATTGGGGTTGCATCGACTCCAATTCAGCTCGGTAATCTGGTAGGGGTGCACAACATGCGTAGCCGGCGATTTCAAGCCGAGGCATCGACGCAAGATCAACTATCCGTATACGATGCCGCCGCGCAGCCATCCACCTCTGAGCACGAGAATGTCCCACAATCGATGCTCCTCGGATATCGCCGATGCGACGGACGCGCAGGCATACGAAACCACCTACTGATCCTGTCCACCGTGGCCTGTGCTAATTCAGTTACCGAGCGGATCGCCGGTGAGATTCCCGGAGCGGTCGCAATTACCCATTCGTGCGGATGCCCTCAGGTCGGGGCGGATCTCCAGCAGACGATTCGGATTCTTGACGGGCACGCGCGCCACCCGAACGTCGGCGCCGTACTCTTGGTCGGCCTTGGCTGCGAGAGTGTCCCGACACACAAGCTGACCGAATCCATCCTTGCAGATGGCTTCAGGGCTGCAGATATCGTCATTCAGGAATGCGGGGGGGCGGCTGTGTCGGTGCGGGACGGCGTACATCTGGCCGAATCGTTGCGCGAGCAAATTGTGGACCTGGCGCGCGAGCCGATCTCTTTCAGCGATCTTGTGGTCGCAACAGAGTGTGGCGGGTCGGACGCATGGTCGGGGATCACAGCCAATCCCGTGATCGGCGCCGCATGCGATCTAATCGTCAACGCCGGCGGAACCACCCTTCTGTCGGAGGTGCCGGAGTTCATCGGCGCCGAGCATCTCTTGGCCGCGCGGGCGACATCCCCGGATGTCGCCCGCGCGATCCTCGATGCGGTACAGCGTCGAGAAGCGGATGCTGCGCAGTACAGCATCGACTTCCGTGGCGGGCAGCCAACGCCGGGGAACATCGCCGGGGGCTTGACCACAATTGAAGAGAAGTCAATGGGGGCCATCGCCAAGGGGGGATCGTCGACGGTCCGCGAATTTGTCCCTTACGGGGTTCCGCCGAGCTGCCATGGGCTGGTCATTATGGATACGCCGGGAAGCGACATTCATTCGGTGACCGGGATGGTCGCGGGCGGAGCCCAGCTTGTCCTGTTCAGTACCGGTCGTGGGACCCCGACCGGAAGCCCCATCGCCCCAGTCATCAAGGTTGCGTCGAACTCGACTGTCTTCTCCTCTCTCGCGGCGGATATGGATTTCGATGCCGGCGCCCTGCTCGAATCCCAATCCATCGAGTCGATCTCCAATCGACTATTCAAACTCGTCATGGAGGTTTGCCTTGGGCGCACAACCGCGTCGGAACAACTCGGCGCCCGTGATTTCGCTATTGAGACTCTGGGACTTCGCCTGTGAGTCGAACCGCACGATGAATCCTAAAGCACTATCCCTCGCAGCTGCGGCCTACATTATCCCAGAGATTACAGGGATCCCGTGGCTCGGATAGAGGAAAGGAAGCTTACATGAAGACCTTCGCCGTGGAATCGCCGGCTCTACTCCTCAGACGTACCGTTCTGCAGTCGAACATCGAGCGAATGGCCGTCTTGATCGCTTCCCGCAACCTGTTGTTACGTCCGCATATGAAGACACACAAGACGCCGGAAGTCGCCCAACTCCAGATTGCGTCGGGAGCCTGCGGGCTTGCTGTGGCCAAAGTCAGCGAGGCTGAGGTCATGGCCCAGGCCGGGATCGAGGACATCTGCGTAGCAACTGAGGTCGTCGTTCCGACCAAGCTTGAGCGACTGGCCACGCTAGCGAGAAACATTCGAGTCTCGCTTGTGGTCGATAGTGACGTCGGCGTTACTGCAGCAGCGGACGTCTTCCAGACAGCCGGGATCACCCTCCCGGTCCTGATCGAAATCGACACCGGGCAACATCGTTGTGGTGTCCAAGACGTCTCCAAGGCACGGAGTTTGGCTCGCCTCATCAAGACGCAACCGAGACTCAGCCTTGTCGGGGTATTGACTCACGAAGGCCATGTCTATCAGTGTCGGACGCGGGCAGACCTTGAGGAGGCCTCAATCCGTGCAGCGGAAACATTGGTGTCGATGGCCGATGTACTTCGCGCCGACGGGCATGACATCCGAACAGTCAGCGCGGGGTCGGCAATCTCCGCGTTCGCCGGCACGACTGTCCCCGGTCTTACTGAGTTCCGGCCGGGCACGTATGTCTTCAACGATGTGCGGCAGGTTTCGCTCGATGCTTGCTCGATTGACGATTGCGCTCTCTCCGTTCTAGCTACCGTGATGAGCGCTCCTCGCGCGGGTGTCGTAGTCCTCGACGCGGGGAGCAAATCGATCTTTGCCGAGCAAATCCCACCACCCTTCTCGTTCGACTACGCAGGGTATGGCCTCATCAAGGAATACACCGGGGCACGCATTATATCCTTGAGCGAGGAACACGCAGTTGTCGATCTTACCCAAGCAACCGGGATTCCAGGCATCGGCGAGCGTGTCGAGATCATTCCGAATCATGTCTGCACCGCAGTCAATCTTCACGAAGAGATTCATGTGATCGAATCGGGTGAGGTTGTGGATACGTGGCGAATCGCAGCTCGCGGGAAGGTCACCTAGATGGCTCTTCTTCCGGGATTTGATGGGACAAGCTTCAGCTCAATGGGACAAGGCGAGGAGAATGCACGAACATGAACCTGCCCATACTCCTCGCACTGGGCGCTGCGGCAGCATGGGCGATCGGAATGACGATCGCCAAGCCCGGGATTCGACACCTCGATCGGCTCTCCTACATGCTCATAAGATGGTCGATCGTCGCCGTCCTCGCACTCTTGTACGGGGGTATCCGTGGGACCCTCGAGTTTCCCAGCGTGTGGGGTGTCGGAATGGCCGCGCTCGCCGGGTTGCTGGACGCGGGAGCGGGCGGGTTCTTCTTCCTAATGGCGATGCAGCGCACGACAGCCTTTCGCGCAACGACGCTGGCAAGCACGGCCCCTCTATGGGGTGTCTTCGCCTCGATCCTTCTTCTCGACGAGCCGCTGCGGTGGCAGGCAGTCGCTGCCGCAGTGCTGGTTGTCGTCGGATCGATGTTGCTCGTCGAACAGCGCCGGTCGCGCCACTCCAACTCGCGTGCCGGTGCCCTGTTCGCGCTTCTGACCGGGCTTCTCTTTGGTGTGGCCGAGACGGTCCCGTCGAAGCTCGCTCTCAACGCCGGGGTGCCTCCGGAGACACTCCTGCTGGTCTTCGCGGTTGCGGGCGTCGTGGGAATTCTGGCAATCCTCCCGTTTCTTCGTCGGAGAATTCCTGTACACATCGAGCTGCGCGGGCTCTTCTTCGTGTCTGTCTCCGCCATCGGGGGAGCATTCCTCGGCTGGCTTCTCTGGCTCAACGGCCTCGAACTGGCCCCGGCCAGCATCCTTTCTCCCATACGAGGGGCCACCCTCCTGTTCGCGTTCGTCTACTCCATCCTCTTCCTCCGTGAACGTCCGTCCGGGCGCGCATACTTCGGTGTATTTGCCGTCCTCGCAGGGGTGCTACTGGTGTCGGTCATGCCGTAGAGATGTCTCCAACCGTGGTCTACGTGAATCGAGTGAAGGGAGCTCATGCAATGCTGTGCCGACAATTCAGAAGTGATATCCCCCGAAACCCGGTCCAACTCCAGAGCTGGTGCCCGGATGTGACGGACGCCCGGCTCCGGGTGAGCGGGAAGCTGCTCATCGCCGGCCCTGAACCGGATTTCTAGATGCGCTGTCACGCCACGTATGGATAACCCTCACCGCAAGGCGGCCAATTGCGCGTTCTACAATCGTCTCCCAGACTCCATAGGAATATGGGAAGCTCTTTCCAAGCACCTTCCCGAAGGAAGTAGGCACAAGCTTCGAGTCGCACGTTTCCAGACGCCTGCGTCCAGGTTGGCTCTCTCGCCCTCGGCGAGAGAGTGCGTGTGACTCAATGCGGCGATCCATCGTTGGTTTCTTGGCGTTCCAATCCGTACGATAGAAGAAGACAACTACTGAGTCCAAGAAGGGGGCGGGAATGCCAGTCCGTTTGAGTAACGGCGAATTCGATCGAAGGCGCGAAGCCATCAAGGCCGAGATGGAGGGGCGGAGCCTCGATGCGCTGTGCGTCTTCTCGCCGGCACAGGTCTTCTACCTAACCGGCTTCTCGTTCATCGCGACCGAACGCCCCATCGGTGCCATCTACAG
>SDBT01003544.1_pt1 | contig 26932 bp, 22 predicted proteins | sample 2277101 | NCBI WGS metagenome assembly SDBT01 (sample SAMN10404973, study PRJNA504765) | marine sediment metagenome | isolation source: marine sediment core GS10_PC15, 103 cmbsf | place: Arctic Ocean: Southern Knipovich Ridge | collected 2010 | reverse complement strand
GGGACGGAACCCGCACAACCATTCGCCTACCAGGTAATGCTCAAGCCGCGGGGGGCGATCTGCAACCTTGACTGTTCCTACTGCTACTATCTCTCGAAGGAGAAGCTCTATCCGGGCAGCTCCTTCCGCATGAGTGATGAACTTCTGGAGGAGTTCATCAGGCAGTACATCGAATCCCAGAACGTCCCCGAGATCGTATTCGCCTGGCAGGGTGGGGAACCACTTCTGATGGGGCTCGATTTCTACCGCAAGGCGATTGAATGCCAGCACCGGTACGCGCCGCAGGGTGTCCGGATCGTGAACGCCTTTCAGACCAACGGACTCCTGCTTGATGAGGAGTGGTGTTCTTTTCTCCATGACCATGGATTCCTGATCGGCCTCAGTCTCGATGGCCCGGAGGAGATGCACGACGCTTTCCGGGTTGACAGGGGGGGTGGGCCTACCTGGGCACGGGTAATGAAGGGACTGGAGCATCTCCAGAAGCATGAGGTTGAGTTCAACATCCTGACCTGCGTGCATGCCGCGAACATGCATCATCCGGTTGAGGTGTACCGATTCCTGCGCGATGAGGTTGAGGCGTGGTTCATACAGTTCATCCCGATCGTGGAACGCGACAACAATACAGGACTCCAGGAGGGGGAGCGCATCACTGACCGATCAGTAACCGGTCAGGCGTACGGATCGTTCCTGATCGATGTCTTCGATGAATGGGTGCGGAGCGATGTGGGATCGATGTTCGTACAGATCTTCGATGTTGCCCTGGCAGCCTGGCATGGAATGCGACCCTCCCTCTGCATTTTCGAGGAGACATGCGGTACGGCGCTCGTCATGGAACATAACGGCGATCTCTATTGCTGTGACCACTTCGTCGAGCCCCGTCACCTGCTCGGAAATATCAGGGGTGAGTCAATGATGGATCTGGTGCGATCGGATCAGCAGAGGGAGTTCGGACTGGCCAAGCGGGATACCCTGCCGCGCTTCTGCCGGGATTGTGATGTCCGCTTCGTCTGCAACGGGGGTTGTCCGAAAAACCGGGTGCTGCGTACCTCCGATGATGAGCCGGGCCTGAACTGGCTCTGTGAAGGATACCGGGCGTTCTTTGGACATATCGATCCGGCGATGCGTTTCATGGCTGGTGAGCTTCGTGCCGGGAGAGCGCCGGCCAATGTCATGAACCAGCTTCCCGGTTCGGGATTCTGATCACCCGGTGGTGGAACCGTATTGCCAGGATATCGGTTCCAACCGCGATGAACATATGGATCAGCCAGGGAACGAGTATCGAACCTGAGGCAAGAGTGATCGCGCCGAATACCAGTCCCAGCAGCGCTGAACCGATCACCTCGTCCCGCTGCTTGTCGAGGTGGATGATAACGTAGATCGCCGTCATGGCGAGAATAGCCGGCCACGCTCCAATGCTTCTCATCAACGAGAAGAGCAGATACCCCCGCAGACACGACTCATACGCCGCCAGGTAGGTGATCCAGCTGAGCGCGTTCCAGGTACGGTCCGATCGCCGCCATTCACTGAGTCTCGCGTACGGGACGGTCTCCGCTGAAGCGGGCTTCCTGGTCCAGGTGAAGAGTATAAGGAAGGCCAGGAGGCAGGCTGCGAAGCCGACCAGGAACCAGAGCGGTTCCATGGGAAGGCGGAGCCCGTATTCGCCGGGTTCACGGTCGAAGAGGAGGAAGAGGAATGTCAGAGGGACCAGACCGAGGAGGAACACCCCGGAGAGCCGATGGAGGAAGAGGGTGTATGCCTGGCGCCGATCCCCGGACACCTTTCCGATGAATGGCCGTATGAAGAGCGGGGCGAGCAGGTCGAAGTGGTAGGTGGTGTAGCAGAGGGCGAACAACAGTACCACAACCATGGTTTCGAGGTGGATGGGGGGGAGAGAAAGATTCACGCTGATACGCTCCTGTACCACTCCACCGTTGCGCGGAGATGTCCATCCAGATCGGTATCGGGATGATATCCCAGCTCCTCCTGCGCTCGTTCGATGCTGTAGTGGAAGTCCTTTGCGGCCCTGATGACGCGGTAGAGTGTGGCCTTCGGCTCGCCTTGAAAAAGAGGCAACCGGTGGAGCGACTCCATCAGCACGCCGGCAGAAAGGGCTACAGGGTAGGGGATGCTCCTGAACCGTGGGCGCACGCCGAGATGTGACGCGATCATCTCGCTGAACTCACGCCAGCTGACGGTGACGCCGTCGGTGATGTTGTAGATACCGCCGGTTGTATTATGCTTCAGCGCCAGGTCGATCGCCCGGCAGAGGTTATCGATGTAGAGAGGAGTGGAGACCGCTCTGCCGCCATCGATCAACGGCCAGCCGCCATGGGCGATCCTGCGGACCATCTCATAGCTCCACTTCCAGTCTCCCGGACCGTACACGGCCGATGGACGGAGGATCGTGAGCTGAAGATCATAAGCCCTGCACAATCGAACAGCGACCTCCTCGGCGTCCAGCTTTGATCGGGAATAGTGGAAGCTGAGTCGTTCCCGTGAGGCCTCATCCTCTGTCGTGTCCCGGGTTCCGTATCCCGCAACATTGGCGGTTGAGAGATGGATGATCGTTTCGACGGTTCCGGATCTCTTCGCGGCTTCAATGACATTTTCCATGCCGTCCACATTCGCCTGGTGGAATTCATCCCTGCTGCCCCAGTCACTGGATCGCGCGGCGCTGTGGATGATGGTGTCACAACCGGCAACGGCCATCTCAAGCGCATCCACCTCTTCAATGTCAGCATATCGCAGGTTGACATCGAGTGCCTTGAGTCGGCGCAGATCACTGGTGGTCCGAACGAGCCCGCAGACCTCCTGATCGTGATCGACCAGGAATCCCATTATCGCCGCACCCACAAAACCATTTGCGCCTGTAACAAGGATCATCTCAGCGTTCTCCTTCACTTCATATATAGAGTGGTTGTACCCTCGGCGTCATGGTCTATATCCTGTGTCTCTCACCGTGAAGGAGTGTTGGATATGGGATCTGAAAGAGTGATGGATCGACGCCAGGCGATGCGATTGACTGCGGGTCTCGGGGCCGGAGTAATGGCCCTGGGTTCCCTGCCGGTGCTGTCGGGTTGCGCCGGATCGGGCGGCCGACGCCGCCCCAACATCATCTTCATCTTCAGTGACGACCATGCCTGTCACGCCATCAGCGCGTACGGATCGAGGATCAACCGGACTCCGAACATCGACCGGATCGCGCAGGAAGGGGCGATCTTCCGGAACAGTTTCTGCAGCAACGGGATCTGCGCGCCGAGCCGGGCGGTCATCCTCACCGGGAAGCACAGTCATATCAACGGCAAGATAGACAACGCGAACATGTTCGATATGTCCCAGCCGACATTCAACAAGATGATGCAGGGAGCGGGTTACCAGACGGTCATGATCGGGAAGTGGCATCTCAGAGCCGATCCTCAAGGATTCGACTACTGGCATATCCTTCCTGGCCAGGGTGCGTATTACAATCCCGATTTCCGCACCCCCGACGGTACCGTACGCCATACCGGGTACGTCACCGACATCATCACCGATCTCACCCTCGACTGGCTGCGAAACGGGCGAGACCAGGAAAAACCGTTCATGATGATGTGTCAGCACAAGGCCCCGCACCGGAACTGGATGCCGGGACCGGATCATCTGAAGATGTTCGAAGGTGAGATGATCCCCGAGCCTGAAAACCTCCTTGATGACTACACGGGCCGGGCCGGGCCAGCCGGCAGGCAGGAGATGACCCTGGCGAACCACGCCTTTCCGGCTTACGACCTGAAGATCACGCCGCCGTCATCGGGAAATGAGCGTGACCAGAACATGTGGCGGAATATTGACGCCCGGTTCACCGAGGAACAGCGTACCCGGTGGTATGGGGTCTACGATCCCCGGAACGGGGAATTCGAGCGGATGAATCTGACGGGGGACGACCTGGTTCGCTACTACTACCAGCGTTACATCAAGGATTATCTCAGGTGCGTGGCCTCGGTCGATGACAATATCGGACGTCTGCTCGACTGGCTCGATGAGTCGGGTCTGGCCCATGATACTCTGGTGATCTACAGCTCTGATCAGGGCTTCTTTCTGGGTGAGCATGGCTGGTATGACAAGCGCTGGATGTACGAAGAATCTCTTCGCATGCCCTTCGTGGCCCGATGGCCGGGTGTCATCAGGGCGGGCACAACGGTCGACCACATGATCCAGAACATCGATTACGCCCCGACTTTTCTGAGCGTGGCGGGAATTGATGTGCCCACCGACATGCAGGGTGAGTCGCTCCTGCCGCTCATGCAGGGCCGTAGAGGGAGGCACTGGCGTGAGAGTATCTACTACCATTACTACGAATTCCCCGCCGTACATATGGTGGCAAGACACTATGGTGTACGTACCGAACGCTATAAACTGATCTACTTCTACGAGACCGATGAGTGGGAGATGTTCGATCTGGAGCGCGACCCTGCCGAGATGAACAGCGTCTACGATGATCCCGGGTATTCAGATATCAGGAATGAACTCAAGGTTGAACTGAAACGCCTGCGCGTGCACTACGATGACACAACGGGACAGGATTTTCAGGTCATCACGGCTTGATGGTGGTCTTGCTGAACATCACGGGCGTGTTCATGCGAACCCGGATCGGGCGGTTCCTGATCTTCGCGGGCCGGTATCGCCACTGCATGATGGCTGCACGAGCGGATTCTTCGAAGATGCCGGGTGGAATGGCGGAGATCACGATTGCCTCGACCACAAACCCGTTCTCATCGACCACGATCTGGAACATGACCCGCCCCTGGATATTCTTCCTCTTGGCCTCCTCAGGATAGGCGGGGATGACCATCTTCACGAGTTCGGGCGCTTCATCATACGTCGTGTAGGTCCGGTTCGAGCTCGTTCCGGTCGGGGTGCCGGCGCTGACTCCCGGAGTACCCATGGAAGGCATTGGCGTATCGACCATCAGTTCGGTGTCCATGATGGTCACATCTTCGGGGATCGTTTCATCCATTGTCGGCACCGGGATCATCGGTCTCGACGGAGCGGGGGGGACCCTGAGCTGGTCGGTCACCGGGATGTCTTCGATGGTGACGAACTCGGATCCGTAGGCGGATTCATACACATCGACATTGACGGTCTGCATGGTGAGGAACAGCAAGATCACGATGGCCAGACTCAGACTGAAGGCCTGCTCGAAGACAGTCCCAGACTGCATCTTGATATCGAATCGTGGATTTTGCCATTCAGAGGCCATTGCACTCACCTGCCTGATCAGGCATACGGAGCAGGGCCGGGAATTGTTCCCTCAGCTACGATACCTGAGCCGCCTGACAGGAAGACGTACCGAGTCTTCATCCTGTTCAGCCCATTCTGACAGATACCGTCCACGTTGCATCATCTCGGGAGGAACGGGTGAAACATCTTCCTGATACCTGAGTGATTATCGCACGTTTCTTTCTTACAAACAAACAGCTCTTGCAAATATTTTTGCACGTCTCTCCGCGTTGAGGGCGGATTACACCCTGATTTGGAATATATACTAAACATTATGTATATTATATTTGACATCATGACAGATATATATTACTTATAGTCAACACGCAAGCAACGTGAGTACGCGCCCCGGAAATCTCTGATCCGAATAGCGTGAAGGAGTGAAATGGAAGATATCACGTTCGAAAACAGTCTCAAACTGGCCCGGGTTGAGAAGGGATTGACGCAGTCGGAACTGTCTGAACTCGCCGGTGTGACCCGTCAGACAATCGGGCTGATCGAATCGGGCAAGTACAATCCGACACTGAAACTCTGCCTGATACTGGCACGGGTGACGGAGAAGAGCCTGGATAACCTTTTCTGGATCAAGGAGGAGGAATGATGTTCAACAAATTTACCATAGATGAGCGATCCAGACAGACCGCTACACGCACCGCCTATTTTTTCCTGCACATCACGCAGTAACTGCTGGCAGGGGTGATCTTCTACCGACTTTACATCCTCGGTCAACCGGACGGGGAGCTGCGGGATTTCCAGATCGTGCTGGCGATCTCGATCTTCGGATACATGGGGACTCAGCTCTATCTCGGCGGGATCCTTCCGGTCCTGAACCTGAAGGGCGCTCTTATCATGTTCGCGGTTCTGACAGGACTGGTGGTGGGTGGCAGTCTGATCACGTATGGCTTCCCGCCCCTCTCCGACTGGGCCAACACCTGGCTGCCGGCGATCCTGGGGCCCGCCATCCTGGTCGGACTCTACTCCCTCACCGCCTGGCTGGGCAAAAGGCGGCTCGAACGGCAGATCATGGAATAGGTGATTTACCCGCCGAGGTTGTCGTAGAATTCTTCCATCCGCCTGCGTGTTGCGGCATCGGGTAGTCGACCGAATGCCGCACCCAGGTTGTCGGCCAGGTGCACGGGGTCAGAAGTGGCCGGAATGGGGCTGGTCACGGCTGGATGTGAGATGAGGTACTTGAGGAAGAACTGAGCCCAGCTGTCGCAGTCGAACTCGGCTGCCCAGTCCGGAAGCTCCTGTTCACCCACCGCCCGGAAGAGCCGCCCCCTCCCGAAGGGAAGGTTCAGGAGAACGGCAATCCCCCGATCGAGGGCCATCGGCAGGATCCTCTCAGCTGCGTTCCGTTGTTCCAGGTTGTAGTTGACCTGAATGAAATCGAGGTCCTCCCAGGCGATGACTTCGGTCATCGCTTCATGGGCCCGGTCGGAGGAAGTTGTGACGCCGATGTACCGGATCCGGCCCTCACTCTTCCACTCCCGTATCGTGGCCAGCTGGGTGGCGGTATCGATCAGGTTATGCACCTGCATGAGGTCAATCTGCTCAGTCTGGAGCCGTTCGAATGACGCCTTCATCTCCTCGATACCCGGCTCGCGCCCTTCGATACGTACTTTTGTCGCGAAGAAACACTGATCACGCACTCCCAGATCGGTCACGATATCACCGATCACCGGCTCCGAGTCTCCGTATGACGGGGCGGTATCGATCAACTTCCCACCCCTTTTGACGAACTGTTTCATTACTTCGAAGAGAGGCTCCCGCTCCCCTGAGGCAGCCCGTCGGAATGAAGATGATGTCCCCAGCCCCACCGCGGGGAGCTGCTCCCCGGATGAGGGGATGGTCTTCATGATCATCGGGCGATCCTGTGGAAAGAGATCACCCGGGTTCGTGAGCAGCGCAGCGCTCGCTCCCGCGCTCATTTTGATCATCTCTCGACGTGAAATGGTCATGATCCAGGGCGTCTCCTTCAGCAGGGCCTGTGTAACAGCAGTGTTCCTGCTTCTGTTCAGGGTACAGGTGTGTGGACAGGTATTTGTGCTCGAGGATACCCGATTATTACGGCTTATGAATAGCGACCGGGCAGGAAACGACCATTCCGACCGAAGTAGTGCGGGGAAGGAAAAATTTTCATAAAAAAAGGGCCGGCAGTAAATGCCGGCCCTCACGATCCGCAACCAACACGTTGCGGATAACTGCTACGGTTTGTCAGGATTGAGGATCGGGTCCTGCACGACCCTCAGAGTGTGCGTCATGACCACTTCCTCGTTCACTTCCAGCATGACCTTGTAACTCCCGGCGGGATTACCACCACCGAAACCGCCCGGCCTCTGACCGCCTCTTCCGCGGCCGGCTGCACCACCCATGCGACGCGCGCGCAGGTTCCAGGTAGCCTTGTGGAGGCCTGAACTCTTGTCACCATTGATGGCCGAGACCTCGTTGCCCTCCAGGTCGGTGATCACGATGCGTACCTTGTCGACCTCCTCCATCAGGTAGTAGTAGATGGAGGCTTCCGACCGTGGATTCTCGACCCAGGCGAACTCGCCGTAGGTCGGGCCCTTACGCTCTATCATCGCCCAGTTCACGACCCGCTGGGGCTCGAAGAGATGAGCCGCCTTCGCGAACACCTCGTCACTGAACTCCTTGATCGGCCAGATGTCGGCCAGGTAGATACCCCGTCCGTAGGTACCGATCCCCATGTCGCGTTCGCGCTCCTGGATGTCGATGTCGTAGATGATGACATCGGGAGCCGGCACGGCCTGGTTGCCCCGGCCGACCATACCCTGCATCTTCGTCCAGTTCCCGCCGCGGTCCCATGAGACCAGGAGACCGTAGTCGGTGGCCAGGTAGAGCACGTCGGCGTTGTCCGGGTCCTCGACGATATCGTTGACCGGGTTCATCATCCCGCTGCCGAGATCTGTCCAGGTCTTGCCGAAGTCCTCGGTGACGAAGAGATAGGTGGTGTCCTCGTCGTGGGTGCGGTAGCCCGACCAGGCCACGTAGCACCGTCCGAGTTCGACCGAGGAGGGAGCCACACGGACGACCCACTGATCGAAGGGGATCCGGTCTCCCGGGATGCCGCTCTTTGGCGTGCCGTCCTCGTTCCAGAACTCGAACGTGATGTTGGTCCAGTTCTGACCGAAATCGGTGCTCAACTGGAGGTTCCCGTCATCGGTGCCGGCCCAGAAGACGCCCGGTTTGATCGGTGATTCGGCGAAGGTGAAGATGGTCGCGTACTGCATGTTCGTCAGGCCCGACAGCTCCTGCCGCTCTGGATCGTTGCGACTGAGGTCGGGACTGACCCTCTGCCAGCTATCTCGCTCGCCGCGGGTCTCCGACCGCCATACGTACTGGGAGCAGACGTAGACGATCCCCGGATTGTGGGGAGAGAGATGGATCGGCGCGTCCCACTGGTAGCGCTGGGCGGGCATGCCGGCGGCGCTCTCTTCAGCGGTGGTCCGGCGTGCCAGGCCGCTTATCTGCCCGGTCTCGAAGTTCATCCGGCTCGAGGCGCCGAACTGGCTCTCATAGTAGATCCATTCCGGGTTCCACCAGTCGCGAATGACGTAGTATGCGTCACCGGTGGGGAGGTAAGTCCAGTCGGAGGGGAAGACACCGTAGGAGTTCCGGGTCCGTGAGGGGCCGAACCAGGCGCCGTTGTCCTGGGTGCCGCCCATCACGTTGTAGGGGAATGCGTCGTCGACCGAGATGTCGTAGAACTGCTGGCTGGCAATCCGATCCTTCTGGTGCCAGTGGTCGCCGCCGTCGTATGTCTCGCCCAGACCTCCATCATTACCGTTCAGGATGTGGTTGGAATTCATCGGGTCGACCCACATGACGCGGGTATCGACGTGGAGCAGGTTCTTGCCATTATACCAGCCAACGCCCTTGAACGTTTTCCCCGCGTCCTTCGAGATGCTGACTCTGGTGTTACAGGCGTACAGCATATCAGGGTCGTTCGGGTCGACTTCAAGACGACCGTAATAGCCCGATTCGGTCTGGTTGATCTGATCACTGCCGCCCATGTGTGCGTACTCGGTCATCCTCGTCCAGGTCTCGCCCTGGTCGTCGGAACGGAAGATCACCCCGGCTCGTTTCACCGGTTGGGCAATGGTCAGGGCGCCGCCGTAGATCGTCTGCAGGATGTACCGATTGATGGTCTGATAGCGACCGGCGTTCGGTTCACCCTGCCCCGTGTCCACCTCAGGAGTCGCCAGCAGCTTCTCGATCTCATCGATGCTTGCGATGATGTCCTCATCATCAGCGAACACTTCACGGGCTGTCTGGTTGAACCGTTCCATGTTCACCCGGGCGCTGCTCAGGAACTCCTCATCGCCGATCAATTCATTCAGCGCCGAGGCGAGATCGTTGGCAGACTCAGCATCAATCTTGTCGTGGCGCGTCTGGCGGGTGATCCGGGAATCGATCTGGAAGTCCGCCCACTCCCCGAAGGAGAAACTTCCCCTGAAGAGGTTACGCTGGTTGTAATTCGACCTGTTTCTCGTCTGCGTCAGACCGAGGTTCACCAGTTCGTCGAGACGGGCGTAGACGATGTTGGGGTCCTTCGGGTATATCGCCAGGCCGGGTCGACCCATCGGGACGTCCATCGGCAGACCGTTCTCAAGCCGCTTCCAGGTCCGGGCGCCGTCGGTTGTCTTGTAGAGCCAGTTCCCCTCCTGGCGGTCGATGAAGGTGTACGACCGGCGGAAGGTCTTGTAGGCCCCGGCTATGATGACATCGGGATTGTCCGGATCCATAACGAAGTCACCCACTCCACGGTCATCGAGCGGCCAGACCCGCGCGAAACTGTCGCCGCCATCGGTCGACTTGTAGAATCCACGGTCGCAGTCCATCTCGTTGCTGTACAGTTTTCCCTCGGTAGCGACGTAGACGATGTCGGGATCCGTGGGATGGACGGCGATCTTGTTGATGTAATGACTCTCCCGCAGGTCCTCGAGATGGGTCCAGGTCTCACCGGCGTCGGTTGACTTGAAGACACCGTTCCCATGGGAACTCGACCGGGCGTGCATCGCCTCACCGGTTCCGAGGTAGATGATGTTGTGATCGGAGGGAGCGACGGCGATGTAGCCGATGCTCATATTCCCGTAATTTTCGAAGATGGGAGTGAAACTGATACCCCTGTCCTCGCTCTTCCATACTCCTCCAGAAGCAGCACCGACGTAGTAGACATCACTCTGTCCGTCCGGAACAGTGATTGCGCTGATCCGGCCGGAGAACGTCCATGGGCCGACGTGGTGCCAGCCGAAAACGTTGAGATCATCGGTGGAGAGGGCGGTCTGGGCAGATACCGCCGGAGCTCCGAGAGAAAGGATGGCAAGCGTTAGTGTCAGGGACGCGAGCGCGCGAATCCTGGTGTCTCTCATGAATCGTTCCTCGTGTTGTGGGGTTCCGATCTCCGGGTGGGGCCTGCGGCAGGAGGATCGGTCGGGCCGTTATTGAATACGTTCAGCATATCCTGATTACGATAGTAAACGTGCGGGAAGAGGACCACCCCAGAACCCTTCCCGCCCGGTAGATCCGAATGCAATAGCCTGTTACTTCCTCTCGATCTCGACCAGTTCCGCCTGTTCCATAGCGAGGATGACTCCGGCGACGGCCTCGAGTGTTACATCACCAGTCTCGGGGGTCACGGCGTAGGCGAACTTCCATTCGGTACTGCTTGTGGTGACATTCCCGAATTCCGCCCTGGCCAGGTTGTAGATGTCGAGGATGGAGCGTGTCCCATCGATCGACCACGGCACGATCGTCCCCGCCATCCTGCTTAGCCGGTGTTCCCTCGGCACGTACTGGTTCACCTGTGACGAAGCAGCGCGGTATTCCTCCGAGTAGTACTGGTATCTGTAACGGGGTATCATCCGTGCGTATTCCCGCTCCAGATCAGTGAGTGTTATACGCTGCGGCCGCACTCCCGTTGCCGTGCACATCTCCCGGTACACTGCATCCAACTTGGTAACATACGCATCGCGGATCGTCTCGAGGCTTTCGGTCAGTCGGTCCACCAGAGCTCTGACTTCCGGGGTATCAGCGAGATCAAGGACCGACTTCACACTGCCGGCGGCCCTGTTGAATGCCCCGTCGATCTTGTTCTGCGCGGCCTTGTTGCGTTCATGGATCGCCTCACCGTCGACGTCCAGTAGCCGGATGCTCTGGCGGGTCACCTCGGCGAGCCATTTCTCACCATTCGCCGATGCTTCCCATGCCAGATCCATCGCCTCGTCCTCGCCCGCATTCGCCAGGTAGAAGAAGCTGGCGGCTCCGATGAATCCACTGCGCTTCATCTCGGTCGGGTCAGATACTTCCACGCGATCACCACTGCTGTGGTAGAAGTTGTCGGTCCAGTGGTTGAACTGCATCGCCGGGATACCGGCCCTCAGGAACACGATATGGTCGCTGCTGCTGATGAAAGGGACCAGCCGGTAATTGAAGGGAGCGTTATTCCCCGTCTGGGTGCGGATGTCGGTCTGGTCGGTGCACTCAAGGAGGTTGTTGATCAGGTCGTTCAGGTAGCTGGGATGCGAATCGGGGGTCATCTTCATCCGCATCCAGCTGTCGGTCAGTTCCAGATCCTCACCCGGCATGTCGTAGTTCATGGCAGCAATCAACCGCTCCTCCAGTTCCGGGTGGTCGAACATGAATGCGCTCGAGCCAGAGATCTCCGGCACGAAGAGGAACCGGATTGTTCGGCGCGGTCGCGGCAGAACACCCCGATCGATCAGAGTCTGAAGTGTCCTGGCAATCTCCAGGATGGTCGCCACCCCGGAGCAGTTGTCGTTGGCACCGGGGGTAGCGATCCGCTCGAAGGCGTGCGCGACCTTGATCAGTTCGCCTGCTGATGGATCGGTTCCCTGGATCGCAGCCGAGATGACATTGTACCGATACGGTACTGTGTTTGTCTTCAAGTGGGCCCGCATCACAACCCGCTGTCCGCGTTCGAGGAGACCTCTCAGCTCATTATGCTGGCGAAGGGAGAGGTTGAATCCGAATCCTTCGATCCCTTCCGATGGCCTTACCGACGCCCAGCCGATCTGGTCGAGACTGTACCCGGGGTAGTTACCACTCACACCAGGGCTTCCCGTCCCGAGCGCTCCGGCCGCGCCACGCTGGTTGACTCCTGAACTGAAGGCACTGCTGACCGACCCGCTCCCGAGGACGATCTTCCCGGTGACATCCACGCCTTCGTAATCGGCCGGTCGGCCCATCCCGATCCAGACTACCTCGGTCTCCACATCGGCGCTGTGGCTGTTGGAGGCTATGGCTGACGGCACCATGGTCAGGCTGGCTATCTTCTTCTGCACCGGTTCCACCATCCACAGGTCGGCCTCATACGGCACCCAGATCTGTCCGGCCGGGTAGTAATCCACCGCCACATCGGAGAGTCCATAGCGCGTTGCCATCTCCTCCAGATAGCTCGTCTCAAAGAGTTTCTGCGTGTATTCCTCCTCGGGGCGGATCCGGTTCGCGGCGAGCAGCTGGACGTGCTGCAGAGCGAGTTCACCGGAGAATTCCTGCAGGATCGCCTCGCGGATCTCCGCTGGGACCAGCCACCGGTCGGGGGGCATCTGTGCCGTGGCAGAATACTTCGGGATCAGCGAAAGGAGAAGGGCGCCTGCGATTGCGGCGGGTAGCAGTCGTGCGTCGGAGTGGAACTTCATCATCGTGCCTCTTCAGCTGCGGGTGAATCGTCAGAACATGCTCAGTAAGTTTACCATTATAACGGTGTTCCGTTTCCTGTAAACCTGTCGGGCCGCCTTCATGGCCGGCCGCGATGAAAGTTATCCATCGAACGGCATTTCCTTAATTGTTTGATACTCGATTCATGGTGGTGATATGCTGGCCTGGCCCCCCGGAACAGATAGGTGACTCCTGGAATCGCCAGTCGCAGTCGTCCGACTGAACAGGATGTTCATGTTGAGTGAAATAATTCTCAATTCAGGGGAGTTCAAGTCTTGACATAATATTGGTATTATGGTACTAGAATACCAACATTCAACGAGAGCGAGGATTTCTTGGCGGCACTCATCAAGATATCAGAGGCGATCTCCCTGGCGTTTCACTCCCTGGCCATCCTCGCCCGGGCCCCGGAGGAACCGATGTCGACCCAGGCAATCGCCGATTCTCTCGGCGCCTCGAGTGCCCACCTTTCGAAAGTGCTCCAGAGGCTTGAACATCGGGCTTTCCTCACATCCATAAGAGGACCGGGTGGGGGTTATCTACTGGCCGGCAATCCTGACACAATCATGCTGAAAGACATCCTCGAGGTGATGGATGGCCCCATCGGGAACCAGACACGTCTGCTCGACGCCCCTTTCTGTGAAGGGGGGAGGTGCCTGTTCGGTGTCATGCTCGGTTCGCTCGAATCCCAGATGCGGGATCACCTCAAGAACACAAGCCTGCGTGAACTCTCCGATTCGATGGGATTGAGCAGTGTCTGAGATAAAGGGGGAAGAGATGTCCCTGTCTCGTGAGGCAGAGAAATATCCGGCACGGTTCAACGACATCACCTGGTACCGGACCAACGTCCCCTGCATGCAGGCCTGCCCGGTGCACACCGATTCCGGCAGATACGTTCAGCTGATTGCCGAGGAAAGATTTGAGGAGGCATACCTCGTTGCCCGCTCCTCCAATCCTCTGGCTTCGATCTGCGGACGGATTTGCGCGGCTCCATGTGAGGATGCCTGCCGGCGCGGGGTGATCGATGAGGCCGTCACGATCCGTCCCCTCAAGCGGTTTGTGACCGAACAGTTCGGCGCTGAATCGGCCCGGCCCGATTTCTATAAGAACCTCCTCGAGGGATCGGTACCTGACGAGGGGGTCGCGTTCCGCGATGCCGGCTGCAGGCGGGTGTGGCACCTCTCCCAGCTCCACCGTGATGAATCAGGTGCCGGAACGACCGGGACAGGGGTCGGGAAGAAGGTAGCCATCATCGGCAGCGGCCCGGCCGGCCTGGCCTGCGCGCACGACCTTGCTGTCTTCGGGTATGACGTCACGGTGTTCGAGGCGCTCGATCATCCCGGAGGTATGCTGCGCTACGGTGTGCCGGAGTACCGGCTGCCGAGGGGCGTCATCGATCGGGAGGTCGGACTGATAAAGGAACTGGGCGCTTCCTTCCGTACCGGTACGGCACTGACGGAGGAATTCAACCTTGCCAGCCTGAGAGAAGAGGGTTTCGAGGCGTTCTTCATATCCGTGGGCGCCATGCAGGGACGTGATCTGGAAATCACCGGCGGTGATAAAGACGGGGTGGTGAAGGCGGTCGATTACCTGCTCAACATCAACAAGGGTTACCGGGTCGACCTGGGGGATCGGGTGGTGGTCATCGGGGGAGGCTCCGTCGCCCTCGACGCTGCCCGCTCGGCGATCAGGGAATTCTACCAGCCGATGGAAGAGATCGAGATGACGGCCCGGGCGGTCGTCAACCAACCGGCGATGGATGCCGCGCGCGGAGCGTTGCGGGCAGGGGCGACGGAGGTGCACGTCATCTCGCTCGAATCCCTGGATGAGATGCCGGCCTCCCTCACGGTTCAGGGGCGGGAAGAACTGGATGGTGCCCTCGTAGAGGGGATCCAGCTGCATCCCTCGTGGGGACCGCATGATATCACGGGCGGGGAGCGCGTCACCGGCATCGATCTCGTGGCCTGCACACGCGTATTCAACGATGAAGGCCGGTTCGATCCGCAATTCGATCACTCAACGACGATGTCGCTCGAAGTCGATTCGGTCATCCTGGCGATAGGTCAGCGCTCAGACTTCAGCTTCCTGAGTGACAGCGAAGGCGTGGAGATCACGCCGGCCGGTACGATCAGGATCGATCCCGACACCCTTGCAACGACCGCCGAAGGACTTTTCGCCGGCGGTGACGCGGCGTTCGGTCCCCGGATAGCGATCGAGGCGGTCGCGAACGGCAAGACGGCCGCGAGATCGATCCACGAGTATTTCGGCGGATCCGAGCGCAAACTCACCCTGCAGATCGATATCGAGCGGTTGGAGACCAGTGAATACCGCATGCCTGAAGGGTATGAGAAAAATGCCCGAGGGATGCCCGATTCGGTCGAGCTCGACCGCCGGACCGGGATCGCCGAAGTGGAACACGCCTTCACTGAGGATGAAGCCGTTCGCCAGGCCGAACGATGCCTCGCCTGCCACATCGACACGATCTATGACCCGTTACTCTGTGTCCTCTGCGGCAGATGCGCCGATGTCTGTCCGGAAGGGTGCCTGAGGTTCGTGCCGATCGAACAGGTCGATATTCCGGAGGAACAGCTGCGGACGGCGCTGGAACGGTACGGTCACGACGAGGGATCGCCGCTCACCGTCCTGCTGAAGGACGACACGGCCTGTATCCGCTGCGGCCTCTGCGCGCTCCGCTGTCCGACTGACGCGATGACGATGGAGCGGCTCAATTTCATCGAGAACACGGAATGAAACCGACTGAGGAAAAGAGCATGGAAGAGAGATCGAGAAGGAGATTCCTGAACCGGCTGACGGGTGCGGTCGTCGGCCTGGGGGCGGTGGTGACCGGCTGGCCGATGTTCAGGTCACTGTTCCCGAACGTCCTCTATGAACCGCCTCGGAGATTCAGCATCGGTCTGGCGGATAGTTTTCCACAGGGTGTGACCTTCCTGGACGAGCGCCGCATCTTCGTATTCCGCAGGAACAACCAGTTCCATGTGGTCTCCGGCATCTGCTCGCACCTCGGCTGTACAGTGAAGTACGCCCCGTTCCCCCAGGAGCGGGAACTCACCGTACGCAAGCACACCTTTCAGGCCTCAGGAGAGTTCCACTGTCCCTGCCACGGTTCGAAATTCCACGGCGATGGAACAAACTACTCGGGCCCGGCTCCGAGACCGCTGCAGTGGTACCAGGTCGAGATCTCACCCAACAACGGCGAATTGCTGGTCGATCTCTCGCAAGAGGTGGACCGTGATTTCAGACTGGTGGTCTAAATGAGCCTCCTGCCAAGAACCGGTATCTGGGAGAAACTGGTCTGGTCATGGCGTCCTGAGTCCGGCCGTGAGGCAGGTAGCGGGATCGTTGCCAACTTCCTGCTGCACTGGTTCCCGAACCGGGTATCCCGCAAGGGGATGGAATTCGGTTACTCATTCTACCTCGGCACGGTCTCATTCATGCTCTTCCTGATCCTGACCGTCTCCGGCATCATCCTGATGTTTCTCTATGTACCATCGGTGGAGCGGGCCTACTGGACGATCAAGGACCTTGAATTCGCCGTCAGTTTTGGATGGCTGCTACGCCGGATCCATCGGGTCAGTGCCCACCTGATGGTCGGTGTGGTGTTCCTGCATATGTTCCGCGTGTTCCTTACCGGTGCCTACAAGGCGGGCCGGATGACGGCCTCCAACCGGCCCTTCAACTGGGTGCTGGGTGTCATCCTGCTCGTCCTGACACTTGGACTCAGTTTCACGGGGTATCTGCTCCCATGGGACCAGCTGGCATTCTGGGCGGTTACCGTCGGGACGAACATCGCCGCCAGCGTTCCCATTATCGGTGAAGATCTCAGACAGTTCCTTCTCGGCGGGACCGTGATCGGCCAGCCGACGCTGATCCGGTTCTATGTCCTCCACTGCGTCTTCCTGCCGCTCGGCCTGTTCGGGATCGCCATCTGGCACATGTGGAGGATACGGAAGGACGGCGGTCTGGCGATCACCGATAACCTGCGGGCCGAAGCAAAGAAGAGGGGTCCCTCCGCGCCACGATCATCCAAGACCTACAGCGTTCTGGGGATCGCGAGCGGGACGACCGTACAGGTGCTCGACCCGACGACGCTGGATGAAGAGAATTCAGTGCCGTCGTCACCCTTCCTGACCACCCGTCTCCTGCTGGTGATGCTGGCGACTTTCGCCGTCACCCTCATCCTGTCCCTGGTTTTCCAGGCGCCACTGGAGGCGGCCGCGAATCCCGAAGTCACACCGAATCCAGCCAAGGCCCCATGGTATTTTCTCGGGCTCCAGGAACTGGTGGGGTACTCGGCGCTCATGGGAGGGGTGATCATCCCGGCGGTCGTCATCGTCGGCCTGGCGATGATCCCGTTCCTCGATCGTGAGCAGAAGGGGATCGGGTTCTGGTTTACAGATACCGACGGGAGACGGTGGGGGATCATCGGGTTCGTCTTCGGGCTGGTCGCGACCGCCTTCTGTGTGATGAGCTCGATGCTGATTCCCATACGAAACATCTTCAGCGGGATCGAAAGGCAGTTCTTCTTCGACATCTTCAATCCTGCCACACTGCTGCTCGCGCTGTTCACCGGATTCTATTTCGCCGTCAGAAAGAAGTCGGGGACCACACGATCGGCCGCGATCGCCACGTTCTGCGCGTTCATCATAGCCTTCATCCTGCTGACCTACATCGGGACTTCACTGCGCGGTCCGAACTGGAATTTCTACTGGCCCTGGCAGGCCTGGCCAATACACCCCATCACCTACTGAGGATCGAGGGACAAAGAAGCGATGATGAGGAAAATCGGTCAAAAAGAAATTGTCTCATTACTGGCAGTCGCCGGCCTGATCCTGGTCGGTGGAGTCGTGGCCATATTCCTGGATTCCAGCCCGGAGTGGAAGTATTACCAGTCTGAATTCCGGTGGCTTGTGGCTGACCAGATGGGGGAGGTCGACACGGCCCAGGTCCCCCGTGGAATCCAGCAGATCTACGTCAAGGATCTCGATCGGGTAGACCGCTGTACTAGCTGTCACCTGGCGGTCGAGTGGAAGGGATTTGAGGGCGCGGAGCAGCCGTGGGCAACGCATCCCCAACCCGATCTCTTTGAATCACATCCGATCGGCGAGTACGGGTGCACCATCTGCCACGGGGGGCAGGGGCTGGCGCTGACCTATGCGGATGCCCACGGATTCGTCGAGCACTGGGAGGAACCGCTGCTCAGTGAGATCATCGGGAGCGAGTACGACCCCAGAAGGCCGCCTCCGCTCTATGAGATCAGATGCAACTACTGTCACCGGTACGAGCGTTCAACCCCCGGCACGTCCTTCATCAACCATGCCAAGCAGCTGGTCCGGGACAAGGGATGCAAGATCTGTCATATCATCAACGGCTCGGGTGGTTCGCTGGGACCCGATCTGACGTTTGAGGGGGACAAACACGCCGAAGGGTATGATTTCACCAACCTGGTGTCGAACCAGCAGACGGTCTTCAACTGGCACATCAAACACTTCCAGTCTCCGCCGACGATTGTCCCGAACTCGATCATGCCGGAGATGAACTTCCAGTCGAGAGATACCCAGGCGCTGGCGATGCTCGTGATGAGCTGGCAGGACAACGGTGACCTGCCGTGGTCGTATTTCCCGGAGATCGAGTTCAGCGACGAGATGACTCCCGAGGAGGCCGAACGGGACCAGCGGATGCGATCGGGCGACGGCGCTTTCTTCGTGGAGAAGAGCTGCTTCGTCTGTCACAGCATCGAGGCCTTCGATATCAAGTCTCCGACCGATAAGGGTCCCGACCTCTCCCGCGCGCCTGATGATGTCCGGGCGCGGTTCAACAAGACCGTCGAGGAGTTCCTTTTCGATCCCACGGGCACGATGAAGATCATCCTCGAGAGCCAGATCGTCCTGACCGACGAGGAGAAGTGGGAAGCGGTCAACAGGATCATGCGGGCTTACGATATCGTGAAGAACCGGGCAGAGGGTATCCCACCCCGGTGAAACACGGGTGACGAGTTTTGAAGAGAGTATGTATGACAAGCATTCCCGAGAGGAGAAAGATGATGAGATTGAGGATCAGTTACCGACTGGTTGCCCTGCCGATGATAGCTCTGCTCGTGAGCGGGTTCGCAGGTTGCGGCAAGGCCCCGCCCCGAGGTGGAGCGAGGGGGGGCGGTATACGGGGGACCGGTTCAGAGATTACCGATGCGGCGCTTGCTACCTATGTGGCTCCCGGAGACCTGGATGAGTATTACCTGTTCTATTCCGGTGGTCACAGCGGCCAGATATTCGTGGCGGGAGTGCCATCGATGCGCCACATAAGCACCATTCCCGTTTTTACTCCCTATCCGGGCACCGGATATGGATTTGACGACGAGACGCGTGAGATGCTCGGCGAGTACAGCTGGGGAGATTCTCACCACCCCGGCCTGTCGGAAACTGACGGCGAGTACGACGGCCGCTGGCTCTTCATCAACGACAATGCCAACGGCCGGCTCGCCCGCATCGATCTGAGGGACTTTAAAACGAAGCAGATACTGAAGGTCCCCAACATCTCCGCGAACCACGGAAGCTCCTTTGTGAGTCCCAACACCGAGTACATCACGATGTCGACGCGGATGTCGGTGCCGTTCCCGCAGGGGACATATGCGGATGTGACCGAATACGGTACGCGCTACAAGGGCATCGTCGCCGGGATCAAGGTCGATCCCGACTCAGGTGAGATGTCACTCGGCTGGGAGATCATTGTGCCTCCCTTCAACTACGACCTGGGTGACGCCGGCAAGGGCCCGAGTGAAGGGTACTTTTTCTGGACCTGCTACAACTCGGAGCGCGAGTTTATCGAGGGCGGCAAGCTCGAGGTGACGGCCTCCCAGCGCGATCGGGACTACATCCTCATGGTTGACTGGCGTGCTGCTCAGCAGGCGGTCGATGCGGGTCGCGCTCGCACCTACGCCGGTGCGCAGGTCCTCGATCCGGCAGATGTGTCCGACATCGCCTGGTACTTCCCGCTCGCCAAATCACCTCACGGTGTGGACGTGAGCCCCGACGGGCGATGGATCGTCGGATCGGGAAAGCTCTCTCCGACCACAACGGTCTTCGATATCGAGAAGATCAAACTGGCGATCCAGAACGAGGATTTTGAGGAAACGATCGACGGTATCCCGGTGCTGACCTACAACTCGGTGCGTGAGGCAGAGATCCCGGTCGGGCTCGGCCCGCTGCACACGCAGTTCGACGGAAACGGGTACGCCTACACGTCCCTGTTCATCGAGAGTGCGATCGTGAAGTGGAAACTCCCCCCCTACGATGCCGGTGCCGACATGAGCCAGTACGTAGTGGAAAAGATTCCCGTCGCTTACAACATCGGGCACCTGGTCAGTGCGGAGGGTGACTCCCGCTCGCCGGATGGCAATTACCTGATCGCGCTCAACAAGCTCTCGAAAGGCCGTCACCTCAGTGTTGGACCGTCGATCCCGGAGTCGGCGCAGCTGATCGATATCACGGGCGACAGGATGACCCTGCTGTATGACGCCTTCACCGAACCGGAACCACACTACGCGGTGATGATCCATGCCGACAAGATCGATCCGATCGAGGTCTACCGGCGGGACGATCCCGAGTGGCCGCAGAACCCGGACGCGATCTGGGCGGTGGAAGACACAAGGGTCGAACGCCGGGGCAGGACGGTGGAGGTGTGGATGCTCGCGGTGCGGTCGTTCTTCTCACCCGATGTGATCCGGGTGAACCAGGGTGACCGGGTGATCATTCACGTGACCAACATCGAACAGACGCGCGACGAGCTCCACGGTCTGGCCATCAACGATTACAACATCAACATCGTCATCGATCCGGGTGAGACGAAAACAGTGACGTTCACCGCTGACAAGAGCGGAGTATTCGCTTTCTACTGTACCAACTTCTGCAGTGCGCTCCATCAGGAGATGCAGGGCTACCTGCTCGTCAAATAACGATCGATTGCAGCCGGCCGGATCGCGCGGTCCGGCCGGCTGCCGGGAAACGAGGCAACGATGCCCGGGAAGTACAAGCGGATTATATCCATACTGGACAGCCCGCTGACGACCAGGAGCAGAATCCTGATAGTCACCGCGGCGCTGGTTCTGATTCCGACCTTTTTCGCTCCGCTGTGGCGCATGAGTTTTCTGTCACAGCAGTACCCGGAGGGACTGGACCTCTACATCTACAGCCACAGTCTGGTTGGTGGAGACCATGGTAATGACCTCGTCGAGATCAATGTCCTGAATCACTACATCGGTATGGCAGAGCTCAAAGAGGAGGACTTCTCTGAACTGAAGTGGATCCCGCTCGTGATCGGCCTGATCGGGGTCCTCACATTCAGGGCGGCGGCGATCGGATCGCTCAAATCGATACTCGATATCGTGGTGATCTGCATCTACTTCGCCGGATTCTCCCTCTGGAGCTTCTGGTACAAAATGAATTACTACGGGAAACATCTCGACCCTCGCGCGGCCGTGAATGTCGATCCATTCACGCCGCCGGTGTTCGGGTACAAGATGGTCGGTCAGTTCGAAGTGTGGTCATATCCCGCCCTGGCCACATACCTTTTCGCGATTTTTGGATTGCTGCTCCTGGGCGGTTTCTTCTTCACCTGGCGTTCGGCAGGTAAAGAGATGCTGGAACCCGTGGAGACAGGCAATGGAGGTAAACAATGAGAAGAGTGATAATCCCCGCCATGGCCTTCTGCCTGCTTGCCGGTTGTGGCGGAGGCAACGGCTCTGCAGGTGGTGCTGCGCCAATTGACGACGCTCCCCTTCTTTCGGTCGAGGCACCGGAACCTCTCGCGGTACCGGAACCGAAGACGGTCCAGTCGGAGACGGACTGGGAAGCAAGGGTGCATAACAAGGAAATCGAGATCCTCCAACTCATCAACATCATCAATCCCATAGCGGTATACATTACCGAGGGATTCAATCAGTACGGTGACCGGTTCAGTGATATTCTCCAGGAGGAGTGGGAGGATACACAGGCGCAGTTGACAAATGCGCTGACACTGTACGATTCCTGCAAGGAGCGCAAGGAAGCCGGATCGTTCGAAAAGCAGCTTTTCCTCGACATGGAGGAGGTGTGGCAGATCCTGGTCAAAACCGGGGTGGCCGGTGTACGGAGCAAGTCGATGGTGGATGCCGAGCTGAAGAGGCTCATCGGTCGGTAATGATATTCCGGGGGTGGAAACACCCCCGGATGACTGTTCAGAGGACAAACCATGCCGATCACGGCACTTCTCGCACTGCTCCTGGTCTCTCAGACACCCTCAACGGATGTGCCTCGATCGGTACATGTCGTGGAGGCAGGGCAATCGATCGCCCTGGCCCTGCAGAAGGCCGCTCCCGGTGATACCATCCGCGTGACCCCCGGAGAATACCGGGAGAATCTGGTGATCGAGACTCCCGTGGTCCTGACCGGTTCAGTCGGGCTGGCCGGGCCGGTCGATCCATCCGATAGTGCCACCCGCTCTCTACCGATGATACGTGGCGGGTATGAGGGCAATGTCATCCACATCCTCGCGCCGGGAACGGTCGTGAACGGGATCCATGTGAGCGAAGCCGGTTCGCAGCTCACGAAGGACTACGCCTGCATCCTCGTCGAGGCGGATTCCGTCGAGATCCGGAACTGCCTCGTGACGGAATCACTTCATGGTATCTATGTGAAGGCCGGCAATCATACCGTGATCGCCGGAAACCGGATTGAAGGCCGGCTCGACCTGATCGAGTCGGACCGCGGCAACGGGATCCACCTCTGGAACACGCGGAAAAACAGCATACTCCGCAACGAGATCCTGAACGTGAGGGACGGTATCTACTTTTCGTTCGCCGATTCGACCATAATCGAGGACAACCATATCCATCACGTCAGGTATGGTCTTCACTACATGTATTCGAACTATAACTCGTTTACCGGTAATCTGTTCGAGCGGAACGTGGCCGGTGCCGCCCTCATGTATTCCCACGATATCGAGTTCACCGGAAATACATTCGCCCGCTGCCGCGGATTCCGCGCCTACGGCATCCTCTACCAGTCGATGGACAACATCGTGGCGCGAGACAATCTGATCCTCGACAACAGCCGCGGTATCTTCATGAACAATGCCGGCAACAACCTGATCGAGGGAAATGACGTGGTCGACAATGACCTGGCGATCCAGCTCAACGGAGGCTGTGACGGCAACACCTTTGTCGGCAACAATTTCATCAACAACCTGAGTTCCCTGCTGCTCGACGTCAGTGATCGTGAGACTGCCTGGTCCAGCAGTGAGAGAGGGAACTACTGGAGTGATTACGACGGGTACGATCTGGACCGGGACGGTATCGGGGACCTTCCCTACAGTATCCAGAACGTCTTCCAGATCCTGGAATCACGAGTACCCGAAGTCAGATTCTACCTGCTGAGTCCGGCGGCGCGGATCCTCGAATTCGCGGAGAAATCACTTCCGATCCTTGAACTCGGCGACGCGCGTGACCCTTTTCCCCTCATGAGGCCGATCGTCAACAATGAGGTGCCGTGGCAGATGGTGGCCGGAAACGACGCCTCCGCCAGTATTGTATGGGCAGGAGCTTATTTTGTGCTTACCGTCGCCCTCTTTGCTGTACTGATGATCTGGAGTCGGATGAGAGTTGTGAGGAGGAGTGGTTCGTGAATACCCACGGGAAGAACGGGGAGCGGAAACCGTGAGTGCGGGCAAGCCTATCATCAGCCTGAAGAGATTTGAAAAGTGTTTTGGAGAAGTGCGCGCCGTTCATCCGCTCGATCTGGAAATAGTCGAGGGTGAATCCTTCGCCCTGCTCGGTCCCAACGGCGGTGGCAAGACGACTATCATACGGGCGCTTGTGGGCCTGCACGCTCCCTCCGCCGGCCAGATACTCATCGATGGACATGACATCGTCCGGGAGCCGGATGCTGTCAGGAATCTCATATCCTACGTGCCGCAACGGGTGGGGATGCCCGGTCTGCTCACCGGCAGGGAGGTAGTGGCGTTCTTCGCTCAATTGAAGGGAGCGCCGGACACCAGGATCGATGAGGTTCTCGATCTTTTCGCCCTGACGGAGAGCGCCGATCGGTTCACCAGGGAATTCTCAGGCGGGATGATGCAGCGACTCGGCCTGGCGGTGGCCTTTCTGCAGGACGTCCCTCTCTTCATATTCGACGAACCGACCCTGAACCTCGATGCACCCGGCATCGAATGTCTCCAGAATCTCCTGAAGGAGAAGAAGCACAACGGAACGACAGTCGTGTTCGCCTCTCACAGCCTTCACTATGCCATGCAGCTTGCCGATCGGGTGGCGCTGCTCGTCGAAGGACGCGTGGTGAGGGTGGAGGAAGTCCCCGTTTTCCGGGATATGATCACCCGGGAGATGCGCGTGCACGTGGTACTCGATCATTCCAGCGACGAAATGGTCGAAGCCGCCCGGTCCGCCGGGGCAGAGTCGATAGACCGGAACGGGAAACAGCTCTGGTTCAGGGCAGTCCCTGAAAAGCGGCTTGATGTTGTCAGAGCCATTGAAGGGGCCGGGGGGGAAATCAAGGAGATCCATACGGAAACACCCGATTGGGACGTACTGATTCGGGACTATCTCAACTCTCAGGACTCTCTCAACTCTGAGGAGGTGAACGGATGATGACCGGCATCAGGAAGCGTATCGGAATCCCGGCTGCTGGAATCCTTCTCCTGCTCGTGTCGTGTGCGGGTGAGGTGGAACCCCGCGTACACGCGGGGATCGATTCCTGCGATTACTGCGGGATGATCATCGACCAGGTGAATCAGGCCTGTGGTTACGTGCTCGGGCGACAGTTCGTGACGTTCGATTCACCTGTTTGCCTGCTCTACAGCCTCGAATCACTAGAGGATGAGGGTGTCTCTCTCCCGTCGGAGATCTGGTTCGCGGACTACCGGGACGGTTCGTTCCACACCGCGGAGACCACCACGTTCCTGCTGACCAGTCATGTTCCGACGGTCATGGGCATGGAGGTGATCTGCTTCGGTGTCCGGGACGCCGCCGAGAGCGCAAGCTCTCATGAGGATGAGATCATTACCGACTGGCTGGGGTTCAGAACCCGGCGGGGGACACCGGATGTGGTCGTGGAGCTGGATATCAGTCCTGAAGGCATGGTGCCTGACATGGTCGCAGTGAATAAGGGTGATCTCGTGCTCTTCAAAGTCACCGGCAGATCATTGAGAGAGGATATTGCTCTTTCCATCACTGGTTATCCGGAATTCGGGACGGTCACGATTCCTGCCGATGGCAGCCCGGTCGAATTCCGTCTGATGGCAACACGACCCGGCGCGGGATTCCCGATAACGACAGCCGGCGGCGAAGTGTTCGGAATGATGAAAGTGGAAGGTCCACACACAGAGGATGAAGCGGCGCGGTGAATCGGAATATCTGGATGATCTGCAGGCAGGAGTTCACCCTCAATCGGAGGAACCGGTGGGTTGTATCCTTCGCGGTGCTCTTCACCGTCCTGACCCTGCTCATCGCCTGGTTCGGAATGATCACCTCCGGGTATGCCGGATTTCAGGATTTCATCAGGACTTCGGCGAGCATCATCAATCTGGGAGGATTCCTGATCCCGCTGTTCGCGCTCCTGCTCGGTGTGTTCAGTTTCCTGACGAACGCCGAGTACCTGGATATGCTGATCACCCAGCCGGTGCCCCGATCCCAGGTGCTGCTCGGGAGATACTTTGGACTGGTGATAACGGTACTTGGAGCCTCGGTTCTGGGATTCGGCCTGCCGGGTATCATCATCGCTCTGGTGATCGGGGTTGAGGGGGCGCTCAGTTACCTTCTGGTGATCTGTTACTCGATCCTTCTGGCGATCGCGTTCACCGGAATCTCTGTTCTCATCACACTTCTCTCCGGGCGCAGGCAGATAGCCCTGGGTATCGCACTGGCAATCTGGATATTCTACGAGCTGCTGTATGGGGTCCTGATGCTCGGTACGACCCTCTACCTCTCACCCGCCGTTCTGAAGGTTGTCCTCTCAATCGGTCTGCTCGGCAATCCGATCGATATCGCCAGGGTACTCTCACTCCTGCAGGTGGGGGGCCCGCATCTCTTCGGCCCTGCGGGCGCTACCCTGATCAAGATGACAGGCTCCTCATTCCTTGCTTCCATGGTCGGGCTTGCGGGTCTCCTGATCTGGGTGGTGGTGCCGGTACTCATCTCCATCAGGATATTTAAAAAACAGGATCTCTGATCCGTTCGACTTTTGAAGATCTGAACACTATCGTTAAAACTGCCGACAGTTACTATCTATGCGAGGCAGGCATCTGTATGAAGTTATGTATAATGAAACTGCTGCTTCTTGGACTTCTTGCAGTATCGACCTCTGGATGCGATGAGAAGACCACCAATCCCGACGAGACAGAAGGTCCGCAGGGGACAGCCCTTACCCTTTTGCCCGAATCCTCTCTGACTCCGGGATGTGTCAACTGGCCTGCTGAGAATTTCTCACTGAGCAACAGGGCGGGCCAGCTGTCAACAGGTGTGAAAACGGGTGACACAGCAATCGAATTCACACTCAAGGATATCGAGGGCACAAGCTATTCCCTCTCCTCCCTGCTTGAGACGAAACCTGTGTTGATGGTGTTTGGTTCTTTTACGTGACCGCCATACAGGTTCAGGGTTCCTGAGCTACTCGATCTGGCAAGCAGGGCTTTCGACGACACCAGTACGTTTGCTGATAAAGTTCACTTCGTGCACATGTACATTCTGGAACCGCACCCGAAGAGTCCCGATCTGAGTCCGTACAGCGCTAATGTTTCTGAAAGCAGCTACAGCACAAAGTACCAGCCGGTGACGTATGAAAACCGCGTCGCACATGCCACGGATATGGCCGGGCATCTGGACAATACGCAGCTTCTGCTGGTCGATGACATGTATCCTCTCCAGCGGAATAATCCGATGTGGTGCACGTATGGACCCGCTCCCAACAGCGGC